>OLRM01000946.1_pt1 | contig 12652 bp, 9 predicted proteins | sample 1643211 | NCBI WGS metagenome assembly OLRM01 (sample SAMEA3136690, study PRJEB25190) | human gut metagenome | biome: human gut; feature: human-associated habitat; material: faeces | place: Austria | collected 2013
TTCTGGCGCGCGTTGAGCGCATTCGCGCGGGCGACGTTTTCGATCCGCAAACTAACTTCGGCCCGCTGGTCAGCTTCCCGCATCGCGATAACGTGCTGCGCTATATCGCCAAAGGCATAGAGGAAGGCGCGCGCGTACTGTGCGGCGGCAATGTACTGAAGGGGGATAGCTTCGATAACGGCGCATGGGTTGCACCGACCGTGTTCACCGATTGCAGCGACGATATGACCATTGTGCGCGAAGAGATTTTCGGGCCGGTGATGTCCATTCTGACCTACGAGTCGGAAGACGAAGTCATTCGCCGCGCTAACGATACCGACTACGGTCTGGCGGCGGGTATCGTGACGGCGGACCTGAACCTCGCGCATCGCGTCATTCATCAGCTGGAAGCGGGTATTTGCTGGATCAACACCTGGGGCGAATCCCCGGCAGAGATGCCCGTTGGCGGCTACAAACACTCCGGCATTGGTCGCGAGAACGGCGTGATGACGCTCCAGAGTTACACCCAGGTGAAGTCCATCCAGGTTGAGATGGCTAAATTCCAGTCCATATTCTAACCAGGAGGTTTATTTGCAATTTGACTACATCATTATTGGTGCCGGCTCAGCCGGCAACGTTCTCGCTACCCGTCTGACTGAAGATCCGAACACAACCGTGCTGCTGCTTGAAGCAGGCGGCCCGGACTATCGCTTTGACTTCCGCACCCAGATGCCCGCCGCGTTGGCGTTCCCGCTACAGGGCAAACGCTACAACTGGGCCTATGAGACGGAACCCGAACCGTTTATGAACAACCGCCGCATGGAGTGCGGACGCGGCAAAGGTCTGGGCGGTTCATCGCTGATCAACGGTATGTGCTACATCCGTGGCAATGCGCTGGATCTCGATAACTGGGCACAAGAACCTGGTCTGGAGAACTGGAGTTATCTCGACTGCCTGCCCTACTACCGCAAGGCCGAGACTCGCGATGTGGGCGAGAACGATTACCACGGTGGCGATGGCCCGGTGAGCGTCATCACCTCCAAACCCGGCGTCAATCCGCTGTTTGAAGCGATGATTGAAGCGGGCATGCAGGCAGGCTACCCGCGCACGGACGATCTCAACGGCTATCAGCAGGAAGGTTTTGGCCCGATGGATCGCACCGTCACGCCGCATGGCCGTCGCGCCAGCACCGCGCGTGGCTATCTCGATCAGGCCAAATCGCGCCCTAACCTGACCATTCGTACTCACGCCATGACCGATCACATCATTTTTGACGGCAAACGCGCGGTGGGCGTCGAGTGGCTGGAAGGCGACAGCACCATTCCGACCCGCGCGGCGGCGAATAAAGAAGTGCTGTTATGTGCAGGCGCGATTGCTTCACCGCAGATCCTGCAACGCTCCGGCGTCGGCAACGCTGAACTGCTGGCGGAGTTTGATATTCCGCTGGTGCATGAATTACCCGGCGTCGGCGAAAATCTTCAGGATCACCTGGAGATGTATCTGCAATACGAGTGCAAAGAACCGGTTTCCCTCTACCCTGCTCTGCAGTGGTGGAATCAGCCGAGAATCGGTGCGGAGTGGCTGTTTGGCGGCACCGGCGTTGGTGCCAGCAACCACTTTGAAGCAGGCGGATTTATTCGCAGCCGTGAGGAATTTGCGTGGCCGAATATTCAGTACCATTTCCTGCCAGTGGCGATCAACTATAACGGCTCGAACGCAGTGAAAGAGCACGGCTTCCAATGCCATGTCGGATCGATGCGCTCGCCAAGCCGTGGGCATGTGCGGATTAAATCCCGCGACCCGCACCAGCATCCGGGAATTCTGTTTAACTACATGTCGCACGAGCAGGACTGGCAGGAGTTCCGCGACGCAATTCGCATCACCCGCGAGATCATGCATCAACCCGCGCTGGATCAATACCGTGGCCGCGAAATCAGCCCTGGTGTCGAATGCCAGACGGATGAGCAGCTCGATGAGTTCGTGCGTAACCACGCCGAAACCGCGTTTCATCCGTGCGGTACCTGCAAAATGGGTTATGACGAGATGGCTGTGGTTGACGGCGAAGGCCGCGTACACGGGCTGGAAGGCCTGCGCGTGGTGGATGCGTCAATTATGCCGCAAATTATCACCGGCAATTTGAACGCCACGACCATTATGATTGGCGAGAAAATAGCGGATATGATTCGTGGGAAGGAAGCGTTGCCGAGGAGCACGGCGGGATATTTTGTGGCAAATGGGATGCCGGTGAGAGCGAAAAAATGAGTCGTGATGTGAACTGACTCAGGAACCGATCAGATTGAGAGTTACCGTTCTACTATGAGGACCGAATCCTTATATAAAACACTGAGGTAACTCTCATGCTTCATATCCAGTATTCATGATGCTGGTTTTTCGTTGATATTTAACCCGAACATTCCTGATACAGACTATTAATACAATATTATCTGCGACAGATTTCATTTTCTGGATATATTATGAATGAACAAATAAAACAGGATATCGATCTGATTGAGATTTTATTTTATCTGAAGAAAAAGATTCGTATTATCCTTTTTATTATAGCTATCTGTATGGCAATGGTGCTGTTGTTTCTGTATAACAGAGAAATAAAGCTGGAATGGTCAGGAGATAAGAGAGATTTACCAACTGCTGAAGCGGAAATATCTCGCGTGCAGGCGTCTATCATCAAATGGTATGCGTCAGAATACCATAATGGCAGGCAAGTTCTCGATGAGATACAAACGCCTTCAGCAATTAACAGTGAGCTTTATACAAAAATGATATACCTGACCAGGAACTGGTCACTGTATCCGAACGGTGATGGCTGTGTAACCATAAGCTCACCGGAAATAAAAAATAAATACCCTGCTGCCATTTGCCTGGCTCTGGGATTTTTTCTAAGTATTGTGATTTCTGTAATGTTTTGCCTTGTCAAAAAAATGGTAGATGAATACCAACAAAACTCTGGGCAGTAATAAACAGCATTCTGACAGAGAGTGCCTGTATAAAACTATAGTGACAGTGACCGGGAAGGGAGCCCGTCTTCAGGAATGGATTCCTGTCTTTTTAACTGTAAATATCCTGGCATTATTAATGTCAGGATATTTACAGAAGAGCAGCATAACCATGACGGAACGGGGTTAAGTCAGGTTGTCCTTAACGTTATTCACAACCTCGTATACCGCCTTCAGGTTTATGTCCAGACTACATATCTCTCTCAGCAATCCTCAATAATCAGATACACCGCTTTCACCGGACCATGAACCCCGACGACTTTGATAAGCTCAATGTCCGCCGTTGAACTGGGACCACTGATGATGTTAATACATGACGGCATTCGTTCACCGGCCTGCGCTTTCTGATGCAATTTTTCTGCGAGTTGCGCTACACGCGGCAGGATTGTGCTTTTACGCAGGATAAAAAGAGAAGATTCCGGGAGCAGGCTCAATGAACGCCCGCGCCCGGCGGCGGAAAAAAGAACCACGCCTCCCGATTCGGTTAAACCATATTCAGCATATACGACGCCCACTTTAGCCTGCTCTGCTTGTGATATGTTCTCAATACCTTTCGCCGGATCCCAAACAACGGCATTGCATTCCTGCTGCAAACGTTCGCTAATCCCCAATTCCTCCAGCCTCGTGTCACCACTAATCACGACCGACTGATCTCCCAGCTCTTTACACAGACGTATTGCAGCTTCTGCCGCCTTCGCCTCGCTGGTCAGTTCACAGCGCGTCAACATAACATCGCTGGCAAACTGGATAAACGCGTCACAGCGCTGCTGTTGGGTAAGTTGGGTAAGCCGCTCGTTAGCATAGTTGTTAAGCGGCGCATCTTCTGCTTGCGGTTCAAGTCGCAGCGGGCGACCCAGTGCCTGAGCAACGTTATTCAAAAATTCGCTCCGATTATCCATTCTTATTCTCCTGCACCTGATGTTTCTTAAACCAACTACGGAAACTCTCTCCGTCAGCTTCAGGAAGATCGCGTGCTTCCATCCAGTCGCTAATCGCGCCAAATTTGAGTGGTGTTTTGCCGCCATTGATAAACCAGCTTGCCGCATGAGCACCAGCCATCATCCCGACTTTCCACAATCCTGGATGACTATTGGCATAAGCGAACATTTTTATCGCCCGTTGCTCTGCTTTTGCGGTGATCCCTTTTTCAGCCATCACCCGACGATGACGCAAAATCAGTTTTGACAGCGGAATACGCACCGGACACACGCTGTCACAAGCGGTGCATAAAGAGCAGGCGTAGGGTAAATCTTTAAAATCTTTATAGCCGCCAAGTAACGGGGAAATCACCGCACCAATTGGCCCTGGATAAATAGAGCCATATCCATGACCGCCAATATGGCGATATGCCGGACAAGTATTCATACAAGCCCCGCAACGAATACAGCGCAGCACATCCCGAAATTCAGAGGCCAGCACCTCAGAACGCCCGTTATCGACAATAACCAGATGAAACTCTTCAGGACCATCAACGTGCCCCGCTTCGCGCGGTCCTGTCAGCCAGGTGTTGTATCCCGTCAAACGTGCACCAACGGCACTGCGCGCCAGCATGGTGATCAATACATCTACCTCTGCAAACGTGGGAGCAATACGCTCCATTCCCATCACTGCAATATGCGTTTTAGGCAGCGTGGTACACATTCGCGCATTACCTTCATTGGTCACCAGGCATACCGAACCGGTCTCTGCCACCGCGAAATTACAGCCGGTAATACCTATTTCAGCACTGAGGAAATCTTCGCGGATTTTTTGCCGAATGAATAAGGTCATCGCTTCAGGCGTTTCCGGCCCCTCATAGCCCAGACGTTCGTGTAGCACTCGACGGATCTGATGGCGATCTTTATGAATTGCCGGGACCACAACATGAGAGGGCGGATCTTGATCCAGCTGGAGAATGTATTCACCCAGATCGGTTTCAATCACCTGAATCCCGGCATCCTGCAACACATGATTGACACCAATCTCTTCGGTCACCATCGATTTAGATTTCACTACCTTCCGGGCATTTTTGCGTTGGGCAACCTGTAAAATGTAGCGGGTGGCGTCTTCTTTGGTTTTTGCAAAATAGACGTGACCGCCGTTTTGTGTCACTTTTTCTGAGAGCTGGTACAGATAAGCGTCGAGATTACTCAGAACATGATCACGTATCTGGGCGGCCCGATCGCGCCACTCCTCCCAGTGCCCCAATTCATCGACCATTTTTTGCCGATTTGCCCCAATACGCTGCTGCGCGTTTGCCACCGCTTTACGCATGATCGGATCTTCAATTTGCTGACGGATGCGTGTCTTAAAATCTGTATTACTGGTTTTGATCGACATCTTTATATCCTCAGCGGCTCATCAGCACTTCAGCAATATGCATCACTTTGACTTTCTGCCCTTCCCGTTGTAATCGTCCACTGATGTTCAGCAGGCAACTCACGTCAGCACCAATTAAATACTCAGGGCGGACTTCCATCAGGTGCGCAACCTTTTCTTTCACCATCTCGCCGGATATTTCGGCCATTTTGACCGAGAACGTGCCGCCAAATCCGCAGCAGGTATCCTGTTCAGCAAAGGTCAACAGCTCCAGTCCACGCACATTTTTCAGCAGCATAAGTGGCTCGTCCTTCACCCCCAGCTTACGGGCCAGGCTACAAGATGGGTGATACACCGCTCTCCCTTGCAAACTGGCACCTACATCGACTACCCCTAATGTATTAACAATAAAAGAGGTGAGATCCTGCATACGCGCGGCAACCTTTTCGGCACGTGATGCCCATTCAGGCTCATCCGCCAGATACGTTGGGTAACTTTTTACGGCATAGGTACAGGAGCCAGCCGGTGAAATAATGGGATCGTCGTTATCCTCCAGTGCGGCGATCAGATTTTTCATCCCTGGAATCGCTTCTTTGATATAACCACTATTGATCGCAGGCTGACCGCAGCATCCCTGTTTCTCCGGGAAATTTACGCGACAGCCGAGTTTTTCCAGTAGCAGCACGGAGTCTCGTGCCATTCTTGATTTCAGGGCGTCACCAATACAGGTGACAAAGAAATTGACATTCACAACTAATACTCCATTACTTCATGCCCATTTATGCCCGATGGTTCCCCCCACCGGGGGATCAATCATCAATAAATATGGCGTTCTTTTTTAATTGGCTAGCAACATACCACCCCTCATTTGTATGACAAATGATAATCTTTCATCCAAACTTCAAATGCAATAACTAATTTTATTTCTTTCGGCATCGCTCACATTTTATGGGGAAATCGACGATCATTTTTGGCATAAGAAATCCATTTAAAAATGGCTACATCCCTTATACCTATTCAGAGCTACTTATTCAGGGGTTATTGAGATATACACTGATGGTGTACAAAAAAATCACCGACAATAATCACGTATCAAGTAATAGTCGGCATTTTATTTAATTGAAGCAATTTAGTTTGCATTTTTATTTAAAAACTGAGCTAGAGTCCATCAAAAAAATATATAAAACCCAAAACCACCGTTGGAAATAGAAATAGTTGAAAGGCTCACAACTCCCGGAATGCGGATTATCTTTGCCCTGATTTCTGGCGGTTTTATTCAGGGTGCAAGCTGTCTGACCCTTTCCCGATATTCTCCCGGAGTACAACCAAACTCGCGGACAAACGCCTTGTGAAAAGATGATTCACTGGCATAGCCTACTGACTCAGCGATCACCACAACAGGGAGCATTTCCCGGGAAAACATCTGGGCCGCTATTTGTAGACGCAACTTTGTTAATACAGCCAGCGGCGTGGTTCCGGAAACATCACGGAAAAGCTGGGCAAAACTTGCCCGGGACATGTGGGCGATGCTGGCCAGCGATTCGACGGTCCAGGCGTGTCCAGGCATTTCCATCATTTGCTGTATTACCGCACCAAGACGTGGATGCAGAAGCAAACTGAGAATGTTTTTCTCTGTATTAACCTGTGCAATCCATTCACGCACCGCGAGGGTAAAGAATGTAGCGCAGATCTGGCTACACAGAGCATCCACTCCCGGCATTGCCGATCTGGATTCCTGTTGTAAAAACGGGATCGCCTCCCTCAGCCAGTTATATTCCACGCTGTGGTTAACCGGTGCTACAAACAGCGTTTCCGGCAAAGACGTTAAAAAATAACGCGCCGAATGTTGCAGCCGAAGAGTTCCACAGACAATACAGGTCGATTCATTATCGACATGACTCAGGCGATGAGCTGAATTTTGTGGTAGCAGGACCACATTTCCCGGGCGTAATGTAAAAATCTCTCCCGTCGGCATTTCCAGCTTCGCCGCTCCTTGCGTTAACGCATGCCAACGAATAACCGACAATTCCCCGGCACCATGTGGAAGTTGCCAGTCACTTCCTAACACGCAATTCTTATCGATCGTTCCTTGTGGAGCGTTAAGCATCAACAAACGGCTAAGAGCATCCATATCAGACTCCTGAGTGGTTTTTTGATTACAAACACCAACAATCTTAGTCAATAATTAATCTAATACCATCAAATAGTTAATCATGATTTTTGTTTTGTGATTCTGATTAAGAAAAAGAAAATACCAGACGATAAGACAAAATATCAAGCGTTGTGAAGAAATGTTATTTGCTCTTTTGCGTCTATAGTCATGATGTCAAATGAACGCGTTTCGACAGGAAATCATCATGAATAAATATCAGGCAGTTATTATTGGTTTTGGCAAGGCTGGAAAAACATTAGCCGTCACGCTGGCAAAAGCAGGTTGGCGTGTGGCTCTCATCGAACAATCAAATGCAATGTATGGCGGGACCTGTATTAATATCGGCTGTATCCCAACCAAAACATTGGTTCATGACGCACAGCAGCACACAGATTTTGTCCGTGCCATACAGCGTAAAAATGAAGTGGTTAATTTTTTACGTAATAAGAATTTTCATAATCTTGCGGATATGCCCAATATCGACGTGATCGACGGCCAGGCGGAGTTTATCAATAATCATAGCCTGCGTGTTCATCGGCCTGGGGGAAATCTGGAGATTCATGGCGAGAAAATTTTTATTAATACCGGTGCACAAGCCGTGGTTCCGCCAATTCCTGGAATTACCACCACGCCTGGTGTATATGACAGCACCGGATTACTTAATCTAAAAGAATTGCCTGGGCATTTAGGTATTTTGGGCGGCGGATATATTGGCGTTGAGTTCGCCTCTATGTTCGCTAATTTTGGCAGCAAAGTAACCATTTTAGAGGCAGCTTCGCTGTTTTTGCCTCGGGAAGATCGGGATATTGCTGATAATATCGCGACGATTTTACGCGATCAGGGTGTCGATATAATCCTCAATGCCCATGTGGAGCGAATCAGTCACCATGAAAATCAAGTGCAAGTGCATAGCGAGCACGCCCAACTGGCGGTGGATGCACTGTTAATAGCTTCCGGTCGTCAACCGGCTACCGCTTCGTTACATCCAGAAAATGCAGGTATCGCAGTAAACGAACGTGGGGCAATTGTCGTTGACAAGCAATTACATACCACCGCAAACAATATTTGGGCGATGGGAGATGTTACCGGCGGGCTGCAATTTACTTACATTTCACTGGATGATTACCGCATTGTGCGTGATGAGTTGCTGGGAGAAGGCAGACGTAGTACTGATGATCGGAAAAATGTGCCTTATTCCGTATTCATGACACCGCCACTGTCCAGGGTTGGTATGACAGAAGAACAGGCCAGAGAGAGTGGTGCTGATATTCAGGTGGTGACATTGCCTGTAGCTGCAATTCCGCGTGCCAGAGTGATGAATGATACTCGTGGGGTATTAAAAGCGATTGTTGATAATAAAACCCAACGTATATTAGGGGCATCACTGCTGTGTGTTGACTCCCACGAGATGATCAATATAGTGAAAATGGTGATGGATGCCGGGCTGCCTTATAGCATATTACGCGATCAGATATTTACTCATCCGTCGATGAGCGAATCACTCAATGATCTATTTTCATTAGTCAAATAAACTCAAAATCAGACGCCAGAACAAATATTCTGGCGTCTCAGAGAAAAGAACCTTATTAATTCCCTGTTACTTTATAACTTCTTAATCACTTCATTGATGGTATTTTATATGTTTAAAAAATCTGTTTTATTTGCAACACTATTATCTGGCGTTATGGCATTTTCCACCAATGCAGATGATAAAATAATTCTGAAACATATCAGCGTCTCATCAGTATCAGCATCACCGACAGTTCTTGAGAATGCCATTGCTGATATGGCCAGAAAATATAATGCTTCATCCTGGAAAGTTACATCGATGCGAATTGATAATAATTCAACCGCAACAGCAGTATTGTATAAATAAGGATGTTTACAATGGAAAGATACCTGCACCTGTTAAGTCGGGGAGATAAAATTGGCCTGACATTGATTCGTCTGAGTATTGCGATTGTTTTTATGTGGATTGGGTTATTAAAGTTTGTCCCTTACGAGGCAGACAGCATTACACCATTCGTCGCAAACAGTCCACTAATGTCGTTCTTTTATGAACACCCGGAAGACTATAAACAGCATCTGACTCACGAAGGCGAATACAAACCAGAAGCAAGAGCATGGCAAACGGCTAATAATACCTATGGTTTTTCCAACGGTCTTGGCGTCGTGGAGGTGATTATTGCTCTGCTGGTTTTGGCTAATCCTGTCAATCGCTGGTTAGGTTTATTGGGTGGGCTGATGGCATTTACCACGCCGCTGGTAACACTCTCATTTTTAATCACCACTCCGGAGGCATGGGTACCCGCATTGGGTGATGCTCATCATGGTTTCCCTTATTTATCCGGTGCTGGTCGTCTGGTATTGAAAGATACTCTGATGCTGGCAGGTGCTGTCATGATAATGGCAGATTCGGCGCGGGATATTCTTAAACAACGCAGTAATGAATCCAGTTCAACGTTAAAAACTGAATATTGATAATCCGAACACTGTCTGTTGTTCACTTTTTCAGGCGTCAGGCCCCCTTTCTGTTGATGAAGCCTGACGCCATATTACCGGAGATATGACAGAGTGAAGATCAATATCACTCCCCTGTTAAAAAATTTTTGTCGTCTCAGATAAAATAAGTGATTAATATCAATCATGTATTTTTACAGCAAGACAACCACGAACAAACTCAGGATAAAAATGTTTTACCGATTCCCCAACATAACCCAAATCTAGCGAACTAATTTGCGCCATTTCTTTCTCTGTCAGTGAGAAATCCCAGATAGCAAAATTTTCTTCGATACGCTGTTGATGTGTTGATTTCGGAATAACGACCACTCCCCGTTGAATATTCCAACGCAGAATGACCTGAGAAATCGATTTTTGATGGGCATCTGCAATACTCTGAAGCAGATTATTTTCAAAGGGTTTATGTCGTCCACCACCTAACGGAGCCCATGCTTTAGGCTGCACGTTATAATACTTCATGGTTGCCAGCGCCTCTGGTTGGGCAAAATAGGGATGCAACTCGACCTGGTTGACCATCGGTTTAACTCTTACCGTTTCACAAAAGTTCGCCAGAACATGAGGGTAGAAATTGGAAACCCCAATCGCTTTTAATTTGCCCTCTTCATAGGCATCTTCGAGTGCACGCCACGCACTAAAATAATCGCGCATGGCCTGGTGCAATAAATAGAGATCGAAGTATTCTAGCCCCGATTTTTTTAATGATGCTTCAATACCTGCTGCTGCAATATCCTGATTCAACATATCCTGCACCCACAATTTAGACGTTATAAATAACTCTTCTCGGGTACATAAACCTTCAGATATGGCTTCACGAACGGCTTCACCGACGGCATCTTCATTACCGTATACCGCTGCAGTGTCGATGAGTCGATAACCCGTGCGGATAGCATTCAACACTGACTGTTTGCACACGTCTTTATCGGTAACCTGAAAAACACCAAATCCCATCATCGGCATTTTCAGATTGTTACTTAATACGGAAAATTCCACTATCAGTCCCTCCATTAGGTATGAACAATGAGTCTACGTTAAAACGTAACCTCAAATTAGTATGTGGATTTTGATATCACTTATGCAAAAAATTCATTAATAATGTAGGACTGAAACCTCTCTATTTTTGGGGCAATGAAGCAGACGCTATCAGTGCTTTTGCCTTGGGACTTGCTGTTTTTGATACACTTAGGGCCCGGACATAACGAAAATGTGCGATATGACAAAGAATTAACGGAGTATGTGATGATCAGGCAGAAGATTCTACAGCAGCTCCTGGAGTGGATTGAGTGCAATCTTGAGCACCCTATTTCAATCGAAGATATCGCACAGAAATCTGGCTACAGCAGACGCAACATCCAGCTTCTGTTCCGAAATTTCATGCATGTGCCTTTGGGAGAATACATTCGCAAACGAAGGCTTTGTCGTGCCGCCATTCTTGTCCGGCTCTCCGCGAAATCTATGCTTGATATTGCACTCTCTTTGCATTTTGATTCACAGCAGTCATTCAGCCGCGAATTTAAAAAGTTATTCGGCTGCTCTCCCCGTGAATACCGCCACCGTGATTATTGGGATCTCGCAAATATCTTCCCTTCTTTTTTAATACGTCAACAGCAAAAGACGGAGTGTAGATTAGTCAACTTTCCTGAGACACCTATTTTTGGCAATTCATTTAAATATGATATTGAAGTGTCGAATAAATTACCGGATGAAGAAGTCAAACTGCGACGTCATCATTTAGTCAGATGTATGAAGAATTTTAAGACGGATATCTATTTCGTCTCCACGTTCGAACCATCAACAAAATCGGTCGATTTGCTCACAGTTGAAACTTTTGCCGGTACGGTATGCAAACAAACCGATTCAGAGATGCCGAAAGAGTGGACAATTAACCGAGGACTGTATGCCTCTTTCCGCTATGAAGGTGAGTGGGAGCACTACCCTGAATGGGCGCGAAACCTCTATCTGATGGAATTACCTGCCAGGGGGTTAGCCAGAGTGAACGGCAGTGATATTGAGCGATTTTATTACAATGAATACTTCGTCGAAATTGATAGCAATAACATTGTTTGCGAAATTTTTATCCCCGTTCGCCCGGTTTAGCCTGTAACTCCATCACATAAGATTTACCCTACCCTGCCACCGTCTAATCGGTACCAGGGTAGGTATTCAGTAAATAATGGCGCTGCGCATGTCAACGCCATTATTATTTATTACATCGTCGTTTTTATTTCTCCTCAGCGCCTTCAGTATCTGCAGGAACGGCGTTAATTGTCACAGTCACTGGTTTCATTTCATACCCTCCATATGTCAAAGAGTTGAATGTGAATGTGTATGTACCTGGCTTGTTGGTACTAAATGTACGCGTGATTTTCCCGCTCGCGAAATGGTCATTTTTCGACGGCAGGAACTGATAATCCGCCTCTGTCACCCCTTCCGGAGCCTCAATGTCGACCCACATGGTTCCTCCTACGGGGTTGACACCCGACATCAGAGTAACCGTCAGTGTTGCAGTAGTCTTCCCGTCCGCCACCAGAGAATCTACACGCTCTGGAGATGCAGCGAGCACCGCGTTTTTATCATCCGCGACGAATTTAGATTCGGCAGTTTTCGTCGATTCCTGACCGTCGGCCTGTTCCACTTTCGCCGTGAGTGTATATGTCGCTGCGACAGTGGTCGTGGCGGTGAAAATAGCCTG
>OLRM01000953.1_pt1 | contig 12506 bp, 7 predicted proteins | sample 1643211 | NCBI WGS metagenome assembly OLRM01 (sample SAMEA3136690, study PRJEB25190) | human gut metagenome | biome: human gut; feature: human-associated habitat; material: faeces | place: Austria | collected 2013
TCTTATAATAACTTCCGAATAAACAGATCTGCTTGAATATCAAGTGGGTCTGTTTTCATATATTTATAATCTTTCATAAATTTGATATTAAACACTTTTATGATATTTATGTTACGTTTTTGATATAAACAAAACGTTTACATAGTTATAATATATACAGAAACAACAAAATAAATTGCTTTTAGCGAAAAATTTTATTGAAAAATAGGAGGAAAAGGTTATGATGATCAAAAAATTTGTAGCAGGTCTTTCAGCAGCGGTTCTCGCAGCAACAATGATGTCAGTTTCTGTTTCGGCAGCAAAGCTTGGCGATGTTGTTCACCCGTCAGAGGAGGACTCAAAAATGAATGACTCATATTACTCTATCGGAGCAATGGGCTTTTATATGGGTCAGGACTGGACCTGGAATCAGGGCGATTGGGTAGGCATCGATGATAATGGCAAGATAACTGTTGAATATAAGATAAGCAAAGTTATCACTGACAAGACAATGTCAGGCAAGGGAACTCTTGGAGATATGGGCGTTATGGTGGCTAATCTTCCTGATGGTGTTTATCCTGTGGACGTTAAGATATCTGACGCAAAGTTCGTTGCCGAGGACGGCACAACAACGGTTTTTGATTCGCTTAATTCTATCACTTCATTGGACGAGGACCCAGAGGGTGGAATAAGAATACATATCAGACCAACTGACGAGGTCAATGATGAAACAGGCGAGGTAACAAAGAAGGCTTGCCCTGAGGTCGCAGGCTGGGAGAAGGAAGGCGCTTTCAACGGCGGCACACTTTCAATGACGCTTGATTTCGGTGTTGCATCTGCCGAGGGCGGAGATTCAAAAACAGATGCTTCAAAGGCAGATTCAAAGTCTGATACTTCAAGCTCAAAGGCTGATACGTCAAAGAAAGATGTTTCTTCATCTAAGGCAGATGCAGGCAAGACTTCTGCAGCAGCGGCTACATCTTCAAAAGCATCTGACAATACATCTAAGGCAGCAGAAACAGGTGCGGCTGTTGGCGGAGCACTTGCTGTTATCGCTCTTGCCGGCACAGCAGTGATCGTTGCAAAGAGAAGAAAGTAATATTCGGAGGTATGGCTATGAATAATGCAAAAAGAGTTTTGACATTTGCCCTTGCGGTTTGCTCGCTTTCAGCATTTGCATCTTGCGGAAGTTCAAGTGATTCATCAAGCAAGGTAGTTGACAAAAAGCTTAAGGAAGATCAGCAGCAGATAGTTCAAAGACTTGCTGATGATATGAAAGATGTGAGAGATCTCAAAAGCAACGAAATAAAGTGGTTTTCACATTGGGATATCAACCCTACTGAGGCAGAGGACAAGGAGATAGGTGCTGACCTTGCTTTGTTCAAGACAAAGTATAATGGTAAGATAAACTGGGTGCAGACCACTTGGGAAACTAAGTTTGACGATCTTGCGGCACTTGTAATGTCAAATGATTCACCTGATTTCATTGGTGCTGATGATATGGACGTTTTCCCTAAGGGTGCTATAAAGTCAATGATAGAGCCTATCGACGATTATATCGATCTTTCAAAGCCTCTTTGGACAGACATAAAGGGTGCGACAGATCAGTTTATGCTTGGCGATAAGCATTATGTGAGCGTTATCAGAACAGACCCTGCATATGTTTTTGTATACAACAAGCAGACAATGGAAGATAACGGCTATGACGATCCGGCTGAGCTTTTCAAAGAAGGCAAGTGGAACTGGGATACATTCACAGAAATGTGTCTTGATTTTACTGACGCTGAAAGCGATAAATACGCACTTGACGGCTGGTATTACGAAAAAGCTTTGCAGCAGTCTTCAGGTGTGCCGCTCATCGGTATCACAGACGGCAAGCTTGTAAATAATATTTCTGACCCTATGATAGCAAAGGCTCAGAATATGATGTATGAGCTGCAGAAGAACAATGTTGTTTATCCAAAGCACGAGAATAACTGGAAACTCAGAGGCGACGCAGAGGGCAGCGGAATGGCAACAGGATTGACGCTTTTCTATCCTATCGGCCTTTGGGCGCTTGAGAATGCTCCGTCAACAACTGTAAACTATGGCGATGTATCAAAGGGAGAGGTAATGTTCGTTCCTGTTCCTTGCTCAGCTGATAGTGATAAACAGTATATCCCTTCAAGAGTACACGGCTTTAGCATTGTAAAGAACGCTCAAAATCCTGAGGGCGTGGCAGCTTTCCTTGAATGCTGCCGTTATGCAGAGCTTGACGAGGCTGCACATCAGATAACCCTCGATCAGTACAAGGACGATTACGGCTGGACAGATGAGATGCTTGAAATGAGAGAAACTATCTATGATCTGTCTGCACAGAATCCTGTATTTGACTTTGAACAGGGCGTATCTGCCGACCTTAACTCTATTTGCGATACTGCAATAAGAGGAACAATGAATCCGCAGGAGTCAAAGAGCTGGTCACAGGTCGTTCAGGAAAATGAAAAGGCTATAGATTATCTTATCGACGAGGCTATGGCTTCAATGAAAGAGGCTAAATAATATCTAATTATCAGAAAAAAGGGCGGCATTTCAATTTGCCGTCCTTTTTCTATAAATATGAAGCTTTACTTGTGTCTGTAAATGTGATATAATAAGCAAAAAAGCAGGGGGTGAAAGCTATGGAAATAAACAGAGAATTGTCTAAGCGGCAGTTTATGCAAAAGGAAAATGACTATCATCATTCACCATATGAAACGGAACTGGAATTTTACTCTGCGGTGCGGTCGGGCGATCTTGAAACGGTCAAACGTTTGTATACGCCGTTGGATACAAACGGAAAGGGCAGGCTCAGCAAAGACGAACTTAGAAACGTCAAGTATCATCTTGTCATAACCATAGCTATGCTGTGCAGGTTTTGCATCGAGGGTGGACTTGACCCGGAAACTGCGTATACCATAAGCGATATATACATTAATAAATGTGATGAGTGCCGCAATGAAGAAAGCGTTATGGCTGTACACAAAGAAGTCATCGTTTATTATACAAAGCAAATGAAAAAGGCTGCGTCACAGAACGTTTACTCGAAGCATATCCTTATGTGCTTTGACTGCATTTTCGATAATATTTACAAGGGCGTGACCGTGAATCAGATAGCTGATGAACTGAACATAACGCCTCAGTATCTTTCAAAGCTTTTCAGAGAGGAAGTTGGCGTAAAGATCTCTGATTTCATTATGTCAAAAAGGATACAAGCGGCTGAAAATATGCTGAGATATTCTGAATATAGTCCGCTTGATATAGCCAATTATCTTGCTTTCAGCTCGCACAGCCATTTTATTGCCTGCTTTAAGAAACAGACAGGACTTACGCCGAAACAGTATAGAGATCAGTTTTTCCGTGCAAACTGGAACAAGCATAGCACAAGCAGATCGAAAATTTAAGTTGATGTTAATAATCTGATATTTGCATTACTTTTCTGATATAAATATCACATTTGTTGATTTATAATACTTATAGAAGATAAAATTCTGATATTTATTCGGAGGTAATGAAAAATGAAAAAAGTTTTGGCTATGTCGATTCTCACAATGATAGTTATGTCTATGGGTGGCTGCGGTTCTTCATCTGACAGCAGTTCTTCGCAAGATGTCAGCAGCAAGGCGGAAACGGAAAGCAATTCTCCATACACGGTTGAGGCAGATTTCAGCAAGGGTGCGTCAAATGATTTTTCCATTTCAGCAGGCTGGTCAAATGGTGATCCGTTCAACTGTTCGTGGAGCGAAGATAACGTAACTTTCAATGACGGAAAAATGCAGCTTACCATTGACAGTATGGGCGATTCCGAAGCGTACAGAGGCGGCGAGTATCGTTCAAAGGAAAACTATGGCTATGGACTTTATGAGGTTTCAATGAAAGCCATAAAGAATGACGGCGTTGTATCATCGTTCTTTACATACACAGGTCCGTCGGAGGATAATCCTTGGGACGAAATAGATGTTGAAGTCCTTGGCAAGGACACAACAAAGGTGCAGTTCAATTACTACACCAATGGTGTTGGCAAGCACGAATACATGTATGATCTTGGTTTTGACGCTTCTGAGGATTTTCACACTTACGCATTTGAGTGGAAAGAGGACGGCATAACTTGGTATGTTGACGGAAAGGAAGCATACAAGGCAACGGAAAATTTGCCTGTCACACCAGGTAAAATAATGATGAATGCGTGGAACGGCATTGGCGTTGACAGCTGGCTGAAAGCCTTTGACGGCACAGTTCCGCTGACAGCGGAATATGAGTGGGCAAGGTTTACGGCAGAAAAGTAAAGTGATCCGCATATTACGCTTGCTTTTATGTCTTGATTTTTTGCTTAATGATATTGATATTTGAACCGACCCCATTTGCTAGGTCAAAAAGTCTAGCGAGCGGGGTCGTTTTTTTTTACAAAGACAAGCTCATATATTCACTCTTCTCATGAACCTGACTATTTATGATATCATGAGTATATTTCTGTATATGGGTGCTTTTTTTTGCTATAATTTTCATTTATATTCTCACATCTCAACTTCTCGGTTATACGCCTCAGCACCCTCGACATACAGCGTTCTCATTTCTTCAAACGAGTCGCTTGGGGATAGGATAACGCCGTCTTTGCCGAACTTATTGAAATAGTATTTGACTTGGATAGGCTGGGAGATGAACTCGTTGACAGCGTTGGGCTTGGGCTTTTCATTGCCTTTCAGTATGGGGCGCTGATAGAGTATTTTGCCGAACATTTCAACGCCTTTTTCGGTGAGGTACACTTTGGAGATATCGCTCTCATCACTACCAAAACGTGGGTCGCTGAGTAGGTGCTTCACGGACTTGACGTGACCCTCTTTCAGCCGTTCGTATTCGGTGACGGAGGAGTATTCCTTTTGGCTGAGCTTTTCTGTGATGCTTAGTCCGCTCAATCTGCTTATGCGATAGCTGTCGGCTTTGAACTCTTTGCCTGCGCTTTTTTCGTCGGACAGGCAGACAAGATAATTATACATCTTATATTCGTCGCTGACGATACGGTAGGGGATAAGCCTTATGCGGCGCTTTTCACGGCTGTACATATTAGAATATGCGTAAATGAAGCTGTAATATCTGCTGCCGTTTTGTTTGATAACTTCATTTATTTTTATGATATTGTCGGCGAAAAGGAGCCTTTCACGTTCACAATCTGACAGCAGGGCATAGTCCTCATACACGGCTTTCAGAAATCTTCTTAGGGTCGAGCTGTACACTTTGTTTTCATAATAAAGGTCATCACTGCTCAGTGTATCGTAAAGGTCACGGCATATGCTGAGCCTTATTCGCGCTGCATTTTCGGTCTTGGTCTTTTCGTATTTTGCAGAGAGTTTTGAGATAAGATAGCTTTTTATTATCTCCTTGCTTTTATCATCAAGGCCGTCATCGATCTCCTCGATCTGCCATTCTACGAATGCGTTCAGAAGCGGGATACCAATATATTTATAGTTATCGTCACTTTTGTATTTTAATGATGCGATATATGCTGAATCAAATATACTTGTGAGAAATGAGGACATTGATACGCTGCCGTTAGGGGAAAGGCTTGTTTCAAATATGGACTTGTCCTTGATAATGACGGAATATGCAGAGGGTGAGAGGGGTATGGATTGCACCTCTGCGATATATGGTACGCCGTCCTCACGCTTGGGCAGAAATGTGCTTGGGGGTATGAGCATTTTTATCACCTCTTGTATCCATTATATCACAAATGTACTTTTTGTCAATATCATAGAAAATTATTTTGTTGAAATTGTGATATAAATGCCGTAAAAACGTGACAAGTGTGCAAAAACATAGACAAAAAAGTTTTTGAAAATTACACTTTTGTTGACGATGATAAGGTGGTATAATGTATACAGAACAAAGGACAGGAGGTGATAAAAATGGGAAAGACGATCCTTACGGCTATCATTGTAGCTGTACTTGACTGCGCTATCGCAGCTGTCAAGGAGATTGGGGAATGAGATGAAATAACAACAGACGGGAGGTGATGAAAATGCTTTATGTAAAACAGCCACTTTCTATTGACATTTGTGTCTGGAAATGGTATAATATACACATTAAAGCAAAGCGTCGATAAGATAAGTTTGGTTTTTTATCACAGAATATCATTGATTATTTTGTCAACTTTGACCTACTACACTAGTGCGAATTTGCACTAGTCTAAAACGCGGTTGCATTGTATATTGCTCTGACAGCACTACTACACTAGTGCGAATTTGCACTAGTCTAAAACTCGTGTTCATGTTCCCATTTGTGCTGGTCCTACTACACTAGTGCGAATTTGCACTAGTCTAAAACATCTCTGATAGACTAGGCTTTTTCACTTTTCTACTACACTGGTGCAAATTTGCACTAGTCTAAAACGTTCGTTTGGCTTTGAGGTCACTACTATCGCTACTACACTGGTGCGAATTTGAACTAACCGGCAAAGATTAACATTAAAACCAACAAATAAAAAAATCCCTTAACGCTCAATGCGCTAAGGGATAACTAATATAAGGAGTAATATTTATGGCGAAAAAGAATAAAATGAAGCCTAGAGAGCTGCGTGAGGCTCAGAAAAAAGCCAGACAGCTCAAAGCGGCTGAGATAAATAATAACGCTGCTCCTGCGATCGCTGCCATGCCTGCTGCAGAGGTCATTGCACCTGCGGCAGAGAAGAAAAAATCCTCCGTAAAGGCGGCAGGAATGAAGTCTATTCTTGTCAGCGAAAATAAAATGTACATAACCTCTTTCGGCAAGGGCAATTCTGCTGTGCTTGAATATGAGGTGGATAATAATGACTACAACAAAACTCAGCTTTCATCAAAGGACAACAGTAATATCGAGCTTGGTAATGTAAACGAAGTAAACATCACTTTTTCAAGCAGACGTGGCTTTGAGAGCGGTGTGGAGATAAACACTTCAAACCCTACTCACAGAAGCGGTGAAAGCTCGTCTGTAAGAGGGGATATGCTGGGGCTTAAATCGGAGCTTGAAAAGCGCTTTTTCGGCAAGACTTTTGATGATAATATACATATCCAGCTTATTTACAACATTCTGGATATCGAAAAGATACTTGCAGTGTATGTGACGAATATCGTTTATGCGCTGAATAATATGCTTGGTATAAAGGATTCTGAAAGTTATGATGATTTTATGGGGTATCTTTCTGCAAAAAATACTTATGAAGTTTTTACTCACCCTGACAAAAGCGATCTTTCCGATAAGGTAAAGGGTAATATCAAGAAAAGCTTTAGCACGTTCAATGACCTGCTGAAAACTAAGCGTCTTGGCTATTTCGGCCTTGAAGAGCCAAAGACAAAGGATACAAGAGCTTCGGAAGCATACAAAAAGCGTGTTTATCATATGCTTGCAATTGTGGGACAGATAAGACAGTGTGTTTTTCATGATAAATCGGGTGCAAAAAGATTTGACCTTTACAGTTTTATTAACAATATTTATCCCGAATACAGAGACACTCTTGACTATCTTGTAGATGAGAGATTTGATTCTATAAATAAGGGCTTTATCCAGGGCAACAAGGTCAATATCAGCTTGCTTATTGATATGATGAAAGACGACTATGAGGCTGATGATATCATACGCCTTTATTACGATTTCATTGTGCTTAAATCTCAGAAAAATCTCGGCTTTTCTATCAAAAAGCTTCGGGAGAAAATGCTGGACGAATACGGCTTCAGATTTAAGGACAAGCAATATGACTCTGTGCGCTCAAAGATGTACAAGCTTATGGATTTCCTGCTTTTCTGCAACTACTACAGAAATGACGTTGTCGCAGGCGAAGCTCTTGTGCGCAAACTGCGTTTTTCAATGACCGATGATGAAAAAGAGGGGATATATGCTGATGAAGCGGAAAAGCTTTGGGTCAAATTCAGGAATGATTTTGAAAATATCGCCGACCACATGAACGGTGACGTTATCAAGGAGCTTGGCAAGGCTGACATGGATTTTGATGAGAAAATTCTTGACAGCGAAAAGAAGAATGCGTCTGACCTTTTGTATTTCTCCAAAATGATATATATGCTCACATATTTTCTTGACGGCAAGGAGATAAACGATATTCTTACAACGCTTATCAGCAAGTTTGATAACATCAAGGAGTTTTTGAAGATAATGAAAAGCTCTGCTGTTGATGTTGAGTGTGAGCTTACGGCTGGCTACAAGCTGTTCAATGACAGCCAGAGGATAACCAACGAGCTTTTTATCGTAAAGAACATTGCTTCCATGAGAAAGCCTGCGGCTTCGGCGAAGCTTACGATGTTCCGTGACGCACTGACTATACTCGGTATAGACGACAATATCACGGACGATAGGATAAGCGAGATCTTAAAACTTAAAGAAAAAGGCAAGGGCATACATGGTCTGAGAAATTTCATAACAAACAATGTTATCGAGTCCTCTCGGTTTGTATACCTTATCAAGTATGCGAACGCTCAGAAGATAAGAGAAGTGGCTAAGAATGAGAAAGTTGTCATGTTTGTTCTTGGGGGTATCCCTGACACGCAGATAGAGCGTTATTACAAGAGTTGTGTGGAATTTCCTGACATGAACAGTTCTTTGGAAGCAAAGCGCAGTGAGCTTGCGAGAATGATAAAGAACATCAGCTTTGATGATTTCAAAAATGTGAAACAGCAGGCAAAGGGCAGAGAAAACGTGGCTAAGGAGAGGGCAAAGGCTGTTATCGGGCTTTATCTTACGGTCATGTATCTGCTGGTGAAAAATCTTGTAAATGTCAATGCAAGGTATGTTATTGCGATACACTGCCTTGAACGTGATTTTGGGCTGTATAAGGAGATAATTCCTGAGTTGGCTTCAAAGAACTTGAAAAATGACTACAGGATACTTTCACAGACGCTTTGTGAACTTTGTGATAAGTCGCCGAATTTGTTCTTGAAAAAGAACGAGCGGCTGCGCAAGTGCGTTGAAGTTGATATCAATAATGCAGACAGCAGCATGACAAGAAAATACCGCAACTGTATTGCTCATCTTACTGTAGTTCGTGAACTGAAAGAATACATAGGAGATATTCGTACAGTGGATTCTTACTTCTCCATTTATCATTATGTTATGCAGCGCTGTATCACGAAAAGGGAAAATGACACAAAGCAAGAAGATAAAATAAAGTATGAGGACGATCTTTTAAAAAATCACGGCTATACGAAAGACTTTGTAAAGGCTCTCAACTCGCCGTTTGGATACAACATTCCGAGGTTTAAAAATCTTTCAATTGAGCAGTTGTTTGACAGAAATGAATATCTTACTGAAAAGTAGCGTGGTGTAGATACCGCCGCTCTCTTGGGGGACAGGAGGCGGCGGTGATATTCATTCTTGTAAAAGACGTGGTGGATATTCTGTTTGATCTGTTTTTTGGAAAGAAGAAGTAGGACAAGTGATAATCAGAGCGCTGTATGCAATGTGGTGCGGATATCTACAAACGCTTAGCAGCATAAAGCTGTTGGATAAAGACGGCGAGATATCTAAAGATGTAACAACTCATATCACAAAAGAAGAAGCCAAAAAGCTGATGAAGCTCCTTAAAAAATTGAATATTTTTCGATTTTCTACCTCATCAGCGTCATTAGGGGAATAGCCCCAATCGTCTGTAGAAGCGATAACAACAGTATCGTTCTTAAAGTCAACTATAGCGCCAACACCATATGTAGTGATAAGCTGAGTTTTTCTTATATCTCCAACGGAGATCTTTTTGTCTGAATATGTTGATATTCCATTCTTCTGCATAATCTCTTATTCTAGGCTCGATACTTTCGACACGTTCAAGCATGGTTCGTTTTATCTGATCTATATCTTTATCATCAGCAGTTTTTCGACGATGGCAGCAAAAATCCTGCTCTCACACAGAAGATCGTGGACAGCGTATCGAGGCTTTCTGAGAAGGATCAGAAGCTTGTCTTGGAGATTTCGGAGAGGTTGGGGAAAGATTGAATCGATAAAGTGCCTTAATGCTAGTCATAAGGCACTTTTGCTATGTGGAACATACAAAAAAAGAGTTACGCTTTTCGATTTCTCAAAGCATAACCCTACTTGTTTAGGTAATACAAAAACTCCCCCTGCGGCGTTAAGTTCTGATGATAAAAAAAGCCATGACGGACAATGCCCGTCACGGCGAGTGACTGGTCGAGGTGACGGGACTTGAACCCACGGCCTCTGCGTCCCGAACGCAGCGCTCTACCAAACTGAGCCACACCTCGAAATACCACTGTAATATTATATCACACCCATCAAACCTTGTCAAGGCGTTTTTTCAGTTTTGTATCCTCTTTGCTTTTTTTACTGCGTTGACCTTTGGTGTATGACGAATTCATTGAAATCATTCTCATTGTAACTTATTTTCATTGACATACGCCTTGCGTTGTGATATTATATATATAAAGGCGTTCTCGTTTAAAAGTTTTTGTATGAGGTGATGAAATCAATGAATATGAAGAAAAGAATGTTGAGCATTGTCCTGTCTGGCGCAATGGCTGTTTCTACTGCTGTGTCTGCTGGATCGTTCAGTGCCTTTGCCGTGGCGCAATGTGTTGCGTATTCAGGCTCTAATGTGAATGCTCAGGACTATGTGCAATGGTCTGACACAGTGAAATCTTACCTGACAGTGTGCGACAACGGCAATTATATGCGTGTTCAGTCAGGCGCTATCGAGGGCAAACTCCTTGTGGAATATTACAGCTCTGATTTTGAACCGCTCAGCACTAAGCTTATCGACAATGAACTGCCGGTCTTTGGTGCTTTCTATGACTCCGGCAATAATTATTATGTCCTTAGCGGTCAGGAAAATCCGAAACAAAACGACTCCCTCGAGGTTTTCCGTATCACGAAGTATGATAAGAATTGGAACAAAATAAAGTCCTGCGGTCTGTATGGAGCTAACACTACAGTTCCATTCGATGCAGGCTCGGCAAGAATGACCCATAGCGGTGACCACCTGCTTGTCAGAACTTGCCACGAGATGTATAAGTCAAGCGACGGCAATAATCATCAGTCTAACGTTACCATTGAAGTGGATATGCCTTCAATGACTATCACTGATTCATATACCGGCATCATGAACGTTGATTATGGCTATGTTAGCCACTCCTTCAATCAGTTTATAAAAACCGACGGCAACCATATAGTCGCCCTCGACCATGGTGACGCTCATCCACGTTCTGCCGTTCTGGTGAAGTATAATTCTGATTTTACTACAGGCAAATTCTTCCCAAGTTATTTTGAACAGGTCAGCAATATCGACGTTGTAACATACCCTGAATATACCGCCGGTCACTATAACTATACAGGTGCGGCTATAGGCGGCTTTGATGTGTCATCATCAAGCTATATCGTGGCACAGAGTACAGTTGACCTTGATTATATCAATACGTCAGAAACACGAAACGTCTACGTTTCCGCTGTTTCAAAGGACCTTTCCACAAACAAGCTCAATAAGATAACTTCTTATGCAGAGGGTACAGACTCGGCTTCTGCTCCACAGCTTGTGAAGATAAATGATAACAGCTTTTTGCTGTTGTGGGCCAGAGATACAAAGGTAAGCTGTGTAAAGCTAAACGCTGACGGCACAGTAAACGGCAGTATACACACCTTTGAGGGAAGCCTTTCAGATTGCCAGCCTGTTATCAAAAATGGCAGAGCCGTTTGGTATGTTTACGATAAAAATAACGTGACCTTCAACTCCCTGAACCTTTCAAATCTTGACGATATCAAGACAGTTGACGTCAAGACAGGCCATGACTATGAAACAAAGTACGCATCAAAAACTGACGGCACTGTAACACAGACCTGTAAGTCTTGCGGCTATGTGAATAAGTTCACAGTTCCGACCTCTACCACTGTTTATTGGCGCACAGACCTTTCGAATACGTCCTTTTCAAGCATATTGAGCAAAACTCAGTTCAGTGTGGGCGACAGCATTGATTTCTGGCTTTATGACGATACAGATTACACAGTTGAATTTTCTGATCGCAGTATGGTAAGTGTAAATAAGCTTGAAAACTATGCTAATGATATCAGACGTATCACATTCAAAAACGGCGGTTCACTCACTGTAAAAATTTATCCTACATACAATCCGTCTGTAGCAAAGACATACAAACTCACCTGCGGATGCACGAGCCACACATACGGCAGCACTGTTGTAACAAAACAACCGACCTGCACAGCAGAGGGTACTGCTATAAAGACGTGTACAAAGTGCAATGCGACAGTTACAGAAACTATACCAAAGACTTCACACAAATATGCTGACACAGTTGTTGCACCTACTTGCACTACTGGCGGCTACACACTCCACAAGTGTTCTGTTTGCGGTACTTCATACAAGGACAGCACAACTAAAGCAACAGGTCACAGCTACGGAAATTCTGTTGTAACAAAACAATCGACCTGCACATCAGAGGGTACAAAAACAAAGACTTGCACAAAGTGCAATGCGACAGTTACAGAAACTATACCAAAGACTTCACACAAATATG
>OLRM01000959.1_pt1 | contig 12424 bp, 14 predicted proteins | sample 1643211 | NCBI WGS metagenome assembly OLRM01 (sample SAMEA3136690, study PRJEB25190) | human gut metagenome | biome: human gut; feature: human-associated habitat; material: faeces | place: Austria | collected 2013
CGTCTTAAGCCAGTCATGGTGCGGGCTGAGGGCTGGTTTACCGTTTTTGGGAGAAATGGGGTAATGCCAGGCGGCACCGAAGCAGGGTTTAAATTTGTTGCAATACTGCCTGTAACTGACGGGTTGAATATAAAGCTCTTTCATACTGTTCGTCACTTTGTAATCATCATTTAGTAAGAGCTAAACCATGTTAATAGGTGATATTCTGAACGGCACCCCATAACTATAAGCACCCTCAATATGATCGTTGCAGAAAAGATGCTGGCTTCTTATTAGAGCGCTCAGTACTCTCCCAGGCAGAACAAGGTTTGTCATGGATGCCTCATCTGCCTGCCTATTTGTATTGATGCTGTACAAAGCTCATCTTAGCTTAAGAACTTTCCTCTACTATTTCTAACGGTAAATGTCTCAAACACGATCATTTATTTTTGTATTTTCATAAAAAACAAAAATCAATTTTGCTTTTTTATGAAAAAATATAAATAGCCACTTTTATCTTTATGGTAAACATAAAAAACAATATAATCTGATTTTGTTATCTGAACATGGTGTCTTGTGCTGTTTTTGCAAAATTTAATGGAATTTTTGACCGTTGTATTGTTTTTTATCGACAGTATAACCTAGGGTGATTTGTGGGGTTTTTACTGTTATGAAAAAATATTTCTTGAACAACCTTTTTTGTTGGATAGAATAAGAAATAGATTATGTGTGTTTTTATTTTTTACCCTCTGGCATAATGTGGGGATAAATAATGTCATATCATAGTGAACATAGTTCTGACGTTACATATCATTATAATGGCCTTATCAGAAGAAGACCTGCTGAGGTAGGCATGACTCATGAGCAGTTTGAGTCATTAATAGAAATATCTTCGATACATAGCTACAAGGTAATACCTGCATTATATGATCATCTTGTTAAAGGAATTTCAAGAAAAGAGGTTTGCCAACAATATGGAGTAAACGCTGGATATTTAAGTATATGCATTAAGAAACTTGCTCGAGTTGAACGAATTGTCTCAGGGCTAGTCAGATTTTATTAATTAAGGCGTTTCACTTATATCTAGTTTGAGGACCCCTTATTCTTTATATGAAGATTGTTGTTGTCTGAATTATTTTTCTATTACACATATTGAATTAGCTATATGTCTGTGTAGAAAGATTATTTCTGAAACTACAGATATAACGATATATTTATATTTGCCAGATGGTTTTATTTGTTCGGGAGAAAGTATGAATCGTTGTGGTATGTTTGTTATTGTATGGGGGATATTAGGTTTTCCATTGTACAGTGTAGCTACTGAAACAAAAATAGATGCCACATCGAAAACTTTTATTCTCCATCTGGGGGCAACTAGGGTCATTTACAGCCCTTCAGGTAATGGCTCCACGTTATCAGTATTTAACAATCAAGACTACCCAATGCTTGTCCAGTCGGAGGTGTTAGCAGAAGATCGGAAAGGAAAAGCACCTTTTGTCGTGACGCCTCCTCTTTTTCGTCTGGATGCTCTTCAGTCCAGTCGCCTCAGGATTGTTCGTACGGGAGGTTTTTTCCCTGAAGATCGCGAAAGTCTACAGTGGCTTTGTGTTAAGGGGATTCCTCCAAAAAGTGGTGACCGATGGGCAGATGATAAGAGCAGGAATAAAGCTGATGACAGAGTATCCTTGCAAATGAGTTTCTCAGTTAATTCTTGTATCAAGCTTATTATTCGACCTGATTCAGTGAAAGGGCATCCTGAAGACGTTGCAGGAAGCGTTGTTTGGCAGAAGACTGGAAATAAACTCATAGGCACAAACCCTACCCCGTTTTATATAAATCTATCAGAATTGAGTGTTGGCGGAAAAAAGATAGAATCACGTCATTATATAGCACCATTTTCAACATATGAATATGATGTTCCTGTGGGTGTAAGTGGTAACGTTTATTGGAAAGTAATAACGGATTATGGTGGTAACAGTAAACAGTTTGAGGTAAAGCCTAAGAGCTAAAGAGATAGAACTCATAGCTGATAATATAAAGCAGATATGATGATAGATTGAATATCTTGGCACTAAAATCTTTCTGAGCATTACTATAATTTACTTATTTGGCTTTCTTATTTACGGAGAGAGTATTTTGACTTTCTTTAAAACAAAAGTGGCCATGTTTGTGATGGCTATGTGTTCAATATGCCACGCTAATAACGGAGTTGGACGTACATATTCATTCGATTCAACCTTACTTAATAGTGATGCAAAAAATGTTGACCTTACGTTATTTGAGAACGGAGCTCAGTTACCAGGAATATATTCTGTAGACATCATATTAAATGATTCAAGAGTGGATTCGCGTGAAATGTTTTTTCATATAGCCCAGGATTCAGAAGGTAAGAGCTATCTTAAAACATGCCTTACCCGGGATATGCTAATCCGTTATGGTGTAAAGACAGAGATGTATCCTGAGCTGTTTCATGCCAGTGGTAAGAAAAATAATGTCGGAGCGGAAGAAGAGTGTGCAGATTTATCAGTTATTCCACATGCCACAGAGATGTTTCAGTTTGCTAGTCAGCAGTTACGTCTAGGGATTCCTCAGGCAGCTTTACGACCTCCTATCAGAGGAATAGCTCCGGAGGCATTATGGGATGATGGTATAACCGCTTTTTTGATGAACTGGCAAGCTAATGCCAGTCGGTCAGAATACAGAAAATATGGGCATTCAGTCAGTAACAACTTCTGGGCCAGCATAGAGCCAGGTTTTAACCTTGGATCATGGAGAATAAGGAATCTGATGACATGGAGTAAGTCATCAGACCAACCCAGCAACTGGGAAAGTGTATACACCCGTGCCGAACGGGGACTGAATAATATAAAAAGCCGGCTGACATTGGGTGATGATTACACGCCATCAGATGTTTTTGACAGTCTGCCATTCAGGGGCGTAATGCTAGGTTCAGACGAAAGTATGGTGCCTTATAACCAACGGGCATTTGCTCCTGTAGTGCGGGGGGTTGCGAGAACTCAAGCCCGTATAGAGGTACGTCAGAACGGATATCTTATTCAGAATCAGACAGTAGCACCTGGAGCATTTGCGCTGACAGATTTGCCTTTGACCAGTTCAGGTGGTGATCTGCAGGTAACAGTGCTGGAGTCAGATGGAACAACACAAGTATTTACCGTGCCTTTTACCACACCAGCTGTTGCATTGCGTGAAGGATACATGAAATACAATGTGATAATGGGGCAATATCGCCCTTCAGATTCTGCTGTTAAGCACTCACTGCTGGGACAGTTAACGTCTATATACGGGCTACCATACGGATTTACTGTTTTTGGTGGCGTGCAGATGGCCGAACATTACCTAGCGGGAGCCTTAGGTGGAGGATGGTCCCTTGGGGATCTGGGCGCGATATCTGTTGATTCTATATATGCCCGAAGCCAGTTGAAGGGAAAAGAAAATGAGGCCGGAGACACCTGGCGCATCCGTTACAATAAATCATTTGAGTTGACGGGCACAAGTTTTACTGTTGCAAGTTATCAGTATTCTTCGGCAGGATACCATTCTCTGACAAATGTATTGGACTCATACGGAGATAATCGAATAGGTTCATTTGAGCACAGCGAAAACAGGCTGCGTCGAATTACACTGAACCTTACTCAGCCTCTCGGAGCTCTTGGCTCTGTAAGTCTGTATGGCAGCCGTGATGAATACCGTGACAACAGAGCAAAACAAGATTCTGTCGGTGTGACCTTAGGTGGTTCGTGGAATGATATATCCTGGTCTGTTAACGGTTCACGCAATCGCAATTTGGGACTATATAAAAGTCAGGAAGGAAAGACAGAAAATCGTATTAGCCTGTGGATGAGTGTTCCTCTGGAGCGATGGCTGAGTAATGCGGTGAATGATATCAGAGCAACAACTCAAATTCTGAAGTCTTCAGGCCAGAAGAGTCGATATGAAGTTGGTATGAATGGAAATGCTTTTGACCGTCGTCTTTACTGGGATATCAGTAAAGAAATGGTGCCAAGTAGCGAGAATAGCTCTGACAGCAGTCGCCTGAATCTGAGATGGCAAGGAACATATGGAGAACTAACAGGTATGTATGGATACAGTAGCCATATGCGTCAAATTAGTGCCGGAATATCTGGTGGCATGATAGCTCATAGTGAAGGCATTACACTGGGGCAAAAAACGGGAGATACTACTGCTCTGGTTGTTGCTCCGGGAGTCAGTGGCGCTTCTGTAGAGGGATGGCCGGGAGTAAAAACCGATTACAGAGGATATACTTTGGCTGGTTATATGTCGGCATATCAAGAAAACGTGATCGCAATGGATCCATCAACGTTTAAGGAAAATGCTGAAGTGGTACAAACCGACACCAAAGTTATACCAACGAAAGGGGCTGTCGTCAAAGCTAATTTTGAAACCAGGGTTGGGGCACGAACTTTAATCACCTTAACACGACATGATGGAAGTCCTGTTCCGTTTGGTTCAGTTGTAAGTCTTGAAGAGGAGAAAGAATCACATCCTTCTGTCGGTGTGATGGGAAACAATGGTGAAGTATATATGAGTGGGTTACCAAAAAAAGGGAATTTGAAAGTCGTGTGGGGTGAAAAAAAACAGTGTAATGCCTCTTACCAGCTTCCAGAGCAAAAGGGAGCAGCTGGGATTTTCTTGGCGAGATCTGTATGTATGTGACAGGAGACTGTAATTGATGAAAAAAAGAATACTGGCAGCAGTCTGTAGCACATTAATAATAGCTTTATCAGGAGTGTCACAAGCTGCGGAGCTGGTGCTTTATCCCCAACACAATAAGGGAGGAAGTTTAGCTGATGGTGTTCGGATAGCCAAAGGACGAATAGTGTGCAGGGATGTACATTCTGGTTTCCACATATGGATGAATGCCCAAAAAGCAGGAGAACGAGCTGAATATATCATAAAAGGTCGGACAAACAGTCAACATGAGATACGAGTCAGATTGGGTGGTGATGGATGGACACCATCAGTGGTCAAAGAACAATACGGGATGGAAAGAAGCGGAACTGAAGAAAGAGCCATTTTTGATGTAATACTAGATGGGAATCAGTATGTGGCTCCAGATGAATATATATTTTCTGTACGCGGATTATGCTTATAGTTAAATATCAATTTTCATTAGTTAAAGGTAAATAGAAACAAGAACTATCATTGCATTTATATAAAAATATATACTTTTAATATACGATTATGTACATAGTAATCACACCTGTAGGTTAAAACGATTCATATCATAATTACGTAAATATATTACCTATATAATACAGTTTTATCTTTAGGTGATAAAGGAATTTGATTATGCTCAATTTATTGATAGGATTATATCCTTTAAAAAATATTAATATCTTTTGTAAAAACACATCGTCATTGTTGAATAAATATTTGAACCATGATGTAAAAAACATTTATGGAAAACTCTCATCTAAGTCTTATTCTGTTGAGTGGAGATACCGAAAACACTATTTGATAAATACTGGCCCACCTGTGTGATACGCCATGTATAAATAAATTATTGAAAATGATATCTGAGATATATACTTCTGTTTTGTTTACTCTTAACAAAAAGAAATATAACTCCCTAACTAAATCGAGGCTATTATATGAAATATTTTAACAAACTGATTCTGTGTGCTGCAGTCGCGGCAGCTTTCGGAGCTAATGCTGCAACCTATAACCGTGAAGGTGAAACGACACAAACTATTGTAATTACTAAATCATTCGAGCTTCAAGCAACTCCTGCTTATAATGTTACCGACAATAAAGCCAGCGGTGCTACGATTGTGAAAACCAGCGATAAATCTACTGCAAATCTGTATATTGGGGTTGGTGCATCTAGTCAGGATCGCGATAACTTACATATTGTAGATAATTCTGGCAAACTGACCCTTATTGGTTCTCTCGGATGTGGTAATGGAGTCCAAGGAAGTATCGATACTAGTGCAAGTTTGTCCGGCAATAATAGCGCTGCAGCAACCTGCACTAACTCATCATCAATTGCTACCGTAGTAACAGGCATGAGCCCAGAAAAACCTGAAGCTGGCTCATATACCTTTACACAAGAATATGGTACTTTTGTAGAATAACTGTAAAAGGCCACTCCTTGAGGGGTGGCCTTTATTACATATGACCCATATGGTATTTAGCTCCAGACAACCAATATACTCCGGGCTCAGTAGCCAGGACGCAGACCTCTTGTCTCAGGAACCGGTGGTGCGAGAGAAAAACTATCTTCTTGCCACAACTTTAAAGTGCACCAGAAAAACGGGAGTACATTTTGTCAGTCATTTTTTTAAGTTATATCACTCTCATACACGCCAATCAGACAGTACCGTATTCATACTCGTAGCCTTTATCGTTAAGGCTCAAAAAAGTATAAAACAGGGGAAACCGACAAAAAATCTCTCAAGGAGCAGGGACTGTTAATTACAGTTGAATATAAGGAAAACAATTAAAATAATTCACGCGCTGTTTAAGAAAAACAGCACAGAGCAATAACGATCAACAAAAACTATCAGATTTTATTTTTTGGGATAATGCCAAGACGAACGAGCCCACCGAATAGTCATATCGTGGCGGCATATTCCCGAAGAGTTCATTCGTCACTCTCCATTTCTCAGTCTCAGGAGACTGCTGTTTGGTTCCAAACTATATGGCTTGACCGGGATGCTGAGTTTATCTTTCACTGTGAGAATTCGGCAAAGAGATGGGCTTCCTCTCCTGTTTTATCGTAAGCGTCAACGGAGTACCATATTGACGCTTATTTATTGGTGAGAACTACGTTCCATGGCAGGAGTTCGTCAACACGGTTGGAAGGCCATTCCGGCAGTACGCTCAGAATATAGCGCAGATACGCTTCCGGATCGATATCGTTCAGACGGCAGGTGCTGATCAGCCCGTACAGCAGTACACCACGCTCGCCGCCGTGATCGCTACCGAAGAACACGTAAATGATATGACCTTTATGTAAGCGCCTCATCTGAACCGTCTGGTCTGTTTCCTCCGGCTCCACAAAAATAATGTCCATTTTTGAAGTGCGCCCCAAAGGTTAGACACCAGACCAAAAACTGAGGATGCATGGAAAAGTTTTCATTGGAGTTCAAAAAGGTAGTATCAGAAAAGTACCTGGAGGGAGAGTTGAGTCTGAAATCTGTAGCAAGGATGTACGGTATCAGCCCCTGCACAGTAAGAAAATGGGCTTATGCCTATCGGGAACATGGGATAAGCATACTTACGGGTAAAAAAGGACGCTATTCTGCTGAGTTAAAACTCACAGTAGTAAAAGAAGTCGTGGATGGCTGTTTTTCTGTTCGTGAAGTAGCGGTAAAGCACGGAATACCAGCCTTTGGTACTGTATGCAACTGGCTTGAAAAATATAGAAAATATGGCGAAGATGCTCTCATCCGAAAAAATAAAAAGAGTATTCCTGTGCCGGACAAAAGCGCCATTTCAGCACCACCACTACCAACATTAACCAAAGATGAAAGAGAAGAACTTGAACAACTCAGGGTCGAGAATGCCTACTTAAAAAAGCTGAAAGCCTTGGTTCAACAGAAAACATGCTCAACGTTCAGGAAAAAGTGAGCATTGTGAATGAACTAAGGCAGGAATGGTCATTGTCTCGATTGTTAATTGCAACCTTTCAGCATTCACCCTTTTGTTAAGAGTTCATTGTTTAACGGTATCAGCGATTAATATGGTCTGATACTGACATGGTTCCTGCCATACTTACGACCATGTGCGGTTATCGCCCATACTGTTCGTGCCAGCTTGTTTGCCATGGCGACGATTGCCACACTGGCTGGACGACGTTTTTTTAGTTCGGTTACACGGGCCAGGCTCTTTAGCTACTAATGCCACCGCTCTTGCTCCGTGGATAAATAATGTCCTGAGATAAGTGTCACCACGTTTGCTTATCCCCAGCAGGCGTACTTTACCTCCGGAGCCGGCTTGTTTTGGAACCAGACCGACATATGCGGCGAACTCTCGCCCCGATTTAAACGCTGATGCTTCCCCCGTGGTGGCCACCGCTGCCGTCGCAATAAGTGGTCCAACGCCAGGAATATCCAGCAACCGCTTACAGGTTTCATTCCGCCTCGCCACGCTGGTAAGCTGTTTTTCAATATCCTCTATCAGTGAGTCCAACTCATTCAGTCGGTTGTACTGGTTTTCCAGAACCATAATGAGATACGGTGGCAGTCTCTCTTTCATCCGTTCCAGTGCTTCGGGGAACTCCCGTTCCATCGCTGCTCGGCCTTTGTGGATGGTTTCACCAAACTCCAGTAACGTCCCGTGCAGGGCATTAATTTGTGCGGTCCGGAACTTCACCAGTTGCATGCGGGTACGGTGCAGAACCAGTACCGACTGCTGTTCTTCTGCTTTTACGGCGATTTCTTTACCCGGCTGCTGAACCGCCATCCAGATAGCCCGGGCATCCATCACATCATTCTTATTGCCCATGATGAATGCCTTAACGAAGCGGGCCCGTAACAACCGGACTTTATGACCAGGCTTTGTCAGTTCACGTGCCCAGTGCTGAGAACCTCCACAGGCCTCCATATCAATCATGCATGGCTCACGGTTGCCGAAGAACGTCAGAAAATCCTGTCTACGCAACTGTTTATCAACCACTTCACCCGTGTGCTCATTGATGAAGTGAATCTGAATGACATGTTTTGCGATATCAACGCCAACCGGTGTATATTTCATTTGTGGAGTCTCTAGTCTGAGGGAGCTTTATGCATCCCGTATTGGGCACTATGATGCCGGAAATCTGCGAGGCTCCACACCTGCCAGTTTCACCCTTTTAACCATCATACTGCTCCGTGTTTAATTGTGTGGGATGCGTTCATTACATTTTAACAGTGTCACCCCGTCGGCCACGAAAGATAAACAGGTGACCTGAGAAGGGGGGCTCATCCACCACATGTTGTACCTGTTCTCCCAGACCGTTGAAGGATTTACGCATATCGGTAACGCCGGCAACGAGCCAGATGCGGGTACCTGATGGGAGTGAGATCATCTTCCCCTCCCGGTCAGTTCACGGATCGACACCGTGAGCAGCTCTGGTGAAGGATTTTCCAGTGTCATTTTACCGTAATGGAATTCCACATGGCAGGAAGCCGCACAAGCAACTGATAATGCCTCCGGAGCAGGAACATCTGTAGCACAGCGCGGGGTGTCGGTAAGTTCCACTGGAACCAGAGTCGGAGAGGCCGGAAAAGATTGTGGTACTGTAGGGCCTACAATAGTTGGAGGCATTCTACGAGAAATACGTCCTTCTCTTTGCCGGAGGCGTAGCCATTTAAAAATCAGGTTGTTACCAACGCTATGTTCCCGGGCCAGTTGTGCAACATTGGCATTTGGTTTCGAAGCCAGTTCAACCATATGAAGCTTAAATTCATTAGAAAATATCCAGCGGGTCCCGGAGCGCCAGTCTGTAGATTTATCCATCAATAGAACTCCGTCTAATTTAGAAGGAGCTCTAATTTAGTCTGCAAGGATCAGGTATTACAGACGGCATTGGCTTTACGCTTACGTTTTATCGCCTCTGCAGGGCGATATTTAAAGGCAAAAGAGCATAATGTATATGTTGGTGAAAATCTGCTGAACTTCGACAAATCCCTCCTGCATCATCAACTATTTATCTACAACTTTGCGGAGGAGGGCCGTGATAATGGGGCTGCAATAGCAAAGACTGATGACGCTCGCCAGACTGTTGCGACTAAAGAGCCTTATAAGCTCTGTATCTGCCCTGTCACTATTGGCTAGGCATCTTGGGGAAAGGTTTCATTAACTGGGTGAACGATGGGATGACAAAAGATGAACAATTTTAGTGCCATGTTGCATTATAGGAAACATGTAGTTTTGTAATGCCCAAGAATTAGTAGCTCATGGATATCAGTTATGAATTTCATATTTTTTCTAAATTTAGAAAATTTTTTTTCGATATTTAATTAAAATTTATAAATGACAGTATTACCAATTGAATTGATAACCTTTATTAAAAAAACAATTATGAAATGTTTTTTGTTGCTATTTTAGTGTTTTGTTTTGTGAATAGACAAACTTACAGATTAATACTCTATTTGTTTTTTATTTTTTGGTATTTTTTTCTGTTTATTTGATTTTTGTTTTTCTTTAAAAGGCGGATAATATGAGGACTCCTTCAGAAAAAGAGGGGGGTAGGTGGTGTATAATGAAATAAAAACACTGCCATGGGACTATTATGATCGTGCGGGAAGTATGTCTCATGAGCATTTTATGTTTTTGATTAGTTTATCGGCTATAAACAGCAAAAAAGTCATTCATGCTCTTGAAGGTTATTTTGTTCATGGGTTAAGCAGGAAAGAAATCTGTATGCAATATGATATCTCTCAGGGATATCTTTCAATTAGCTTACGGAAAATAAAGAAAGTAAATCATGCAATATCTAATTTAGTTCATTTTTATATAAAGGCATCTTGTAAAGATGTTGATAATTTAACTTAACTATAGGGTAGTTTATGAAAAAAATTATTTATGGTATGGCCGTTGCTCTTTCATTTAGTTCTGCAGTAAATGCAGCTACTGATCAAGGGTATGGACAGGGACAAGGACAGGTTAACTTTAAAGGTGTTGTTATTGATGCTCCTTGTGGCATTGATCCGGACTCTGCTGACCAGACTATCGATTTTGGTCAAATATCTAAAACACACCTGAATAAACCGGGTATTTCCGCTAAGAAAAATGTAGATATTAAACTGGTTAACTGTACTCTTGAGAAAGCATCAAAATATGTAACTATTACTTTCTCTGGTTCATCTCTGGGGGATGGCTCTGAGCTGGGAACTTCTGGTGGTACAGGAACAGCTATCAGGATGTCCACTGCTGCTGGTGAGCTTGTAAAATTTGATGGTACAACCGCTGCAGGAAAATATAACCTGAAAGATGGAGACAATACCATGCGTTATAGTGCTTGGGTTGAAAAAGCATCAACAAATAACGGCGATGTAACCGAAGGTGAATTTGCTGCTGTCGCCAACTTCAATCTGGCTTATCAATAAATTTCCAGGATTACAACCAGATATGCCGGGGCGGTGCCCCGGCCATTACCGGCAATAAATAAGGAACATTGTATGTTCTGGCGCATACTCCTTTCGGTAACATTTTTTTTATGCTTAGCCGCTCAGGCCACCCTGTCTCCTTCATTCCCTTCGTCGGGGAACCCCTTGCCAGAATACAGGGATGAGGAGCATATCTGGTGGTATGGGCGGGCGAGTTTTAAGGGGCAGATAATTGCACCGGCTTGTACACTGGTAATGGAAGATGCCTGGCAGGAAATTGATATGGGAACCACGCCACTCAAGGATCTACATAACAGGTCAGTAGGCCCTGAGAAGAAATTCCGATTACGCCTGCGTAACTGTGGGATTCAAGGTTCGCGCATTTATACAGGAAGCCGGATACATATAACGTTTGATGGTGAACAAGGAGAGACATGGGATAAATTTGCGTTAACAGGGGATGTTGAAGGCATAAATTTTCAGATAATGAATAATTACAGATACCCAGCAATACTAGGAAAAAATATGCCTCCTTTATTACTTAAGGGGAATGAAGATGGATTGGATTATATTTTTCGTATCGTCAGAAATGGTTATCCATTAAGGATGGGGGATTATTATGCTGTATTGCGGTTTAAAGTATTCTATGAATAAGTTCTGTCACTGACATTTTTCTTTCGCAGTGTTAATAGTTTCTCTGTTTTTGTACTTTGTTGTGTTTAATAGATTTTTGTATTAAAGCTGGCTGCAGGTAATGAAAAAAAATAAAGATGCGTTTGCTCTCAATTTTATTACGTATGCATTGATGCTTTCTCTGGCAGGCACACCAGCTTATGCCGTCGACTTTAATACAGATGTTCTGGATGCCGAAGACAGACAGAATATTGATATTTCCCGGTTCTCCCGGGCTGACTATATTATGCCCGGTCAGTACCAGATGGAAATCAAAGTAAATGATCAGAACATTTCTCCGTCGGCATTTCAGATAACGTTTCTTGAACCACCTTATTCTGATTCGGATAACGAGAAACCGTTACCGCAGCCCTGTCTGACACCGGAGATGGTTGGTCATATGGGACTGACTGAGGCGTCACAGGAAAAAATTACATACTGGAATAACGGACAGTGTGCGGATTTCCGACAGTTATCTGGAGTCGAGATTCGCCCGAATCCGGCAGAGGGGATACTGTACATCAATATGCCACAGGCCTGGCTGGAGTATTCCGACGCCTTTTGGCTGCCGCCGTCACGCTGGGATAACGGTATTCCGGGACTGTTGTTTGACTACAACATCAACGGGACGGTGAACAAGCCGCACAAGGGAAAGCAGTCACAGTCACTGAGCTATAACGGGACTGCGGGGGCCAACT
>OLRM01000986.1_pt1 | contig 11965 bp, 12 predicted proteins | sample 1643211 | NCBI WGS metagenome assembly OLRM01 (sample SAMEA3136690, study PRJEB25190) | human gut metagenome | biome: human gut; feature: human-associated habitat; material: faeces | place: Austria | collected 2013
CCTTCTTCGTTTAGAGGAACGGTCAGCCAGCCCTGTTCGTCCACCTCGGGCTTCACAGTAAGCGTTGGGGCGGCCCATCCGTTCAGGTCGGTAAGCCGTTTTAGAATGACCGTAAGCGACGCCTCATCAACACCCGCAGTACCCGCCTCATTCATTTCATCAACCTGGGGATCGCCGTCGCCCTCAAATCGCGGCTGCAGATCCTGGACTCTTACATGAAGGTCACGCGTTCCGCCGAGCACAAGCCGACCGATGCCATCGATGTCGGCAACATCATCCTGCGCGGCGGGCGACGGATCGAGATATGCATCGGTTATGGCCGGGGCGGTTGTATCGACTACGAAGTCCCGCACCTTTGGAAGCGCAGCGTAAGCACCCCTGAACCTCACATGGTACGCACCGTCTCGCGCACCACCATCCGGAACGACGGGGAGCCCCAGCTCCGCCTCCCAGCGGTCTTTCTGCTTGTTAAAAGTAAATTCCGGCTGATTGTTAATATCGGCTAAGACTTGCTTTCCCTCCCATGATTCAAAACTTGCCGAAACTGCCCTCTTGAACGCCAAAGTGCGTCGGAAAAAATCGAAGCGTCGTCCCTTGCCCCACAGCGTCACCGTGACACTGTCGTTGTGGTAGTAGCGGTCGGCTCCCGAGAGGCCGTCTGAATTCACCTCAATATCGAAGGTATTCTTAGCCGCAGCATTGGGGTCATCGACCGAGACCCTATCAAAACCCGACGAGCCAAAGAACGAATCGATGGGAACAGGCTTGCTCTTATTTCCCGCCCGGTCCTCGATTGTTGCCTCTATCTCGCTCAGCAGGTACGTCCCCTCATTTTTAAGAGGCACCTCGACGACGCCATCGTCACTCATCTTCAGGCCGTCTTGAGTGTAGACTTCCCTTTTGCCCTTATCGGAGGCATTGACGTCGTCATGACGAACGACGGTGATCTTAAACTCGACCACGCCAGAAGCCTCGATGCCCTCCTTGCTGGGCGCATCCACAAGCTGAAGGGAAAGCGTGCGCTCGCCGCCAAACAAAACTCCGAAATTAGCTTGCCCATTCGAGCCGGGCATTTGCGCAACTTCGCTATCGGAGTCAAAGCCGTCCTTTATCGAGGCGCCGGCGAGCTTTGGCGCCGTACGGTCAATCACCACCACGGCATCTGCCACAGAAACAAGGTCGAGGGGTTTTCCAGACTCCGAGACAAGCGAAGCGCCGCTATAGGTAAAGCTCACCTCATGGCGCCCTTCTTCAGTCAGCTTGGTCAATTCGTCTGTTTCATACATGGCGCCATTTTTGTATATGAGAGAATCGACGTCCAACTCCTCCTTGGATCCGTCAATCGCATACTCAGGTTTGTGCGAATCAAACCACTTGGATTTTTTCAGTTGGTCAAACAAAGAATCGATTAGGCCCAGCTTTACTGGCACCTCATTTTCCTTCGTATATTGAATCCCGTTCGATTGCGCACGGATGTCATCAAACAACACGTATGTTTGAGGAGCGGTTTTTTCGTCTTGCGGATCAACGAAAAGCAGGCGCTCAATATCCGCATCCTTAAACACCTTGAGCTCGCTCAGAGGACTCGACTCAATCGACTGCTCATCGCCATTTTCATCCGTATACGTCGCAGCGATCTTGACCTTGGCCAGTTCGAGCTCCGCTGCCTTGCATACCTCGGAACCCAAGGGGAACACGAACGTACCCACAGGCAGTTCCTCGTCTTCCAAAGGATCGATTTCAACGCCATCGGCATGAAGCTTCACCTTGACATCGTTAACGCCCTCTGACGCCTCAGCAATACACGAAACGGTAAGACCAGGATCGATGACCGCCAATTTCTTCTCTGCGACCCATGCGCCGGTAATGTCGAGAAGCTTGTCATCGACACCCAAAACCTGCATCTCTGCAATCTTTACTGCGCCAGCAGGCCGGTTATCTCCAACGGCGAGCGTCTCCCTCAGGGTTTTGGCCGCAACGCGCTGCGCCGATTCAAGGGGCGCAGCGGCGCTGGCCCATACCGTAGGAACAGACAAGCAGGCGAGAAGGCCGCATAATACGGCAACAGACGCGCGGAACGAACGCATGGTTAGTCCTCCTTGCCCGACAGGAGCGTCGTATCGGATTCCGAAGCAGCAGCATTCGGAGCCCCGGAGCCGAGCAGGGTGGTCTCGGACTCGGAACCATCTGCAGGGGCGACGACCGGAGCATCTCGCGCCAGGAGTGTGGTCTCCGACTCAGGCGCGATCAAAGAAGAGGCGCTCGGCACCCCCGACGAAAGCAGTGTGGTCCCAGCCTCGCTGTCGGGCGCGCAACCCGAGGGCGCAACGGTATCCAGCAAAGTGGTTCCCGATTCGGACTCGAGAACTTCCTCACTCTGCGGAGTCGTATCACTCGCCACAGGCAGCGTCGAGCTGGCCGCGAAGGGCTTACGGTCGCGGGAATTCACTTCGCGCAGCCTTAGGCTGCCGCTCTGCACGTCCCCCCGGCTCCCTTGTTGAACCCCCAGCGCAGGAACGGAGCTGCGTCCCTCACGCATGGCGTCGATGGCGCGTTGGGCGGCCCGGCCCGTCAATTCATCATGGACGCTGCGCACATGGTGCGTGACACCGTATGCGGCGGCGACAATCGCGAGCACCGCGGCGAGTCCAAATCCAATAACGGCAATTACGCCAAACATTTCCGGTGCCATTTACGCCTCCACATCCACATAGGCGTCAGCCACAGCTTGGCGCACATTGCCTATCAGACTAACCGCCCTGCCTTTCTCGACATCGAGCGCATCGGTTGTGGGATGCACGTCTTCCACAAGCGCCTGAGCTTTATCGACAAGGACCAGCAACTCCTTTTGGGAAATGTCGTCCGCGCGGAATTTGCGAGGATAAGTAAATACCGCATCGAGCGCCAAATTGGCGGTCTCCAAACGCACGACGTCGTTCTCCTGCTCGGAAAGCTCGTCCAATAGATACGAAATCTGGTCGAAATACGGCCGATAGAGCCCTGCGTCGGACCCCTCATTGATGAGAGGCACGATGATGGTCTCAAATTCCGCAATACCGGCATACGCCTACGCAAGCTCGTGCTGCTCGAAATCTTCGTCCGCGGCGGCGTCGTTCATCCATTGCGCGGCGGCCCGGATGCGCTCCGACCTCGTGCCCTTGGTAGCGGCATCGCTCGCGGCGTAGTTGTACCAATACAGCTTTCCGATGTCGAAGGCCATGCGGGCATAGTTCTCGTTGGCCCGCAGCTCGCCCAGGCTGGGCAGAATCGCCGCGCGAAGCTGCTGCTCTTCACCGGTTGTGAAAACCTGGTCGGAACGATACACGCCGGCAAGACCCTCGTACGGCTCGGTTGAGCCGGGCATAATCTCTACCGCCTTCACATAGGCGCTGCGTGCCTCTTCTTCGCTTGAAGTTTGACGGGCGATCTGCATCCAATATCCAAAATCGGAGTTGAGCGCGATGTTATACCCAATGAGGCCACCCACGCCCACCGCCAGGCTCACGACAGACGCCGCCACCAGACCCACGAAGCGTTTCCAAACACGCTCGAGCTCCGCGCGCTGGCCCGCATCCTCTTCGCGATAATGACTCAGAGCATACGCAAACTCCGCGCAATCCTGATATCTATCGACCGGGTCGGGCTGCGTCGCCTTGGCGATCACGCGCTCTAAAGCCGGGGAGAGCGAGGCATCAACTTGTCGCAGGGGCAAGATCTGATACGGGGGCTCCGCGGGGTTCTTGCCCGTGAGCATGGTGTACATGGTGGCGCCAAGCGCGTACACATCAGTGCGGGCGTCCGTTTGACCGCCTCCTCCGTACTGCTCGGGAGGTGCGTAGCCGCGCGTCCCGAGTTGCACGGTATCGCCCATAGCGGCAGTTACGGACCCTCCGTCATCACGATATTCGCGCGCGATGCCGAAATCGATGATTTGCACGAGGCCGTTCGGTTTGAGCATGACGTTGGAGGGCTTCATGTCGCGGTAGATAACCGGCGGCGTACGGCGGTGCAGGTACTCAAGCGCATCACACAGCTGGAGTCCCCAGTTGACCACCTCGTCTTCAGGCTGCGGCCCATCGGTGGCAAGCACAGCGGAAAGTGGGCGACCCTCGACATAGTCCATGATTACATAGAGAGTGCCGCCTTCGTCCACCAGGTCAACGATGCGGGGAATGGCAGGATGGTCGAAACTCTTTATCATGTTGGCTTCGGTCACGATGCTCTGAACAATGAGCTCGCGCTGCGCGGGATCAGAGACATCTTTGATCTCCTTGGCTGCCCACTGCTTGTTGAGCACCGTGTCGAGCGCAAGGTACACCGTCGACATGCCGCCGGTCCCAATTTTGGTAAGCAGCTGATACCGCTTGCCAACAACAATACCCGGTTCCATAACCAACCCCCCGTCAAACAATACTCACACGGGATATGGTAATCCCATTCCCAGGGCGTCAGTAGGCTAGTTCGTCGGAGGCGTGTCATTAATCGATAAGCGGCGTGCGGCTTACAAGCGGAGAACCGTGTTAGCCCTTGCGCGCAGACGCTATGCGGGCCCGCGCCCAGGCGGCCAGATCGCGGGCATCGGCGCCCTCCAGCGCGGAGGCAGGAACGTACGCGTCCTGAATCTGGTCGCGCCTCGCCATGTGCAGCAAGGCATTGTAGCCGAGCATCAGGTGGAAACAGCCCTTCTTCCCTTCACGAGACGTAATGAGCAGGCCGCCGTCCCGCGTTGCGAAAGCGCGATCCCAAGAACCCCAAGTTCGGTTGAGCGTTACGAGTTCCTGCTCGGAAGCCCCGCGCGGCCCGAATGTGACGGCAACCCCGTCTTCGCCAAGCGTAACGCGCTCAAAAAACCGTTGATTCGTCACGCGCGCGCCGTGGGTCTCCAGATAGCTGCGGCACTGCGACTTGCGCGCGGATCCAATCCACGGGGCTTTGCCCGTTATCAGAATCGAAACCATGAATAAGGCGAGCAGAATAAATAGAACCGCCGTAATGGCATCGGACAACTCGCCGGTGGAAAACGCGTACGGGAGCAAGAGCAAGAAGGGAAGGATGCACGCCAACCCCACGGCCCCAAAAAAGCGCATGGACCGCGCATCTCGCGCCGTCACGTACGAACGATACTCCTCCTTGCCGAAGAGATAGGAGAACTCATGAACCTTGGAGCCGCCTTGATCAGTCATCATGGCCGCACCCCTCACCGGCGGCGTCCTCCTTCGCCGCGTTGAGGCGATCGACCAAAACGGCGAAGCGCTCGTCCTGGTAACCCACGTACAAAACGCCCTCTATGGCATCGCGGTTAAACATGATGTCCTTCTCATCGGATGACCATCCGGCGGGGTACTTCCTGCCAAAATAGTCCCACGCTTTGCCGACGCCGCCATCACGGCCCAGATAGCCGATAATCACAACCGGATCTTCAAAGCCGCCCACGTAAACCACGGAGCCTATGGGGAGCCAATCCTCGGTCGATACCATATCGTCACTTCCTCTCACAGCGACAGCCCTTGTCGCCACCACAGGGTAGCAGTAAAGTCTGTTCTGGCAAGGACACCGCCCGAAACTTACTCGCGATACCAACGGATACTCGCGCGCACCGAGTTGGCGCTTGAACGGGCCGAAGCGGCGTTCGCGCTTGCATTGTCAAGGCTCGTTTGCGCGGCAGAAAGCGATGCACTCAAACAGTCGACCTCCCCGGCAAGCTGAGCAACCAACAATGCACTCGCGGCTTTGGCTTGTTGCGCCAAATCAGACGTACCCTCGTAGATGGATTTGACTCCCGGCCTGACATTCTCAACCACCGCCTGGCCAAGCGAAAGAGCGAGATTGTCCATATCGAGCTCAAACGTTTCGGCTGCCGCAACCACGGAGGCGCACATCGCATCGGCAGCGCGCGCCTTCGCAAGTTGATCCTGTTTATACGAAAGCGAACTTGAGATGCTGGTAACCTGGGACGAAAAACCCACCGCCTGATTCTCCCAATAGCTCGCGTTCGCCTCGTGTTGTGCCAATCGATTGTACAAACTCTGAAGGCTCATATGCGCATCACCTGCCAATCGTTCTTCGACATCTAAGATCCAGCATGTTCTCCCAGGTGAAGCGGACCTCGGAGAGCGGGATCTCCGCCGGGGCCACGTGGCGGCGCGTCAGGAACTCGAACATGCATCCCCCCTGGCAATCAGGAAAGCCGGACAACGCCGAGACGCCCGGGCGAGCAAGGTTAACGGATGAAGCTTGGGGCCTCATGGAATCTCATCAACGCGTCGAGCAGGGTGCCATCTCCGTTGAAGTAGATGGCGCCGTACTCGGTGATTTCGTCCGACTCAGGGTCTCGAAGCACGCGCATTTCGCTAAGAAGCACACCCTCAACAAAAAACGCGCTTGTATTTTTCGCCCAATACGACGAGGAATTCGTCTGGGGAATGATAAAGCCAAGGGATTCCTCGAAGGTGCACCCCCTGTAGTTGGCGACGATGAAAGTCCTCGCCCTCCTCGCAACCGACGAATCTGAAGACAGTTTTCCAGCAAAGGCGCAGAGCGCCTCCGCATCGCCGTCACACCCAGCGCAGAGCCCTCGCAGGTAGAGCTCGTCCCCACGCCGAAGGGCGGACCCCACCTCGGGGTCCGGCGGGGTCACGACCACCTGACCCTCCCAGGGGGAGGCAAGCGGCGGGCACCCAACGAGTCCGCGGAACGCGGCATCCCAATCGGCCTCAGGCCCTAGGGACGCCACCGAGAAGCCCGCCCTTCGGCCGGGCAGGCGGCGGATGGCGGAGGCGGAGCCCTCGAAAAAGACGGCGGAGACGGTCCTCTCGTCGCGCTCGCGGGCCGACTGGGGCGTAGCGCCGTCGTCAACAACCACCCCGGGCTTGTTCAGGGGATATAGCGCCTCGGCGAGCTCGTCGGAGGGGGTGCCCTCCGCGTCCACGAGGCCGGTGGGCGACAGGCGCTCGGCCATGTCGCGGCGCCAGGGGCCCGTGCCATGGCGCTCGATCTGGTCGAAGTCGATGGTGTGCTCGCCGTTGGCGAACATGCCGGTGTCGCATCCGCCCAGGAGCACGAACAGGTCCTCCCGGGTGAGGCGGACCTCGGAGAGCGGCGTCTCCGCCGGGGCCGCGTGGCGGCGCGTCAGGAACTCGAACATAAGGGGGCGTCCTCCTATCAAATCATTTACAACCCAAAGAAATTGCCGACGGCATCGAAAGCGTCTCCAACTCCCCTGAAGACAACGCCAACGCCTTCCACCGCCTTCTTCTTCCAGCCAGAGCTATCAAAGAACTTGAGACCGGCGTCCAGCAACTCCCCTGCCGCCCAACCAATCACCACACCCGCCGCGACCCCGACGGGCCCACCAATGGCTCCCACCGCTGCACCGACAGCGACTCCAGTGCCAAATTCGATTGCACCCTCACCAAACTCGACCACGGCCGCCGCGGCCCTCTCGCAGCCATCACCAGCGGTTGAGTTATAGGCAGCACCCGCCTGTCCGATGGTGTCAACTGCTGAGAGAACAGTGCCCATATAGCCGAGACCCTTGACAGCAGTATCAATCTTTGATCCGGTAGATACTACGGTTGATAAGAACTTCTTCTGCCCTTTTGAGGTTGCTCCGCCCCGCGAGAAGAAACTGCGAGCGCGCTCTTCCAAATCCTCAGTGAGTTCCCTTGCTGCAACAAACGACTCTTTCCACTTGCTGGGTCTCACCCAGTCGGTAGCCCCTTCCCAGGCGCCCTTCTTGAAGAACTGCCAGAACGTCTGCCCCTCGGGCATGGCGCTGCGCACGTCGTCCGAAAGCCCGAGGGCGAATCGGGCAAACCACTGCCTATCCACCAGCTTCAGGCCCCTGCCCTCCTTGCCGAACAGTGAGCTTGCGGCGAATCTCCACAGAGCAGCGTTCCTCTCGTCCATCGCCCCTGCGACGCCCGTCGCGCCCGCAAGGGCGGCGCTCACGTCCCCGAACGCGTCGATGAACGCGAACGGCCCGCTGTCGAGGGCCTCGCCGTACTGCGCGCGCAGATCCGCGGCGACCGTCTCCCTCATGGCGTCTGTGACGAACTCGCCGGGCTTGAGGCGGTTGGCGTACTCTTCCTCGAACGCATCCACGGCGGCCTCGTAGGCCATGTACGACGAGCGAATCTCGCCGATAGCGGCGCCCTGGTTCCGTGCGAGCGACGATAGCGCGGACAAGGGCCCCGACACTCCGCCGGAGGACTCAAGCCCGGTCAGCGCCGACTCCGCCGCGGCTACCGCCATCCTCAGGTCCTCGAGGGACCCGTCGGCGAAATCACACGCGCCCGCCACGTTATGGTACGGCTCGAACCTGATGACACGCGGAGACGCCGCTGTCGATAGCGCCGCGGAAAGCAGCGCGTCGCGGGCGGGGGCAAGCTCGCCTTCGAGAGACGCGAGGGCATCGGCGTACGTGGCTCCCATCGCGGTCAGGCCCTCGGCCAACATCCTGAGTGTCACCTCGAGGTCGGCGTAAGCATGGGACTCGGCGATCATCCACGCACCCGACATGAGGTTCGCGAAATTCGAGTTGACCTTACCCACCCTCGCCACGGATTCGCCCGCGCGCGTGGCCGCGGACGAAACAGCCGTCGCCGCTGATGAGAACTCATCAATGTCGACCCTGAACACGAGCGCCTCCTAATAGATGTAACGCGAGATTTCCCCGCACGCAGGAGTTGCGGATTGGCTTGAAGCTGCAATCGCCTTATCCATGTCCATAAACGTATCGGCACCCTGCTTGACGTAACCGCTGTGTCTCAGCAGGGAATCCTGAACGGAGGCCAAATAGGACGACGCCTCGGCGAGCATTTCCATTGCGCTGGCAGCCGCCCGCCCCTCCCACGCGCCTTCCAACGCCGAAGAGACGGCGGCGATCGAGTCGTTTATGGCCTTGAGCTCCCGCGCCTCTGAATCGTAGCCCTCCACGGCTGATAGGGCCTGTTCGCGGTCGACGATGATTTCCCCCGTGGCCATGGGCTACTCCTTCCCATTTTCCGTGACCCCCTTCGAGCGCATCCGCTCGAAGGGGGCGGTGTTCGCCTCGAGGAACATCTGGAACGCAGTACCCTTGTCATCCAGGAAGCCCAGCTGATGGAGCCTGTCAATCATATGCTTGTCGAAAAAGTATCCCTCATCGGGGGCAGTCCGCCCCTCCGGGTACGGGACACCGATGTAGTCCCAATAGCGTCCCGACTTCCCATCGAGCGCCATAACCCCGGCGATCATGACGGGGCGCGAGCCGCCCTCGAGCGTGACCACCGTTCCCACGGGAAGCCAATCGTCTTTCGTGATCATGACACCCCCTTGCGCATGCCCGCAACGCCACGGGCGACTCGGATTCACTGAGGATTCATTCACCTAGGATTCGAGTCTAGGCCCATCTTTGCGCCAAGCGCGCGGGGCGTCGACGGGCGTTGCCCACCGCTCGGCAGACGGGGAAGGCGCCCTGCCTGGTGGACGGAGCGAGGAGGAGAGCGACGGGTTACGAGCTGGCGCGGTCGACGCGTTGGATTCGTTCCGCGGGCTACCTCCGACCTCGCTTGGCGTCTCGGATGACTTCCTCGATCGACGCGTGCTCTCGCCTTGCGAACAGGTCGTCGAAATCGTCCTCGCAGCGAAGGGGGAACGCGATATTCGCTAGCGACACGAGCGAGTTCTGGTGCTCGCGCTCGAAGCGCCTGATGGAGCCGAGGCTCACTCCGGAGCGCTTGGCGAGCGCCGCGCGGGTGATGCGCATGCTCTTGCGGCGCGCCGCCATACGGCGCGTCAGGAACTCGAACATAAGATGGTCACCGCCGGTGCAGCTCTTCGGGATACTCATAGAAATCGAGCATGTAGTCCAGCAGGGTCCCCTCGGACACGAAGTCGATTACGGAAAACTCCGTCAGGCTCTCATCACCATGGCGAGCGAACGCCTCGGCGCTAGTAAGAAAAACCCCCGCAGACGGAAAGGCGTATGCGCATTTCGTCTTAAACGACTCGGAATTGCCCTGGGGGATCGAGAAGCCCAGTGACCCGTCGAACGTGCACCCCCTATAATCTGCAGACACACTATATCTCTTGCTACTCCGCAACCCCCTATCAGATGACAACCTCGCGGCAAAATCGACTAAGGCTGAGCCGTCGCTACCGTGATCCGCGCAGAAACTCCTGAGCCAACCCGCATCGTTTCGAACAATCGACTCCCCGATTTTGGGGTCGACGCCAGAAACAATCCTCTCTGATTTCTCGGCGTGGCAAAGCGCGCCAATTCCGGAAAGCAGCCTGAACACCACGTCCCACTCGGCCTCAGGGCCAAGCGGCACGATATTGAATCCAGCGCGCCGACCGGGCAAGCGCTTGATAGCGGTGCCGTTCCCCTCGTAGAGCACGGCAGAAACCGTACGAACTTCGCGCTCGCCGGCTGCCTGCGGGGTCGGCCCATCATCAATGACCACCCCGGGCTTGTTCAAGGGGCGGATGGCGATTTCCAGCTCGTCGGAGGGGGTGCCCTCCGCGTCCACGAGACCAGTGGGAGACAGGCGGGCAGCCATGTCGCGCCGCCATGGGTCCGTGCCATGGCGCTCGATTTGGCCGAAGTCGATGGTAAACTCGCCGTTGGCGAACATCCCGGTATCGCAGCCGCCCAAAAGCACGAACAGGTCCTCCCGGGTGAAGCGGACCTCGGAGAGCGGGGTCTCCGCCGGGGCCGCGTGGCGGCGCGTCAGGAACTCGAACATAAACCACAGCACCTATAAACCTTCAGGACGTGGGTGAAACCTAAACAGCGCGTCAATTAGCGTTCCAGAGTTGCAGAAATCTATGGCCGAATAGCCAATATAGCCATCAGGGTCCTCGCTGTTCGGCACTTTCATACCGTTCAGGACAACACCGCAAGTTGGGAACACGCGGGCGGTTTTAACCCAGCAGGACGGGGCGCTCGCCTGCGGTATGCTAAAGCCAAGGGATGTGTCGAAATTCGACCCTCGATAGTCGGCGACAATAAACTCCCGCATTCCGCGCAACATTCCAGAATTCGACGCAAGAGCGACAGAGAACTCACAAAGAGCATCAACGTCCCCTCCATAGCGGCAAACCGCACGGAGCCTTGCCTCATCCCCGCGAAGCATCGCATCGCCCAGAGCCCTGTCTTCTGGCCCATACACAGTCGAACCCTTCCAAGAGGGGTCCAACGGTGGGCAGTCGATGAGGTTCCGAAATGAGGCGTCCCAATTCTCTTCTGAGTCCAACGGGATTACGGCAAAGCCCGATCTCCTGCCAGGAAGGCGGCGAATTACCGCTCCCGAGCCCTTGTAAAACACGGCGGATACGGTACGCGAATCCCGTTCCTGAGCTGATTGCGGCGAGCTGCCATCATCAATCACAATCCCTGGTTTGTTAAGAGGAGACAGGGCTTCGGCGAGCTCGTCGGAAGGGGTGCCCTCCGCGTCCACGAGACCGGTGGGCGACAGGCGCGCCGCCATGTCGCGGCGCCAGGGGCCTGCGCCATAGCGCTCGATGGCACTCAAATCGGTAGAATACGGGCCATTCGCGAACATGCCCGTATCAAAGCCGCCCAGAAGCACAAACAGGTCTTCCCGGGTGAAGCGGACCTCGGAGAGCGGCGTCTCCGCCGGGACCGCGTGTCGGCGCGTCAGGAACTCGAACATTGAAAGCATCTCCAATCAGACATCGGGTCAAAACCCAAAGAAATCCGCCACGTCCTCCAGGCGATCAGACACCCAGCCCACGACATCCTCCTTCGCCCCGGTGGAGGCGAAGGTGTCGAGGCACCACTCGACGGCTTCACCGGCGACCCATCCCACTCCGACGCCGAGCGCCACGCCGACAGGGCCGCCGATGGCGCCGACCGCGGCACCCACGGCGGCGCCGGTGCCGAACTCGACCAAGCCCTCGCCGACCTCCACGACCGCCGCGGCCGCCTTGTCACAACCGTCGCCGACGGTGGAGTTGT
>OLRM01000988.1_pt1 | contig 11879 bp, 10 predicted proteins | sample 1643211 | NCBI WGS metagenome assembly OLRM01 (sample SAMEA3136690, study PRJEB25190) | human gut metagenome | biome: human gut; feature: human-associated habitat; material: faeces | place: Austria | collected 2013
CGTTATCTTTGATAATGCTGTTGCCACCAATGGCAACGACCACAAGTTCTTTCATAGAATTATCTTCCGTTTGCAGGCTATTCAGGTCGTTTTAGTCTCTTCCTGCTCAGACGCAGCCACTGTTTCACGGCTATCAATAACATGCTTGAGGGCAAACATAGCAAGCATCATCAGGTAGGCCACAACAAACACAATCGAGCTGCCTTCCGCAAAGCCAACCGCTGGGGAGTGAATCACGCCAAACAGCGATAACAGTGCTCCAAAGGATGCAGCTATCGCCCCGCGCAGCGGCTTATTCATAATGGCAAAGATAGCAATGCATCCCCACAGCATGCTGGCCAGCGGTGCACCGCTTCCCAGATGCATCAGTCCATCGTAATAGACGCCTTTGCTGTGCAACAGGTCGCTACCAAGTTTCTCAGCGGATGTTCCGGCTGCGCCCATCACGCTGTTAACGATGGTCAATGCCCAGTTGGCGACCCATGGGAACAGACAGATGAAAATGACGGGAACCTCGACTTTAGGAGTTTCTCGCACCACCTGATTGGCGGTTACCACACCGATAAAAACCAGAATTGGCACTATAGCAGTCATGGGAATAATGGCGAGCATAAACGCGCCCAACCCAAACAATGGCACCAGAAACATAGTGATGCCTGATGCGAGGGTATAGCAGATACTAGCGCCCATAGCTTTCCAGCCTGCATGCCCAACATATACGGTTACCGGGAACGGATTACCCAGCATGCAACCGAGCATGGAGGCAAAGCCGTTCGCCATCATGACCTTACGGGTGTTGTATTCATCACCAGCCGCGTGCGCACTTTCAATGTTCTCGAGGTCAAAAATGTAGTTAGCCAGGCCCAAAGGAACTGCAGAAGCCAGATATGGCAGAGCGTGCGGCAAACCTTGCAGGAAGCTCCTTACATGAATTTCCGGCGGGTTGAAGCCGAAGGAAGACATCGACGCTTTAATGTCTTCCGGGCTTTGTAAACCGGATATCCACGCTAGGGACGTACCAGCAATCAGCAACAGCAAACCGGTAGGAATATGGGGAAAAATCGGCTTCTTACCGAACCAGTTAATGAAGATCAATAACAGGACGATGAAAGAAACTGTCGGCGCTTCGAACGCTTGCAGCATCGGGTTCATTGCCAGCAGTAATAACCCCAGTCCGGACAGACAAGAAAGCAGCACTGTACGCGGGATCATCTTGCGGATAGTCTCACCCAGGAAGGATCCACCGACCAGGATCAACGCTTCGACAAAGCACCACACCAATCCTATCTGAATAGCAAAGTTGGCATCTTTGGTTTGCTGATAAACCGGCATCAGCACCAGGAATGTCACGGTAAAGATTGAGGGTGCGCTCGGTCCAGACGGCAGCGCCGTTACATCGCTACGACCGGTTTTCTTCACCATCTGTAGACCAAACCAGGAGTAGCAGACACTGGCCGCCAGCACTGCAAGACCAAAGGCAGGCGCAATGCGTCCATAGACAATTTCAGTAGGGATTCCGACGACAAAAATTAGCAGACCCATCATTGTCAGCAGGTTAGTCAGATTGTTGGTCATCAGTCCAAAGTAAGCCGCCCAGTCACCACGTTTCCATTCTAGTTTTATGCTGTTCATGGAATCTCCTTAACAGGTTAAGCATCGTTTGCGATCATGGAGATCGCCCAGCCCTGAAGGTAAACAACGTTTTCCGCTACTGTGGGGCTAACTGCGTTAGCCCCGGTTATTGTTATTGGCAGTAGTGGTCACGCCAGTTGAGGATCGCCTTTTCAAAACAAGTGAACGGCGGGTGAACAATTCCTGCGCCGATCATGCCGATCCCTGCGTCTTTGTGCGCAATGGCTGTGTTAATTACCGGCAGAATGCCTGTACTGCCTACACGCGTAATATCGATAGCGGTCGGTACGCCCATAAAACCAAGCAGGGGAATGGTGACGTTGGGGTTTTCTCCGAGAGTGATTTCTCTCATTTTACGTGAGAAATCAATAGCTTCATCAACTGTTCCGCCCACCAGTGACACAATAGCTGGTGCCGTCGCCATAGCGAAACCGCCAACGCCGTAGGTTTCGGTAATTGCACTATCACCGATATCACGTCCGGAATCCTCTAGCTTATAGCCCGCAAACATCGGCCCAATCACCTGCTGCGCCGGACCGGTAAACCACTGGCCCGGCAAACCGCTAATACGAAGACCGAACTCAACACCATTGCGTGCCATCGTTGTCACCACGGTGCTGTATTCAATGCCGTGCGCAGCGTCCATTGCGGCTTTACACATTGCCATCCATGTTGGTCCTGAGAAGTAATCACTACTGAGGACAAACTCGAACACCTCACGCTGCTGCTCAACAGGGTAGCCAGTCTGAATAATCCACGGCGTCAGCGTCTGAATCAGCAGCGCCGTCCCGGCGTTGTTGCGGTTATGGCACTCATCGCCCATATGCAGCGCCTGCGCTAACATCAAGTGCAGATCGATTTCGCCCGCCAGCTTCATAGCATCGCGCAACATAGGTCCCAGTACATCTCGCATCCAGTTAAGACGCTCTATAACGCTCTGGTCGTTAGCGCCCATACGCAGGATCTTTGCCATCTGCTCGCTCATATTGGTATATGCGCGGTTTCCATAGGTTTTGTTCTCGACGATGTGCATAAACATCGATGCAGACGTGACACCCGCCATTGAGCCGACACAGTCATGTTCGTGGCACGGAGAGAAGATGATTTCACCTGAAGCAGCTAGTTCGGCGGCATCATCCAGATCTTTCGCCAGTCCTTCAAATACCAGAGCCCCGGTTACTGCGCCCTTCATTGCGCCGCACATTTTTTCCCAGTGGATTGGCGGCCCGGCGTGAAGGATAGTGTTACGGGTCATACCCGGCACGACGTTGATCGCCTGATCATAGCCAATTAGCACAGGATGCGACTGGATAATGCGTTCCAGCGCCAGCTGATTAGCAGCTGCAATTTTGTCTGCCAGTGGTGAAGCGGCAATGTCGTCCAGTGCCGTTACCACTTGTATGTTTCCTTGGCCTGGCGGTGTCCAGTCAAGTTGGGTTACCGGTACATTCTGCTTTTTCATGTCATCGCTGAACATTTCGATACCGACATTAATAACGTTCAGCGGCTGATTAAACAGTGTCTGGCTCATCAGCCTTCCTCCCCTTTAAATATAAATTCACGTGCCAGTAATCCGGTGTTGGTGCTACTGCTTGCCCAAATAACCCCGGCATCGGTCAACATCTGACACTGTTTTTTCAGCGACGGTGTATCAAGGTCGGTTCCCAGCACATAGCCGAGGATCTCAAGCGGGCGACCGTCTGCGGCAGCAATTTCTTTGGCTTCAACAATTGTATCCAGCATCACTCCAACCGGATCTTCATGTGATCCAAATCCAAGAATGAAGTCCATCACGATCACGCCAACTTCAGGATCCTGTGCTTCCTGCAAGAGCCGGGTAATGCGATTGGTGGGATCGATCATCGGATGTGGTTTGCCGTTGGTAAAATAATCATCGCCGAAATCGAGGAAGGTATGCGCCACGCTACGGTTGAGATCTGTAAGGCGGAACGCCGGATTCGGGTGAATATTGCTATACACATCCGAGAGTTTTTCCATGGCAGTAAACATCGCTTCATCGCATAACGTGCCACCACAGAACAGGCCACGGATATACTTTTGTTGTGGAGTCAGACGGGAGCGAACCTCTTCAATCAGCTGCCAGTTGAGCGGATGCAAATCCAGACTCTCTTTTTTCACACCAGTCAACAGTACCGCTTTCAAGGCAGCCTCTTTAGTACCGCGGGCAAACTGTAGGCCTTCTTCATCCGCAGGGGTGGACTCACGTCCGAGGAAACACACCACCACAGGCTTGTGACAGGTGCGCGCACGTTCCAGCACCTTACGGGCTACCGCTGGTGCAGGAGGTTTGGATATAAGCGTAATGATCTCAGTTTGTGGATCGGCCTCCAGCATGCTAATCGCGTCAAGCATCATCAGGCCGCCAATTTTTTCACTCATATCGCGTCCACCTGTCCCAATCAGCTGGGAAATCCCGCCGCCAAATTCGTGAATGCGTACGCTCAGCTCCTGGCTACCCGTACCGGAGGCACCAATGATTCCGATGTTGCCGCGACGCACTGCATTGCCAAAACACAACGCTGCGCCGTTAATGATGGCGGTTCCACAATCAGGCCCCATCATCAACAACCCTTTTTCATGTGCCAGATGCTTGAGTTCCAGCTCGTCCTCAAGAGAGACGTTGTCAGAAAACAGCATAACATTGAGGTTATTTTGTAGTGCCTGACGAGCTTCACGAGCAGCAAACAGGCCATTGACAGAGATCACCGCCAGATTACTCTCTGGAGCATGCTTCTTCGCACTGGCAATCGTGGCATAGCGTGCTTCGTGCTGGCCTCCCTGTTCTTTATGCGCAAACAGCTCATCAATCGCTATTAGCGTCCGCTCGTTCGCCTCCTCGCTGGTACCTTTAATGACAATCATCAGATCGCCACTTTTCGCCTCTTCCAGCTCAGGGGTCAGCAGACCGAGATTCTTCAGCACCCCCTTATTCATCTCTGTCGCCATAGCAACAAATGCCTGCTCAACTCCATCAAGCTTATTTGCGCGCGTGGAGATAGACATCAGTGAAACAGAATCAAAATACGTGTTTTTTTTTACAACTATCCTGATTGACATAATTACCTCCGGACCTGTGGCTCAGGGCGCAGGCATCCGCCATGCCATACAGCATGTCGCATCCAGAACTTGAGCCTATATTTTTTATGTCAGTAACATATTGCGTAGAAATGGGTTGTGGCTCAGTAATAAATTGGTTCAGTAGCCGTCCGACTCTTTCCCGATAACGCTGATTAAATGCTTCCTCTAACGTTATTTTGCTGAGAAGCGTTATGTTATTTCCTGCAAGTTGTAATGCTGCTAAGAAATCGTATCTATACTTCCTTAGTGGATGTCCTTGAATAAATAAAATAGTGCTTAAACCTACTAAATAATCATCCGATGATGGCGTCAGCCCTATTCCAAGACCAATTAACTGGTTGACTGCCGCAGTGATGTTTTCTCCTGTACACAACGCCTTCAGCAAATTTTTTCGGCGGTTGAGTAATTGGCGAGAAATTTCCTGATAAAATGGATTGTCACCCTGGTACAGAAATAATGTGTCGTTGCTTCTTAGTTGTTGGCGGATAAACTCTTCCCAATGCTGCCAGCCGACTTTGGCAAGGCTTGCTGAATCAGATGTCCACCGTGGTATTCGCCACATCTGACAACCGGTTATTTCTATCCATTTATCATTTCCAACAGTTATTCCAGACCCGCTAAAATTGACCTGTTCACCGGGGTGAAAAAGGTCTTCATAATGTGTCAGTGCTAAACGACAACTGTTAGGTGCGTTATCACAATCCTCACTCAGTAACGTCAGCAGTCGCTGCTGTTCAGGTATTAACAGATTTACCGCATGGGAAAAAACCTGTTCAACCTGGCCCATTCCCCGAAAAGTGAGAAACGCGCAGTCTGCGGTTAGTGCCCGAAAAGATTGCCGTGATAATATAGCGATAATCGTGCTCCTGTTGTCAGGCTCCAGCCGAAATCAGCAACTCGGCAATTTTGTGGTAGCCTTTTTCTCGCGCCAGCTCCAGCGGGGTTTTACCGTATTTATCCGTCATGTGCGGGTTTGCGCCATGCTCAAGCAACAGTTTGACGATCTCCTGCTGCTTTTCACCGCCGTCATTCAGCACGATGGCCTCTAGGAGCGGCGTCCAGCCAACAAAATTAGTATGGTTGACATTGATATCAGTACGCATCAGCAATTCACGTACAATCTCGACATGGCCTTTTTCGCAGGCAGGTGTAATACCAACACCGCCAAAACGGGTTAGGCAATTAAGGTCGGGGTTAGCCGGTAATACCTTACGCAACAGTGTTAAATCATTATTCAGGCAGCCAATCAGGAAGGGATTAAAACAAGTTTGATCTTGTTTATTAATATCAGCACCTGCGGAAATCAATAAAGAAACGCAGTCATAATGTTTATTCAGACTGGCAATAATAATTGCAGTACGCCCCTCGCGGTTAGTCGCATTAATATCAACCTTTTTATCAAGGCATGATTTTAATCCATCGGAATTACCTTGTTCTGCCGCCAGCAGAAATTCTGTAATGAGTTCTTTATTGGACATAATCGATCTCCTGCTCTTTTTAAGATTTTACAAATATAACAAGCCAAGAATAGCAACAGAATGCATAGAGCACCATCCATTTAAAATTTACTCATCATTAGACCATGAATTATTGAAACAAAATTAACAATAATAAGAGAGTGTGATATAGTGCAATATTTCTATTATAGCTGGGGATATTTTAGCCATTAATCCGCAGTCATATAAATAAAGGTGGTCTGCAGCACGGATAGCTGCCTGTAATTAAAATTCAGATGTGTGATTTCCTTCAAATTAAATGTAAATACGGTGTTAGTTTTTTCAAAACTGATTGTCGGTTATAAGAATTACAAATACATTCAACAATCATCATGTTGTGTATGTGTATTGTCGCCAGAGGAAAGAAAGATGAATTCAATATTTACGGAAGAAAACTTACTGGCATTTACTATGGCTGCCCGCTATAGAAGTTTCAGCAAGGCGGCGAAGGAACTGGGCTTAACCACATCGGCAATTAGTTACACTATCAAGCGTATGGAAATGGGGCTTGACGTGGTGCTTTTTACCCGAACTACCCGTAGCATTGAGCTGACCGAGCCCGGGCACTACCTTTTTTGCAAAGCAACTGACCTGCTCAACGATTACCACTCCATCATACGTAGAGTTGATGCCATCGCTCAGGGAATTAAATCCCGGGTGCGCATTTGTATTAATCAACTGTTGTATACCCCTCAGCATACAGCTCGGCTTCTGCAAGTGCTCAGGGAACACTTTCCAACCTGCCAGATAGCTATTACTACAGAGGTGTATAATGGCGTCTGGGATTCACTCATTAATAACCAGGCTGATATCGCCATTGGCGCGCCCGATACGTTACTGGACGGTGGTGGAATTGATTACATTGAAATCGGCATGATTCGTTGGTTGTTCGCGATTTCTCCGGCTCATCCGCTGGCGTTTATTCCTGAGCCCATTTCTGAGAGTCAGTTACGTCTGTACCCGAACATCATGGTGGAAGACACTGCAAACACTATAAACAAAAAAGTCGGCTGGCTGTTACACGGGCAAGAGTCGATTCTGGTTCCCGACTTTAATACTAAGCTTCAGTGCCAGATCTTGGGGGAGGGAATCGGTTTTCTGCCAGACTATATGGTGCGTGAAGCGATGGAAAAGTCATTGCTGGTGACACGGCAGATCCACAACCCACGTCAGGATTCACGAATGCTGTTGGCAACCAGGCATTCGGCAAGCGGTCAAGTCACTCAGTGGATAAAAAGAGAATTTAGCTTACAAGGAATACTGACGGGGATTTATCAGGATTTGATGCATCGAGCGTGATGCACCGGATGGCAGTTTTACCTTTCGGTGCATCAATGAGATAAATGAAGGGCAATCAGTGAGATAAATAACGAATTGGAGTGGGTTACATGGGTTCTGGTGAACAGAAATGAAATTCTTTTTCTCTATGCGATAGACAAATCGGGAATTGAAATCATCCCTACAGGCAACTCAGAATCTGGGGGCTGAAAACGCTACGAACCATCAGATTTGGATAATATTCATCACCGTTTCGGCCTGATTGTATCCAATCTGGAAGAAAAGTTTCATGATTTTATGGGCGTTATCCTTATGGTGCTGGGCGACGAGAGTAATACTTCACGCCGGTTTTGTCGGATAATCCAGAAATATAGGGGCAAATCCAAACAGGAAAGATAGGGGGAGGGACGCGTTTCCGGCACAACCAGCGTTACGTCACCCTGCATTGTTAGTTACGAAAAGCGTACCGGAAACGCGGAACATTCTTTTAACACATTACAGGCATTCGCACACATCTTTTTTCTTCTTTGTGCTCTGAACACTGCAGTGCTCAATTAATATTAGCCACGTTTTACAGTAAGAACGGTATCTGTTCTCTGATTCTTCCGGCGTCAACCCACAGTGTAATTATGAGGCCTGACGCTATTGTAATAATTCAGAATATAACAGCTGGTTACCGATTCAGACTCGAGGTTTATTTAAGAATCCATACCTGCTCGGCCTCCAGCACAGAAAACCGACACTCAAGCAGACTCGGCAGGCTGGTATGCTCCTGGCGGGCATTTTTGTACTGATATTTTCCGGGCTGAGCACTTCTCAGGTTCAGATGCTTCATCAGCCGCCTGGCACGACAACTGCTCATCGGGATACCATTTTGAATCAGCATATCTGCCAGAGCACGCGCACCTGCGGAACCCCGACTCTGGTTCCAGACCCGGACTGTTTCGCTATACAATTTGATTCGCGCCGGATCAATCGTATTGAGCCGATTCTGCCAGTGCCGGAACTGCTGCAATGAGCATCCAGAGCAGCGCAAAGACTGACAATCGTGTGTCGCCGCTCAGTCTGGTAACTATCGTAAACCGTTCAGTGGGAAGGATATCAAGAGCACTGTAGCTTTTTAATATCGTTTTTTGTTCCTCCAGGCGACGAACCTGCTTTTCCAGTTCATGAATACGTTGCTACTCTGATGTGAGTGGTGATGCAGAAGACGTGGTATCCTGACGTTCCCGCCTGAGCTGACGTACCCATGCCCCCAGTGTATAGGAACCGACATTCATAGCTTCACTGGATTCCCGGTATGAGTAACTTTTATTAACGATAAGCCAGGCTATTTGTGCATTGGTGTTGAGGTGAGAATAGCACCAGTCAGGTGAGCAGATTATAATGTTACGAGACTTAAGCACCTCTGTAGCTCCCATGGTCTGATAGTTTCTCCCGTATACCGCTCATGCAACTCCCGCATTAAAATATACTGTTCTTTCCGGATAATTACGTTAAAATAGACACCTGCGTGCATCTGTGTCAGACTCCGTTAGATACCAGCGTACATTGTAAACATGCCGGATGCACGCAATACAATAATCGGTCTTTTCGGAGTTATAGTCACCAGGCTGGCATCCCGTAAATATGTATCAGGTAGCAATTCAGGAAGCGAACAAAAGCGCCTGGAGAAGGTTATCTCTGATAATAATTTACATGAAATGTCTCCTTTATTCTTCGCGAATAAGGCCTTCAGTGTTCTCCCCTTTTCAGCAATTCTTACCGTAGTAATCACTCCTGCCTGTGTATAACACGAGAATTGCCAGAGTTTAACGTTTCGGTATCGTTATCCTGCATGATGTTGAACAGAACCGGGCGTGAATTCTGCGCCAGAATTTTCTTTCGAGGAACATTCCGGGTTATCTGTAGTACAGGAGGAGATTTTCTCCTATTTCAAATAAAATTCAATGACAGGTGAATATTTAAATATAAATGCATCGCTTCAACAGAGAAATCGGAATTACGCCCGGAACCAGGCCTGAATGAATAATGGAGGAGGTAAAATAATATTATTGATGAAAATATCAAATTAAGTCCCCCTTCTCCTTCCCCAGCTTAAATATACTTACTTTTTCACTGGATAATATGTTATTGAATTACAAAGTTGATCCTGATATACATGATTTCCGGCTCTTGCATCCAGTGATAACTTTATATAGTCCTGCAAAGGCGAACTTCGTAAAAGTATACTTTTCTGTTGTAAGCATTGAGGTATCGAAAATGAGTGAGAATACCGGAAAATCCCATGAAAATAAAATGGTTATTATTGACTACGGGGAATATGATGAATACCTTCGTAACGCGTGGTTCCGAGGTTTTCGGGAAGGTTATGATATGGCGATGAAATTTGGATTAGGCTGCCAGCAATGTTATGAAACAGGTGAAAAAATAGCATGCGCAAGAGCTGAAGAATGCCGTAAAAAGATTAAGGTAATAAAACACTGAAACGGGCTGTCTGATATTTCTGTGAGCTAAAAAGACACCGTAATACAGGTATCTCACAGTAACTGAAAGATATGCACATGCCGCCAGGGAAGATTAAGGGTAAGGGAGGATATCCCTTACCTGATTGATTATGGGATGATACCACAGGCAATTCTTGCACCACCGCCACCTAGAGGTTCAGGATGGTCATCATGATTATCACCTCCTGCGTGGAGCATTAGCGAACGGCCATCGAGCTCCTTTAATTCAGATAGTCTTGGCGCAAGCACCGGGTAGGTTGCTTTTCCGTCATGAGTGACATAAAGCGCAGGGAGATCACCTAGGTGGCCATCAGGAGACCATGGACCGAGATGCTTCCCTGTTTTTTCCGGGTCAAAGTGACCACCTGCAGATAAAGCAGCGACAGTTTTTCCATCTTTCAGGGCAGGAGCACAACTTGCGTTTTCATGTACATGAAAACCATGAATGCCGGCGGGTAAGGAGTGAAGATCAGGGGTGAACAGCAGCCCGTAGGGTGTCTTCTGGATGGTTATTTTACCAATATTTCGCTCTTTTCCGTCACTATCAACAAGATTCATTGTTACATCTTTGGTGGCTGCATATCCACAGGATGATGTAGCCAGAATCACAAAGGCAATAAGTTTACGTTTCATAAACCCTCTGTTAACAGGTTAAAGATTTACTCAATAACTGTTGCGAAATAACAGTCAGCCAGATGATAGCTTATGATAGTTATTGAATGTGACTATCAGTGTAATTAATTATGCAAATTAGAAGGAATGTTATGTGTGAAGCGCCCCTGTATCCCGCTCATACTGGCTAACCCAGACACGCAGAGTCTGTGGCGTACAGCCAGCATTTGAGGCAATGGAACAAATTACCCCAATTGTGAATCATACTCATCCTGTTTACCTCTTTCTCAGGGAGTTTAGTCTCCAGGATTCCCGGAGCAGTTCAAAGTGCCCTGTGCTGCTTAAAGTGCCGCTGCATGCCACCACATGGCTGAGCAGCAACAGGTATTGTTGTTCCTTCATGTTGTTCACGCAACCAGCGTAATACCACCGGCGAGGATGGACTGTCAGTGTGATTACGTTCAGTAATACGTTCATAAAAGGAAGTTCAGAATGCATGAATCTGTTGTCCGTTGATGTTTCCTTCTGTCGAATTGTGTGTGAAGTGGACAATCAGAAAATGCGGCCAGTGATCCACTGCCTGTTGAATAAAACGCCGGATGTCTCCCGGCTCTGCAAGTAATGCTTCAGTTTCCTGCACTATTTTATCCCTGTTGAATTTTGTCAAACCGGTGCAGACACGCAGGAAAGTATGCCAGCACTGGTGTAATGCCAGTAACATACAATAAGAATGAAATGACGAATCAGTCAGGAAAGGGTTCCCCCATTGGCAACCCATTGACTGAGCAGAGGATACAATCAGGAAGGTTAACGAGAGTATCTCCGACATCAGGGGCAGGATTGATTTCTACAATACCAGCGCCGGCATTGAGCCTGTACATAGATTTATGTAATTGCCTGATTTTGATATGTTCAATTCAACATCAAATGAAAGCTAAATTATGGACGACACACAATTGCAGGCTCTGGCTAACGAACTGGCCAAAAATCTCAAAACCCCTGAAGATCTCAGTCAGTTCGATCGCCTGCTCAAGAAAATAAGTGTTGAGGCAGCTCTCAACGCTGAACTGACTCACCATCTGGGACATGAAAAAAATCAGACCAAATCGGGAACCAACTTCCGTAATGGCTATTCCACGAAAACCGTCACCACTACCGACGGGCCGATGGAATTACGTACTCCACCTGATCGTGATGGTTCCTTCGAACCACAACTGGTGAAGAAAAATCAGACCCGCATTACCGGCATGGACAA
>OLRM01000997.1_pt1 | contig 11736 bp, 20 predicted proteins | sample 1643211 | NCBI WGS metagenome assembly OLRM01 (sample SAMEA3136690, study PRJEB25190) | human gut metagenome | biome: human gut; feature: human-associated habitat; material: faeces | place: Austria | collected 2013
GGGAGGATATGGTGATATGCGTTTCATCTTGCGTGAAGGCGGCAGCATGGGGGATTCGTTCAAGTAAAGATTCGGAAGGGCAGCCAGCAACAGGCCACCCTGCAATGGCATATTGCATGGTGTGCTCCTTATTTATACATAACGAAAAACGCCTCGAGTGAAGCGTAATTGGTATGCGGTAACGCCGCGCTCAGGCGGCCTTGATAGTCATATCATCTGAATCAAATATTCCTGATGTATCGATATCGGTAATTCTTATTCCTTCACTACCATCCATTGGAGGCCATCCTTCCTGACCATTTCCATCATTCCAGTCGAACTCACACACAACACCATATGCATTTAAGTCGCTTGAAATTGCTATAAGCAGAACATGTTGCGCCAGCATGATTAATACAGCATTTAATACAGAGCCGTGTTTATTGAGTCGGTATTCAGAGTCTGACCAGAAATTATTAATCTGGTGAAGTTTTTCCTCTGTCATTACGTCATGGTCGATTTCAATTTCCATTGATGCTTTCCAGTCGTAATCAATGATGTATTTTTTGATGTTTGACATCTATTCATATCCTCATAGATAAAAAATCGCCCTCACACTGGAGGGCAAAGAAGATTTCCAATAATCAGAACAAGTCGGCTCCTGTTTAGTTACGAGCGACATTGCTCAGTGTATTCACTCGTTGGAATGAATACACAGTGCAGTGTTTATTCTGTTGTTTATGCCAAAAGAAGGCCGACTATGCGGCCTGTGATGTTAGATTTACTTTCATTTTTGAACGGCAGCTACAATTATGATGGAATGTACAAAACCACTTTCCAGTTCATAGAAGTGGATGATGGCATAAAATAATCCCACGACTCGTTAGCTACGAGCTCTTTATTAACTGTGGTGGCAGCAATTTCGGCATCGCCTTTATTATTAAAAATGTCGTTCGAATACTGACATTTTCCATCTGCATGCACATATAAAATATCATATGTCTCTGTATCGTAATAACCACTTATGTCTCTGATAACAATTCCTGGCTTCAATGATTTAATTTTCTCGTCCATATCTCACCTCAAATAAGTGGTTTGCTGCGAAAATAAATCCGCTTAAGTTACCTGTTATTTATCCCACCAAGTTCCGTATCTATCTATCCAGTTACACCAATCATCGACACTCCATTTTGCTGTGTCGCATTTTGGCAAATGGCATGAATATCTACCTTCTTTGTAAAGTCGGCGTTTGACTTTCTTGAGCATGGCTCACCTCAATCGTAATAAGCTGGAATTGATTTTCCGCGTTGTTTCTGGCGGCCTGAGCAAGTCACACCCATTTCACTGCGTGGCTTGCGGTAGTAAATACGGTTCTGTTTACGCTCGACTTCTTCTGCCTTCTTGCAGCGAAGGCTTCCGAGTGATGCTGCTTTATCTGCTCTGACGCAACCAGAGAGCTTTAGCGCAATTTTTCGCGCCAGTCGCTGCTCTTGCATTGCCTGTTCACGTTGAGCCTGTCTGCGTGCTCTGCGGCGATTTCTGGCGTTATCGTCAGCCAGATATGTAATGACTACTGCCATGTTGACCTCCGATGATTGACTTTGGCGATTGGATGGCCGGTGCTGAACTCCGGCTTATTTACAGGCACCTTGTTCTCCCGAAGCTCTCCTGCGCGCATCAGCCTGCGCATTCATCCAATCCCAAAGCCAACTACTCTTTGGTTCCCGCATTTCGGCGGGACAATTCCATCAATGTTAAAGAGCCTGCCAATCTGTTCCGTTTGGCTACCAGCGTCCTGCTGATGGCTTAAATTTAAGATCTCTTTAATTAATGGTCAAGAGTATTTTTGAAGAAAACTTAAATTTTCTTTCGTAACTTAAGTTTGGCTTTGATTTTTAAAGGAAATAAAAAAAGGGGCGAATGCCCCCTTATGGAAGGTTTGCTAGTTTTGCATCGACAACTACGCCGATGATTTTGCAGTTCCCGTTGATCTCGATCATCGGATATTGTGGGTTAAGTGGTTTTAGAAACTTCCTGCCTGCATCAATAACTAACTTCTTGAAAGTTGCCTCGTTTTCTCCTTCGAGCTTTGCAACTACCAGTTTCCCGTTACGCGGCTCTACTTCAGGATCGACGAGTATTATCATTCCTTCAGGGATACTGAGACCGGCCGGAGCCGTCATTGAGTCTCCCTTCACGTCCAACCAAAACGAATCTTCTGAACAGTCTACGGTTGTATCGTACCAGTTATCTATTGCACGCTTATGATATGGTTCTACAGCTTCCATCCAGCATCCTGCGCTCACCCAGCTAATCAGAGGGTATGACCCTCTTGGATCATGCCTACTGTGATAGGCAATGTTTGAAAGACTTTCCTCTCCTTTCATCAGATAGTCAGGGGAACACTTCAACGCATTAGCCAGGGCGAGAAGATTCTCTCCATTTGGCTCTGTCTCAGAGCGTTCCCACTGAGATATGGCAACATTAGACACGCCGACCATCTTTCCAAGTGCGGCCTGCCTGATCTTGAGTTCTTTTCTCCGAGCGCGAATGCGCTCTCCCATCAATTGAGTTTTCATAGTTAAGACATCTTAAATAAACTTGACTTAAGATTCCTTTAGTGGATAATTTAAGTGTTCTTTAATTTCGGAGCGAGTCTATGTACAAGAAAGATGTTATCGACCACTTCGGAACCCAGCGTGCTGTAGCTAAAGCGTTAGGCATTAGCGACGCAGCAGTCTCTCAGTGGAAGGAAGTCATCCCAGAGAAAGACGCCTATCGACTGGAAGTCGTTACAGCTGGCGCCCTGAAGTATCAAGAAAGCGCTTACCGCAAAGCGGCATAAGCAAATTGCTCTTTAACAGTCATGGTCCTCATTCCCGCCGAAATGCGGGAATACAACGCGCATAAGTTGATGCGCATAACTTCTTATTTGTTAAGGAAATACTTACATATGGTTCGTGCAAACAAACGCAACGAGGCTCTAAGAATCGAGAGTGCGTTGCTTAACAAAATCGCAATGCTTGGAACTGAGAAGACAGCGGAAGCTGTGGGAGTTGATAAGTCGCAGATCAGCAGGTGGAAGAGGGATTGGATTCCAAAGTTCTCAATGCTGCTTGCTGTTCTTGAATGGGGTGTCGTTGACGACGACATGGCTCGATTGGCACGACAAGTTGCTTCGATTCTCACCAATAAAAAACGCCCGGCGGCAACCGAGCGTTCTGAACAAATCCAGATGGAATTCTGAGGTCATTACTGGATCAATCCACAGGAGTAATTATGACAAAACAACTCAGTCCTTACCAGGACAAAATTCACAAACACATACTACGTGATCGCTTCCTGTCCAGCTTCAAGCAGCCTGGTCGATTCCGGGCTGAGTTGGAAAAAGTGAAGCTGATGCAGAAGGAGAAAGGTCATGATTAATCTTGCAACCGTAACACATTTAAGGCCTTCACAACGGCCTGTGGAGCGTCGTGTGGCAGAAGTTGAAGATGGTTATACCCGTCTTGCAAATGCCCTGTATGAAGAGCTTATCGGCGCAGATTTAACGAAAAATCAGAGCAAGGTTGCCCACGCCATATGCCGTAAAACATACGGCTACGGTAAAAAGATGGATCGCATCTCTGATAGTCAGTTAGCTCAAATTACCAGGCTGCCAAGACAGAAGGTAAACAAGGCCAAGAATGAGCTTATCGCGATGAAGGTTATCCTTCGCGAAGGCCAGCAAATCGGGCCTAACAAGAACATCGAAGAATGGAAAATCGAAGGGTGTCACTACTCTGGTGATAATGTCACTGCATTGGTGACAAAAAGTGTCACCAAAACGGTGACAGCGCTGTCACCAAAACAGGGACACACAAAAGAAACTATTACAAAAGAAAAAAGAAATAATAAAAACACTATGTCCGAAAGTGTTCGGACGGAGTGTGAAAAATCACCTGACCGTCACGAAGAAACCGACAAGGCATTCGAGGAAATATTCTGGTGTGCAGGCATGCGGAAAGCCGGGAAGAAAAACGCAGCTACGGCATTCAGAACACAGTTCAGGGAATGGCGTAAAACTACCAAGGGTACGGCAAGCGAGTTTGCCACGATGCTGGCAGAAGACATCGCATGCAGGAATGGTAAGCAGTTCGGATTCGACAGGTTGTTACCATCGAGCTACCTGAACGGTCAGCGCTGGAACGACGAAAAGCCAGAAACCATTCAACCACAATCTAAACCATCATCCGCAATCACCGTATCGAAAACTGGCTACGTGTTTTTCGACAGGTGAACCATGAAATCAAAAATCAAATCGCTACTGGTCGCTGGTTATAACCACGGCTGGTTAAGTATTTCGTTTGTCGATTTCTGGTTTAAAAATCTCAATCTGAGGGAATCATGACGCCAAGTGAACTTAGCGACCTGCTTTGGGCGCAGGTTGACAGGGTGGCTCCGCACCTGTTGCCGAACGGCAAGAAAGAGGGGCATGAGTGGGTTGCCGGTAACGTCAACGGTGACAAGGGAAACAGCCTTAAGGTCAACCTTAGCGGCAAGAAAAAATGGGCTGATTTCGCTGAGGGAGACGGCGGTGACATGCTTGATTTGTGGATGGCATGTCGAGGAATTAACCTGCATCAGGCTATGCAGGAAGCGAAAGCATTTCTCGGTATCAAGGATGACGATCACCATTTCGATGCCAAACGTGAGAAGAAATTCTCCAGACCTGATCGCAAGAAAATCGCCCGCTACGTTACCAGAACAGAATCCCATCTTGAGTACCTGCAATCGCGTGGCATATCGCCAGAAGTCGTAAAGCGCTACGAGGTTGTCAGCGGCAAGGTGTGGAATGGAGAACGAGAACTGGATGCTCTGGTGCTTCCGTACAAACGCGATGGTGAGTTGTTGCAGGTCAAGCGAATCAGCACTGAGCGCCCGGACGGGAAGAAAGTCATTATGGCAGAAGGTGATTGCGAACCTTGTCTGTTCGGATGGCAGGCTCTGGACGCTGGCGTGAGGGCGGTTGTGCTTTGCGAAGGCGAAATTGATTGTATGAGCTATGCGCAATACGGCATCTCGGCGTTATCCGTGCCGTTTGGTGGCGGGAAAGGTGCTAAGCAACAGTGGATTGAGTTTGAGTATCACAACCTCGACAGGTTTGAGGAGATATTCATCTCGATGGACGTTGATGATGTTGGTCGTGAAGCCGCAAGGGAAATCGCAAGCCGACTCGGTGAACATCGTTGCCGTCTTGTTACTCTGCCGTACAAAGACATCAACGAATGCCTGATGAACGGTGTTACCGAGGATGAAATCTGGCAGTACATCGGCACGGCATCCTACTTCGATCCTGAAGAACTCTACAGTGCGCGAGAGTTTTACCAGGACACTATCAACGCTTTCTACGGCAAGCAGCAGTATCTGTTTAATCCACCGTGGGAATCTCTGGCAGATAAATTCCAGTTCCGTGAGGCAGAGTTGACGCTGGTCAATGGTGTGAACGGTCACGGAAAAACGGAGGTTGTCGGGCATATGGCACTTGAGGCAATGCGTCAGGGTGTGAAGACGTGCATCGCGTCACTTGAGCTGAAGCCAGGCATTCTCCTTAAGCGACTTACCCGTCAGGCAACGTGCTGCAAGATGCCGCCAGTGCTGGAAATTGACTCTGCATTTAAATTTTATGACGAAAGACTTTGGGTGTTTGGCCTGACCGGAACGGCGAAAGCCGACAGGCTGATCGAAATATTCGACTACGCTCGCCGCCGATACGGTATCCAGTTATTCATCATCGACAGCCTGATGAAATGTGGCATAGGCGACGATGACTATAACGGGCAGAAGGCGTTTGTTGACTCGATTTGCGACTTCAAAAACAAAACAAACTCCCACGTCATTCTCGTTACTCACTCGCGAAAAGGAGACAGCGAAGAAAAACCAACCGGGAAAATGGACGTAAAAGGCTCTGGAGCGATAACAGACCTGACAGACAACCTTTTCATCATCTGGCGTAACAAGGCTCGCGAGAGAGCGTTACAGAGAGTTCAGAGTGGTGAAAAGATGTCAGAGAAGGACGAACAGCTACTGGCATCTCCGGCATCTGTTTTGATGCTTGAAAAACAACGTAACGGCGAAGGTTGGGAGGGTGGTGTCCCGTTGTTCCTTGACGAGCAATCGCACCAGTTCCTGCAACTTGAATCAGGATCGCCATATAGCTACATCGCCAATATGCCGAAATCGGAATATGACGAGGCGTGGCGACAGGAAAACGTGACGGAGTATTAAATGACCATCTACATCACTGAGCTAATAACAGGCCTGCTGGTAATCGCAGGCCTTTTTATTTGGGGGAGAGGGAAGTGTGGCTGACTGGCAAATTCCAATCATCATTCTTGCCGGAGCTTCGCTGGTTGCTGGCTTTATCCTGCTGAAAAAGCATAAAGACCGTGATCAAAAAGTCGAAGTTCTCTATGGGTATCCAGCGAACAGCACAACATGGCTGACCATTTACCACTACCGAAAATCAGGCCGCTGGGTATTCGAATGGGATGATCTGTTCGCTGAAAAGCGACCAAAGTCATGGGGAGACATCAGCGAATGCATGATGTTTGAAGAAAGAAAATCCGGCGCAACCCGAGAAGAGTTTAACGAAGCGTGGAGGCGATTAAGTGAGAGAGGGTATTTGTGAGCAAGTACGAAAAATTAGATCAAAACATTCTTTCAATGCTGAGTGAAAGACCAACACCTATTTTTGATATCTGGCTTAAATGGCGGAGCAATGGAATGTATATCGAAACCATCGATCGCCGTATGCAATACCTGAGAAAGAAAGGGCTTGTTGCAAATGTGCGTGGGAAGGGTTGGGTGAAAATTAACCTGTCATAACGGGGATTGATATGGACGAATCAAGAAAGCAGTTTGAAGAGTGGTTTAAAAACAAATATCACGTTTCAAGTGACGTGATGAAGATTATGCACATCAAGGTCGAGATTGCATGGGAGGCGTGGCAGGCATCGCGAGCAGCTATTGAAATAACCGCGCCAAAGTTTATCGACAGCAGAGAAGCATTAGCCAAAGGGTTTACTGTTGATTATTCCAATGGCTTCGGTGATGGAATGGATGCTTATGAGGAAAACATCCGCGCTGCTGGAGTCAAAGTGAAGGAGTGAGTATGAGCGCATACGAAGAAATCATGTTAGCCCTGCGATTCTTTTTCGGTGTGGAAGAAGATGAAAACGTAAATGAGATTATCGGGCAAGACCATGACCCGATAGGGACTATTGCAGCTGCACTTGACGATTACAGGAGCGTAAATGGTGAGGAAACTAACGTTTGAACTAAGAAGCCCCATCCATCAGCGGAACGCCATTCAAGCTATCCAGCAAATCCTTCCAGACCCAACCAAACCAATCGTAGTAACCATTCAGGAACGCAACCGCAGCTTAGACCAGAATCGGAAGCTTTGGGCTTGCCTTGGTGACGTCTCTCGTCAGGTTGAATGGCATGGTCGCTGGCTGGATGCAGAAAGCTGGAAGTGTGTGTTTACCGCAGCCTTAAAGCAGCAGGATGTTGTTCCTAACCTTGCCGGGAATGGCTTTGTGGTAATAGGCCAGTCAACCAGCAGGATGCGTGTAAGCGAATTTGCGGAGCTATTAGAGCTTATACAGGCATTCGGTACAGAACGTGGCGTTAAGTGGTCAGACGAAGCGCGACTGGCTCTGGAGTGGAAAGCGAGATGGGGAGATAAAGCTGCATGAACAAATACCGACTTATTTACGCAGATCCGCCTTGGCAATATCGCGACAAAGCCAACGATGGCAATCGCGGTGCTGGACATAAATACGATGTTATGAATGTTCAGGACATTTGCCGACTGCCAGTATGGGATTTAGCGGATCCAGAATCTTGCTTGTTAGCGATGTGGTGGGTGCCGACACAGCCAGCCGAAGCGCTAAAGGTAATTGAGGCGTGGGGATTCAGGTTGATGACTATGAAAGGCTTTACTTGGCACAAAACCAATAAGCACAAAGGCAACAGTGCGATCGGAATGGGGCATATGACCCGGGCAAATAGCGAGGATTGCTTGTTTGCTGTTCGAGGGCGGTTGCCTGAGAGAATGGACGCTTCCATATGCCAGCACTTTACCGCACCGAGAATGGAGCACAGTGCAAAACCACCGATCGTAAGAGACATGTTAGCTAAGTTGCTTGGCGACGTGCCGCGCTGTGAGTTATTTAGCCGCGACAAAGTGACCGGGTGGGATATGTGGGGCAATCAGTGCGACTCCGATTTTGAACTGGCTACCGGCATGGCGATTAAACCATGCAAAATGGTGATCGCATGAAGCACTGTTATCGATGTGGAGAGCGAAAGGAAGGCGATCGCTTTCGACCCGGGCAACCTTACTGGAATCGATGGTGTCTCCGGTGTGAAAGAACACCAACAGGAGTTTTACCACTACCGCAGGAAAAGGAGGACGTATGGCGAGACAGCGACGAAGTATCACCGACATAACCTGTGAAAACTGCAAACACCTTCCAACGAAACGCTCCAGAAATAAACGCAAGCCAATCCCAAAAGAATCTGACGTAAAAACCTTCAACTACACGGCTCACCTGTGGGATATCCGGTGGCTAAGACATCGTGCGAGGAAATGACAATGGATTATTCACAGTTAAGTGATTTTGAGATTAACGTGGCGGTATTCGAAGCCATTCATAACGGATCACCGGATTACAAAGAAGGTGAGAATGGCGATATGGTGTTTGTCTCATTTGAGGGAGACATTGTAAACGGAGACGCAGTTGAAGTAGAAGTTGAGCGCGGATCCTTTAACCCATGCGCAAACCCAGCAGACGCATGGCCGATTATTGAAAAATACAGGATTAGCATTATCAATCTCGATGAAGACGAGTGGGGTGCACGCGGTGTGGCCTACTGTAAATCTAAGCGAGCTATACATGAAAATCCCCTCCGCGCCGCCATGATTGTCTTTCTCATGATGCAGAGAATCCAATAATGCTTAGCCCATCCCAATCCATTCAATACCAGAAAGAAAGCGTCGAGCTGGCTTTAACGTGCGCTAACTGCGGTCAGAAGCTGCATGTTCTGGAAGTTCACGTATGTGAGCACTGCTGCGCAGAACTGATGAGCGATCCGAATAGCTCAATGTACGAGGAAGAAGACGATGAGTGATTTCTCTGAGCTTATTTCCTTCAAAAAAGACAGAGAAGAAATGCGGACTGAATCTGTCTATTACGTTCAACACCGGAATAAACGCTCGGTGCTTGATCAGGAGCTGGTTATTACCGGAGACCTGGCATTCAGAACATATAAGGCCAGCATGGAAATGAAGGATTTCCCTAAATGTGGTTCTGAAAGAGAAGCCGCGTTAAAGCTGGCTGAGTGGATGCAGAGAATGGCTGCTGCAATTGAGAATTACTGGAGCGAACCATAATGGCTAAACAAGCGCGAAGACGATGTAAAAACGATGATTGTCGGGAATGGTTTCACCCTGCATTCGCTAATCAGTGGTGGTGCTCTCCAGAGTGTGGAACCAAGATAGCACTCGAACGACGAAGCAAAGAACGCGAAAAAGCGGAAAAAGCAGCAGAGAAGAAACTACGACGAGAGGAGCAGAAACAGAAAGATAAACTTAAGATTCGAAAACTCGCCTTAAAGCCCCGCAGTTACTGGATTAAACAAGCCCAACAAGCCGTAAACGCCTTCATCAGAGAAAGAGACCGCGACTTACCATGTATCTCGTGCGGAACGCTCACGTCTGCTCAGTGGGATGCCGGGCATTACCGGACAACTGCTGCGGCGCCTCAACTCCGATTTGATGAACGCAATATTCACAAGCAATGCGTGGTGTGCAACCAGCACAAAAGCGGAAATCTCGTTCCGTATCGCGTCGAACTGATTAGCCGCATCGGGCAGGAAGCAGTAGATGAAATCGAATCAAACCATAACCGCCATCGCTGGACTGTCGAAGAGTGCAGGGCCATCAAGGCGGAGTATCAGCAGAAACTCAAAGACCTGCGAAATAGCAGAAGTGAGGCCGCATGAGACTCGAAAGCGTAGCTAAATTTCATTCGCCAAAAAGCCCGATGATGAGCGACTCACCACGGGCCACGGCTTCTGACTCTCTTTCCGGTACTGATGTGATGGCTGCTATGGGGATGGCACAATCACAGGCCGGATTCGGAATGGCTGCATTCTGCGGTAAGCATGAACTCAGCCAGAACGACAAACAAAAGGCTATCAACTATCTGATGCAATTTGCACACAAGGTATCGGGGAAATACCGTGGTGTGGCAAAGCTCGAAGGAAATACTAAGGCAAAGGTGCTGCAAGTGCTCGCAACATTCGCTTATGCGGATTATTGCCGTAGTGCCGCGACGCCGGGCGCAAGATGCAGAGATTGCCACGGTACAGGCCGTGCGGTTGATATAGCCAAAACAGAGCAGTGGGGGAGAGTTGTTGAGAAAGAGTGCGGAAGATGCAAAGGTGTCGGCTATTCAAGAATGCCAGCAAGCGCCGCATATCGCGCTGTAACGATGCTAATCCCAAACCTTACTCAACCCACCTGGTCACGCACTGTTAAGCCGCTGTATGACGCTCTGGTGGTGCAATGCCACAAAGAAGAGTCAATCGCAGACAATATTTTGAATGCGGTCACACGTTAGCAGCATGATTGCCACGGATGGCAACATATTGACGGCATGATATTGACTTTTTGAATAAAGTTGGGTAAATTTGACCCAACGATGGATAAATGCACTCGTTAAATAAAGCCCTGAGTTAATAGCTCGGGGCTTTTTGCGTTTTAAGCACGGCCTTTCTGAAAGCACATCAAACCAAATACCAGACAGACAAAAATAATCACCTTATCCGCTGTGGCTACGGTGCGGTGTGCTTTGCATAAAAGAAAACCAGCTCAATGGCTGGCTTCGTGAAAGCGGGTGGCAAGAGGTTGCGCTAACAACCTCATGCCGTTTTGCCCGTGCATATCGGTCACGAACAAATCTGATTACTAAACACAGTAGCCTGGATTTGTTCTATCAGTAATCGACCTTATTCCTAATTAAATAGAGCAAATCCCCTTATTGGGGGTAAGACATGAAGATGCCAGAAAAACATGACCTGTTAGCCGCCATTCTCGCGGCAAAGGAACAAGGCATCGGGGCAATCCTTGCGTTTGCAATGGCGTACCTTCGCGGCAGATATAATGGCGGTGCGTTTACAAAAACAGTAATCGACGCAACGATGTGCGCCATTATCGCCTGGTTCATTCGTGACCTTCTCGACTTCGCCGGACTAAGTAGCAATCTCGCTTATATAACGAGCGTGTTCATCGGCTACATCGGTACTGACTCGATTGGTTCGCTTATCAAACGCTTCGCTGCTAAAAAAGCCGGAGTAGAAGATGGTGGAAATCAATAATCAACGTAAGGCGTTCCTCGATATGCTGGCGTGGTCGGAGGGAACTGATAACGGACGTCAGAAAACCAGAAATCATGGTTATGACGTCATTGTTGGCGGAGAGCTATTCACTGATTACTCCGATCACCCTCGCAAACTTGTCACGCTAAACCCCAAACTCAAATCAACAGCAGCCGGACGTTACCAGCTTCTTTCCCGTTGGTGGGATGCCTATCGTAAGCAGCTTGGCCTGAAAGACTTCTCTCCCAAAAGCCAGGACGCTGTGGCATTGCAGCAGATTAAAGAGCGTGGCGCTTTACCGATGATTGATCGCGGTGATATCCGTCAGGC
>OLRM01001007.1_pt1 | contig 11514 bp, 8 predicted proteins | sample 1643211 | NCBI WGS metagenome assembly OLRM01 (sample SAMEA3136690, study PRJEB25190) | human gut metagenome | biome: human gut; feature: human-associated habitat; material: faeces | place: Austria | collected 2013
TAGGCGGCAACATCTGGGTAACGGAAGATGTGCCCGCCACCTACTTTACCTGCCAGGCGGTGGAGGCCGCTTTCAGCCAAGAGCAGCAGGCGCTGGTCTTCACCCTGGAGGCCCAGACGGACATGGATTTGGACAATGCCGACTGCCAGTCTTTGTACAGCTTTTTGTACACCCTCACCTTCCAGGGGGAAAACGGCGCCTACCAATACCCCAGCTACGACGGCGCCACCGTGGACGCCCTGGCCCACTGGACCCAGACCGGGGAGGACACCTACCGCTGCGAGGGCTTCACCGTCCCCGTGGACCTGGCCCTTCTGGCGGAGCAGGGCATCGCCGGCACAGCCGCGGGCACCTTGGATTTGGTGGTCACCGACACGTCCTATGTGGGCGCCGAAGACCCCTGGCAGTTCTTCCCCTCGGTGGAGTTTGCCGTGGAGCTGGAGGAAACCAGCGCGCCTGTCTCCTTTGAAAGCGCTCAAGAGGAAGTCTACTACAAGATGCTCAACAGCATGGACTATTTCACCACCGCCCGGGTCAGCTTTACAGAGGTGCTCCCAGGCTTTGACGAGGAGCTGGCGTACACCATTGAAACAAATCTGGACACCAGCATCGCCCACCAAACGCTCACAAGGTCCGATGACCCTGACTTTTCCCAAGAAACCTACGCCGACGGCACAACCGTGTGGGAGTACGACAACCAGGCCAAAAGGTTCTCGTCCGCTGGTGAGGTGGAAAAGCGCCGCACCTTGGCAGAGGAGTGGCCCGGGATAACGGAGCGGTATTCCATCGACGAAAACGGCGACCCCCATTGCCGTTACCGGGGCAACCCCACCAACGTCTCCGGTGCCGGGGAATGCCTGCTGCCCCAAACGTGGGCCTTTGGCCTTCTGCCGGAGAAAGACCTGTGGGTTATAGAGGGCTCCCTGGAATACTGCGGCCGCACATGCTACGACATTGTGGGCACCGTGGAGGACAGCTACGCCGCCCAAATCGGGGCCGACCAGTTCCGGATGTACGTGGACCGGGAGACAGGCATCCTCTTGATGCTGGATGCCTGGAACGACCAGGGCAGCGCCTGCTCCGTGACCGTTACGGAAATCACAGTGGACGACCCCTCCATCTGCGCCGCCTTCGACTATGACATGAGCCCCTACCAGGATTACACCCAAGGCACCGGCCCTTCCCTTGGCGTCATCGGCAGCGAAGACGGCCCCACGGCGGTGTACTCCACCCCGTAAAACAAACGCAAAAGAGCCCCCCACCCGGGAGGCTCTTTTCTTTATTTTTATTATTATAGTATGCGGAGACGGGATTCCGCCCCTTTGCAAAGGGCGGCACGGCTTCGCAGCTTATCCCTTCAATTCCACCCGGCGGATTTTGCCGGAGATGGTCTTGGGCAGGTCCTCCCGGAACTCCACAATGCGGGGGTACTTGTAGGGGGCGGTATTTTTCTTCACGTAGTTCTGAATCTCTTTCTTCAGCGCGTCGGTGCCCTCGGTGCCCTTGGTCAGCACGATGATGGCTTTCACCACCTGGCCCCGCACCGGGTCGGGGGCGCTGGTGACGGCGCACTCCAGCACATAGGGCAGCTCCATGATGACGCTTTCAATCTCGAAGGGCCCAATGCGGTAGCCGGAGGACTTGATCACGTCGTCGGTGCGGCCCACATACCAGAAGTAGCCGTCCTCGTCCCGCCAGGCGGTGTCGCCGGTGTGGTAAAGGCCGTCGCTCCAGGACTCCTTGGTCTTTTCCTCGTCCCGGTAGTAGCCCATGAACAGGCCGCAGGGCACGGCATTGTCCGTGCGCACCACGATTTCGCCGGTCTCGCCTACGGGAGCGGGGGTGCCGTCGGGCAGGACGATGTCCACGTCGTACAGGGGGCTGGGGATGCCCATGGAGCCGGGCTTGGGCACGGTGCCCACGGGGTTGTAGATGGTCAGGGTGGTCTCCGTCTGGCCGAAGCCCTCCATCAGCGTCAGGCCCGTGGCCCGCTTCCACTGCTCGAACACCTCGGGGTTCAATGCCTCGCCGGCGGTGGTGGAGTACTCAATGGAGGACAAATCGTACTTGCTCAAATCCTCCTTGATGAAGAACCGGTACATGGTGGGCGGCGCGCAGAAGGTGGTGATGTGGTACTTCGCGAACATGGGCAAAATGTCGTGGGCGTCGAACTTGTCGAAGTCGTAGGTGAAGATGGCTGCCTCGTTCATCCACTGGCCGTAGTACTTGCCCCACAGGGCCTTGCCCCAGCCCGTATCGGAAATGGTGAAGTGCAGGCCGTCGGGGTTGACGTTGTGCCAGTACTTGGCGGTGATATAGTGGCCCAGGGCGTATTTGTAGTTGTGCTCGGCAATCTTGGGGTAGCCCGTGGTGCCGGAGGTGAAGAACATCAGCATGGGGTCGCTGCCGCAGGGGGCGTCGGGCTTGCGCTCATAGGTGTCGGGGAAGGCTTCCACTTCCTTGTCGAAGTCGTGCCAGCCCAGGCGGTTCTCCCCCACCATGATTTTCACTTCCACGCTGGGGCAGTTCTTCGCGGCCTTCTCCGCCTCGTCGGCCACCTGGCCGTCGGCGGTGCAGAGGATGGCCTTCACCCCGGCAGCCTTAAAGCGGTAGTCGAAGTCGTGCTCCATCAGCAAATTGGTGGCGGGGATGATGACGGCCCCCATCTTGTGCAGGGCGGTGATGACAAACCAGAACTGGTAGTGGCGCTTTAACACCACCATCACCCGGTCGCCCCGCTTAATGCCCAGGCTTTCCAGGTAGTTGGCGGTTTTGGCGGACCAGCGGCTGATGTCCCCAAAGGTGAAGCGGCGCTCCACCTTGTCCCGGCTGACGTGGAGCATCGCCAGCTTGTCCGGGGACTTCTCCGCCAGCTTGTCCACAATGTCAAAGGCGAAGTTGAACCTCTCCTCGTTCTCAAAGCGGATGGATTTCAAAATTCCGTTTTCGTCCAGTTCGGTCTTGACAAAGGGGCTGGAGACGGTCTCCCGCTCCTGGCGGGCCAGGTGCTGGTCAATGAGCTTTTGGAACCGGTCCTGCTCGGGGGCAAATTCCTCAGACCCCTTCAGCACAATGGCGTAGAACTGGCACTCCTGCCCATCCACGGCAATCATGCCGTGGGGGGTGCCGGAGTTGTAATAGATAGAGTCCCCTTCGCGGAGCACTTCAATGTGGCTGCCCACCTGCACCTTCATGGTGCCTTTGAGGATGATGTCCAGCTCCTGGCCAGCATGGGTGGAAAGCTTGATGGCCACGTTTTGCTGGGCCTCCTCATAGGGCATGGTGACAAAGAAGGGCTCGGCAGTCTTGTTCTTGAACAGGGGGGCCATGTTCAGGTATTTGAAGCCCTGGCGCCTGGTGATGGGCAGGCCGTCTCCCTTGCGGTTGACCGTATAGCTGGACAGGGTGGGGGAAACGCCTTTGATCAGGTCAGTGGGGTCAATGCCGAAGCGCTGGGCGCACTTGTAGATGAAGGTGAAGCTGAAGTCCTTCTCCCCGGCCTCGCACTGCTCATACTCCTCTTTGGAGACACCGGTGCACTTGGCCATTTCCTCTTCCGAAAGGCCGGTGATCTCCCGCATGGTGCGGATGCGCTCCGCCACCTCTGCCAGTTGCGTTTTCAAATCTGTTTTTTCCATGGTTCTGCTCCTTTCTGTCCGTGACCGCATGCCGCTTTCCAGCGTGTTTTTGTCCGGCGCTGGCCTCCGAACACAGGCAAAATAAAAAGCCCGCCTCAAGGAAAGTTTTTCCTTGAGACGGACTGAAAATCCGCGGTACCACTCAAATTGCGCAAAACGCGCCACCTCGTCGGGCTCCAGCAAGCCCTATGCACTAACGCAGCATACGCGGGAGACGCCTACTTTCCACGGGGGATTTGGGGCCTCCGGCTCGGAAGGGATTGTCACGGGCGCCTTCCACCGGCTTGCACCTACCGCCGGCTCTCTGCAGGAAGGGACGCCTGGACGCTCTTCGTCACAGCCTTTTCCCTGGCTTTGTATTCCAAAGCCCATTCACTTGTGGTTCTCTAATACCCTACACTATTTTTTGCAGGATGTCAAGAGGGAACTTTCAAAAACTTTTCCCAACCGGGTGGAATCACCGGGTGGCGGCCTCCAACTCTTGGATGCCCTTTACAATCATCTCCACGGTGACTTCGTAGGGCCACTTGCGCACGTCGATGCCCTGCAGGGCCTTCTCCGCCACGGCGGGCAAATCCTCGGGCTTGGCGTGGATGTCCGAAAGCCGGGTGGGCAACCCAATAGACCGGTTGAAGGCCAGCACCTTGTCCCGCTCCTGGTACTTTTTGTCGATGGTGAGCATGGCCAAAATGCCGTAGGACACCACTTCCCCGTGGAGGTGGTGGTGCTCCTCGGTGCTGGGCAGGATGGTGAACCCGTTGTAGATGGCGTGGGCCAGGCCGGTGGTGTAGTCCACCTGGACGAAGTTGGACACCAGCCCCGTGGAGACGATGATGCTCAGGATGATCTCCGTCAGCTCATAGGTGACCTGGTGGGCCCTGCAGTCCTCCATGGCCTTCTGGCCCCAGCGGAGGATGGGCTCGGCGCACATGGAGCTGAGGGCGATGCCCATGGCGTCGGAGTGGGAGGGCACGTCCCCCCGGGAGGAGGTGGTGCACTCAAAGTGCTTGGCCATGGTGTCCCCCATGCCAGCCCACAGGTACTTCACCGGGGCGTCGGCAATGATCTGGGGGTCGATGAAGATGTGGTTGGGCGGGATCTTGGAGAAGGAGTACTCCCGCAGGCTGCCGTCCGGATGGTACAAAATGCCCAGGCTGGTACAGCTGGCGCAAGTGGAAGCGATGGTGGGGAAGGTGAAGAAGGGCCGGTGGGTCATGTGGGCCAGCACCTTCACCGTGTCGATGGCCTTGCCGCCGCCCACGGCAAAGAGCATGTCCGCCTGGGCCACCTGGGGCTGGAGCATGGCAATGTTCTCCACCGAGGCCTCTCCACCGTACCAGTAGGCGCCGGTGATCTCAATGTCCGAGCCCTCCACCGCCCGGCGGATTTTTTCCTCCGCCGCGGCCAGGGCGTGTTTGCCGCCGATGATGGCCGCCTTCTTCCCAAAGGGGGCGCACACGGCGGGGATATTTTGATACGCGTCCTCCCCAATGGTGTAGCCGGGGAACAGTGTCTCTTGGAAATTCATAGTCAGCAGCCTTCTTTCTTCAAATTGCCCGCAGGGGCGGGGAGGGGATCTTCTTCCGGTTCCGCGGCTTGATGGGCCTTTACGGCCTCCTCATAGGAGCGGCCCTGGGCCTCGGGATGCTCTTTCAAATACTTGCGGTTCTTGTACACCCCCACCGTGAGGAAGGGCAGGATCACCACCGCGATGGCGAAGTACCCGCAGTAGCCGTAGCCGTACTTGATGATGTTGGAAAGCCCCACCAGGGAAATGGTCATGGAAAGCACGATGATGAACGCCGCCACCACCGCGCTGCGGGCCGGGGCGAAGGTGATTTTCCGGAACAGGGGCAGCTTCTCAAACCGGGCCACAAAGCCGAAGGTGGTGGTCACCCCGGTGGAGATGAGGCACAGCAGCAGGCACACGCCGTACACCACCGTCAGCCAGCCCATGCCCATCTCCCGGCACACCGTGAGGGTGGGGATGACTGTGCCGCCCTCCACCGAGGTGTAGAACCCCTGCCAAGAGAGGAGCATGAAAATGGACAGCACCAATGCCACGGCGTTCATGGCGAAGGAAATCCACATGGAGCGGGAGCAGGCCTTTTTGGTGGTGAGGGGCGTGCCGCAGGCAATCATGGTGGGCAAAGTGACGCACTGGAAGCCCGCGTAGGTAAAGCAGTTCAAAATGGCCTGGGGCACGTTGCCAAAGCCCTGGGTTTGGAAGTCCTGCCAGAGGACCTGCTGCAAATCGCCCCTCCAGGCGATGCCCACGGCGTAGATGGCCACCGCCGTCACCAAAATGGCAATGCCCATGTAGGTGCTGGCCATGCGCACCAGGTCCGCGCCGAAAATGGTGAGGCACAGCACCAGCAGTCCCACCAGCACGATGCCCAGGTAATAGTTCAGGCCAAAATATTCCGTCAAAGCCGAGGCAGCCCCGGAGATGGCCGCCGCCACCGCCATGAGCACCATGATGTAAAAGAACACCTCAAACAGCAGGTACAGCTTGTCAAAGGGGTGGTACAGGGTTTGGAACAGCTCCTTGTAGCTGGTCAGCCCCCGGGAGTTGTACATCAGCATGGCCTCCCGCATGGTGATGGTCAGCAGCAGCATGGCGCCAATGGCGCTGATGGGGCCCAGCCACCCCAAGCCCACATAGTAGGTGTGGGCTTGGTTGCCTGTGGCAAAGCCGCCCCCCGCATGGGCGGAAAACAGCACCGCCCCCACAGAGAACAGCACGGCAAATGGGATTTTTACGGACTTTTTTTGCATGGGGATGCAACCTCCTTGAATGAATGTTTTCCCCAGGCAACAAAAAAGCTCCTCCGCTCTTCTGCCCAGGGGGCAGAAGAGACGAAAGAGCAAAGCTTCCGCGGTACCACTCTTCTTCGCTTTTCCACAGGAAAAACGCGCTTTGTGGGGTACTGACATACCCCTGCGCAGAATAACGGGCGCAACTCCGTCCGCACCTACTGGCTTCAGCACGGCCGCTCGGCGGTCAGTTCAGCCCTGCGTTCCCCAATGCCTCGCACCCACCGGCATCTCTCTGAGAGGGCAGCACGGCTTACTCGTCCGCGTCCTCGCGTTGTCTGTTTGATAAAATAGCACAGCCTCCCCCGATTTGTCAAGGGGTTTTTGAAATTTTACATTCCCCATCCTGCAAAACGGCTGGGTCAAAGGACTCGGATTGGGAACAGCATATAGTCCTTTCCCGTTGCAGGGCAGGAAAAATCCTGGACAGCCCCCACCAATGAGAGCCCATTGGCCCTCATATAGTCCAGCACCCGCGAAAATACAGCTTCATCTTCAGCTTCTGCGCAGAGATACTCATAGCCTGGGACCTTCCATTTTGTCCACCCTTCCGGCGCCTGGGCGTCATCCGCACACTCCACGCCGGCCAGGTACAGCCCCTTGCTGAAATGGTCCTCCCATGGTTGGAAGGAGCGGGAAAAGTCCGACATCACGCCCCAGATACCGGCCAAATTCCCGGTTCCGTCTTTTTTCGCCAACGGCTGAACCTCACGGAAGTGAGCGTTTGCCTCTGCCCACAATTTTTGAATAAACCCCGGTCCATCCAGCGTGGAGCCCTCTTTCCCAACCACGGAAAAAGCGCTCTTTGTGCATGTTTCAATCTTCATACCCGTTTCTCCAGTTCCAGGCCGATCCGCCTAAGAAAAACACAAGAACAGCCACAACAGAATGGTCTGCTGTGGCTGTCAACGGTTTTACAGCTCCCGCTGGGGCAGGCTCTCGATCAAATCGGCGGCGCCGTCCAGCCAGCCGCCCTCGAACAGCTCGATGGCGCCCCGGTCACAGGCGGCGGCCAGCTTGGGCTCCATGGGCAGCTTGCCCAGCACGGGCAGCGCGTACTTGGCGGCCACCTCGTCGATGTGGCTTTCACCAAAGACATGGATTTCCCGGCCGCAGTCCGGGCAAGTGACATAGCTCATGTTCTCCACCAAGCCCAGCACCGGCACGTTCATCATCTTGGCCATCTCCACGGCCTTAGAGACGATCATGCCCACCAGCTCCTGGGGGGAGGTGACGATCAAAATGCCGTCCACGGGCAGGGACTGGAACACCGTCAAGGGTGCGTCCCCTGTGCCGGGAGGCATGTCCACGAACATGTAGTCCACATTGTCCCAGATCACATCGGTCCAGAACTGCTTGATGGCCCCGGCGATGACGGGCCCGCGCCACACCACGGGGGAGGTCTCCTCCTCCAGCAGCAGGTTGATGCTCATCACCTTGATGCCGGTCTTGGTGGCCACGGGGTAAATGCCGTTTTCATCGGAGAGGGCCCGCTGCTTCATGCCAAAGCACTTGGGGATGGAGGGGCCGGTGATGTCGGCATCCAGCACAGCCACATCGCTGCCGCGGCGGCGCAGGCTGGTGGCAAGCAGAGAGGTAACGAGGCTTTTGCCCACGCCGCCCTTGCCGCTGACCACGCCGATGACCTTTTTCACATGGCTTAAGTCGTTGGTTTTCTCCAAAAAGCTTTGGGGCTGCTGCCGGGAGGGGCAGTTCTCCCCACAGCTGGAGCAATCGTGGGTGCAATTTTCGCTCATTGGCAGATTCATCCTTTCTCATGGCCCGGGGGCTGCCCGGGGTGTCTTTCTCTATTGTACCCCTTTTTACAAAAAAGTAAAGTAGCCGCGCCTAGAAAACCTCCCATCCCCGTGGTATACTGGCAGCGAAACCACACACGAAACATGAGAGGCCTTTGTATGAGCGCGCAGAAGAAATGGAAACTGGCGCAAACGCTGTGCCTGGCCGTGATGATGGCGGGCGTCATCGGCCTGGGGGTATCTGTCTTTGGGGAGGCGGGGCCCGCCGCGCCCTGGGGCATTGCCGCCCTGGCGGGCCTGTGGGGCAACCTGGCGTGCATCCTGGCCCAACGCCACCGGAAGAGGAGGTAAACCTCAGTCCTGGGGGGTCCTAGCAAAACCAACGGCGCGGACGTGCGGCAGCGTCCCCAGCAAGCGCGGCGTTCAGCCGCCGCTCCGTGGCGCGAAGTGACAGCGGAGGCACTCCGCTGTGGGGCAACCTGGCGTGCGTCCTGGCCCAACACCGCCGGAAGGGGAAGTGAGCCTCAGCCCTGGGGGCCGGGCAGGCCTTCCGGGGACTGCTGGGCGACGGGCAGCTCAAACCAGAAGGTGCTGCCCTGGCCCAGGGTACTGGTAACGCCATAGGTGCCGCCGTGCATATCCAGAATGTTCTTCACAATGGACAGCCCCAGGCCGGAGCCCATCTGAGCCCGCTTGTGCTCCTTGTCCACCTTGTAGTAGCGCTCCCAGATGTCTTTCAGCTTCTCCGGGGGGATGCCCTCGCCGGTGTCGGTGACGGACACCCGCACCTTGCCCTGCCACAGCTCCTGACGCAGGGTGATGGTCTTGTCCTTGCCCGAGTAGGTGATGGCGTTGTTCACCAGGTTGTACACCACCTGGGAGATTTTCAGCTCGTCGGCGTCCACCCACACCTCCTCCCGGTAGAGGAAGGGGAAGTGGTAATCCGCCAGCTTGTCATACCGGTGCAAAATGCCCCGTATGCTTTCCGTAAGGTTGAAGCGGGTCTTTTCCAGGGGCAGCACGCCGGCCTCCAGCTTGGAGAGGTCCAGCAGGTCGTTGACCAGGTTGGTCAGCCGTTCCGCCTCGTCGATGATAATCTGCACGTTTTCCGGGGTGTTCTCCCCAGGCAAATCCCGCATGACCTCGCTGTAGCCCTTAATCATGGTCAGGGGGGTGCGCAGGTCGTGGCTGACGTTTGCCAGCAAATCCCGGCGCAGGCCCTCCACCTTGGAGAGCTCCCCGGCGGCGTAGTTTAACGTGCGTGCCAGCTCCCGGACCTCCCGGGCGCCGTGTTCCCCAAAACGGATGGCGTAATCCCCCTTGGCCAACACCTTGGCGGACTCGTTGATGTCCGCCAGGGGCCGGGAGATGCGCCGGGCGATAAACAGCGCCAGCAGCACGCCCATGGCCGCCATCACCACGGTGAGGGTGGTCACCTGCACCTGCAGCGTCTCCTTGAGGGAATCCACCGGGGTGATGACGCTTTCCAGCAGCACCATGCGGTTGAGCCCCGAGGGCGTGCGGGTGATGGTGACATAGAGGATGACCTCATCCTGGGTGCCGTCCTGGTTAACAAAGGGGGAGCGGGCCACCATCAGCTGGTCTCCCCCTTTCAGGTTCACCTCGTTGAACAGGTTGGACATATTCAGCCGGGAGCGGGAGAGGTTCTCCAAATAGCTCTCCTTCTCGCTGGCTTTCCAGCCGGAGAGCATCTGGCCGTGCTCGTCGGTGACCACAATGTTGATGCCTGTGTTCAAGCATATCTGGCGCACCTGCTCGTTCATGTCGCTGGCCTCCAGGGCGTGCTGCACCGTCTCGGCGGTGGCCTTCACCTCGGTGGTCTTTACGGCCCGGTAGAAGGGGTCCAGCAGCACAATCTGGAACAGCCACAGCAGCGCCGCCACCACCAGGATGAAAATGCCGAACCCGCAGAGGATTTGCCCCCAGATGCCCAGGGGGCGCCGGGTCCTCAAAAGACGCTCACTTGCCTTCAAAACGATACCCCACCCCTCTCAAGGTGACAATAAACTTGCTGTAGGGCCCCAGGGAGCGCCGCAGCAGCTTGATGTGGGTGTCCAGCGTGCGGTCGTCGCCGTAGAAGTCATAGCCCCACACGTTGGTGATGAGCATCTCCCGGGTGAGGGCGATGTTCTTGTTCTGGGCCATGTACACCAGCAGGTCGTACTCCTTGGGGGAGAGCTCTACCCGCTGGCCGTCCACGGTGACGATGCGGGCGTCCAAATCGATGGAGAGCCCCTCAAAGGTGAGCACGTTGCGCCGGTGCTCCTCCCCCTGGGGGTTCACCCGGTTCATAATGGCCGTGACGCGCATCATCAGCTCCTTGGGGGAGAAGGGCTTTACCACATAGTCGTCCACCCCCAGCTCGAAGCCGTGGATGCGGTCGTATTCCTCGCCCCGGGCTGAGAGCATCAGCACCGGGGTGTTGCAGGTTTTGCGAATCTCCGCCACGGCGGAGAAGCCGTCCAGCTCGGGCATCATCACGTCCATGATGATGATGTCATAGGCCCCTGGGTGACGGCGGCACAGTTCCACGGCCTCCATGCCGTTTTCCGCCTCTGTCACCTGGTTGCCCTCAAATTCAGCGTATTTCCGGATGAGCGAGCGAATCATCTCCTCGTCGTCCACCACTAAAATGCGGTACATCCATCCACCCCTTTTCGCAGGTTGCCCGGGCGCAAAACGGCCCGGCCTTCCATGTTTTCTACAGCACAGTATAGCGCCCTTCTGTGAAGCCCCGGTGAACGCCGCCGGAAAACCTGGCAAAGCCTGGGCGCCATGTGGTTTAGTATAGCGTAAGGCCCAGTTTTTTTCAAGGTTTGGCACCTTTTCCTGTTGACTTTTTGGAAAAAAGAGGGTATGATGATTCTAGGGAAAGTATCTACAAATATAGAGAAGCTTTGTCTAAATATTAGTTTCTTTGGATAAGGAGGAATCTGTATGCTGCCTGTCATCACCATCTCCCGCCAGTATGGAAGCGGAGGCCACGAGGTGGGCGAGAAAGTTGCCCAAAAGCTGAACCTGCCCTTCTATGACAAGGCCCTAATCGCCATGGCCGCCAAGAAAAGCGGCCTTTCGGAGGAGGTTTTCGCCGACGCCGACGAAAAGGCCACCAGCAGCCTGCTGTATTCCATGGTAATGGGCAGCTACGCCTTTGGGGCGCGGGTGCCCGGCATCAACGAGATGCCCATCAACGACAAGCTGTTCGTCCTGCAGTCGGACATCATCAAGAAGGCGGCCAAAGAGGGGCCCTGCGTCATCATCGGCCGCTGCGCCGATTACAT
>OLRM01001019.1_pt1 | contig 11320 bp, 9 predicted proteins | sample 1643211 | NCBI WGS metagenome assembly OLRM01 (sample SAMEA3136690, study PRJEB25190) | human gut metagenome | biome: human gut; feature: human-associated habitat; material: faeces | place: Austria | collected 2013
GCCGCAGCAGCCCGCCCGCTCGTCGTCCGCGCCATAGACCACCCGGTCCATGTGGGAGTTGATAATGGCCCCAGTACACATGGGACAGGGCTCTAAGGTAACGTACAAGTCGCAGCCGGTAAGCCGCCAAGTGCCCAACGCCTGGCAAGCCCGGTGAATCGCCTCGACCTCGGCGTGGGCCAGGGCGGTCTTATCCGCCTCCCGGCGGTTGCGCCCCTCCCCGATAATCCGCCCTGCTTTCACCACCACCGCCCCCACGGGGACCTCCCCAGCGGCGGCGGCTTCCCGGGCCAGCTCTAAAGCCCGGAGCATCCATTCCTTCTTGGGCAGGAAGGCCCTCTCCAGCATCATGCCACAAAAAACAGGCTGAGGGTGTACAGGGCCATCAGCCCTGCCGCCACCCAGAAGGCTGGCGCGCGGACAATGGCGGAAGCGCTCTCACCCGCTTTAAGGGGATAGGCAGGGCCGTCATAGCGGGGAGAGCCCGCCGAAATGAACATGCCCCGCTTGAAAATCAGCAGAAGCAGCAGGGACAAAAGCCCCAGCAGGATGGGGACGAACACAATTAGGTTGCTGATTAGAATGCTCATATCCCCAAAAAGGAAATCCGCATGGCTGCCCAGCACAGCGATAAGGTTATTCAAGCCGTGGATGAGCACCACCAGCCACAAATTGTTTGTCCTAGCGTAGAGAAAGCCCAGCGCCAGCCCGGAAATCGTGGCAAACACCACCGTGGAAAAATCCAAATGGGCCATCCCGAACACCAGTGCCGAAGCCACAACGGAAAAGCCCAGGCCATATCTGCGCAGCGAGGAGAGGATTACCCCCCGGAAGGCAAACTCTTCCATAAAGGGAACCAGCACCGCCACCACAGCGATTTCCAGCAGGATGGACGGCCAGGCTTCCCCCTGGGCGGTATAGCCCCCAGAGGAACTGTACCCAAAAAGGCCAAAAAACTCCTGTACAAACAGGGCGGGGTAATTCCCCAACAGGGAGATGGCCAGGCCAGCCAGCACACAGAGCAGCCCCCCTGTAAAGCCCACCCGCTCAAACTTCAGATAATGTGCGGGGTCTTCCTTCCGAAAGAGCAGGTATGCCGCAAAAGGCAGCGCCGTGGCCAAGGGCACCAACACGGCGGAAAGCCATTGATATCCCATGGCGTTGGTGAGGATATCCACTCCCAGCACAGACAGCAGGAGCATCAGGGGAACCTGCCACACAAAGGAAAGCCCCGTCTGCGCTAAGGAGAGCAGGCACATATGGTTCAGCGTATGGGAAGCTTCCCTGCGCCGGGGATCCTCCTGATGCAGGCTGAAGGGAGGCGCATAACTGGGAGCGCTTTGCCAAGGCGCAGGAAAGCCTTGCACCGGAGCCTGGGGCGGTGCGCCCTGAGGCCAGCCTTGCACCGGAGTCTGGGACGGCACACCCTGAGGCCAACCCTGCGCCGGGGCCTGGGACGGCGCGCCCTGAGGCCAGCCCTGCACCGGAGCCTGGGGCGGCGCGCCCTGAGGCCAGCCCTGCGCCGGGGACTGGGGCGGCGCGCCCTGAGGCCAGCCTTGCACCGGGGCCTGGGGCGGCACACCCTGGGGACAGCCTTGAGCAAGGGGTTCTGTGGGAGGAAGGTTGTAATCGTTCACGGAGTCAGCCTCCTTTCTATGGGTTATAGGAGCTGGCACAGCTTCTGGGAAAAATCAGAGGGGTCTTCCAGGGAGATGCCCTCGATGAGCAGGGCCTGGTCATACAGCACCTCTGCGTAGAGCTTCAGCCGGTCCTTGTCCTTGGCGTACAGCTCCTGCAGCCGCTGAAAGATGGGGTGCTCCCCGTTTATCTCCAACACCCTCTGTGCTTTGATCTTCTCCTGGGCGGGCATGGCATTGATGACCTTCTCCATTTCCGTGGAGATCATGCCGTCGGTGGTGATGCACACAGGATGGCTCTTCAGCTTGCCGGAGACCCGCACGTCCTTCACCTTGTCCCCCAGGGCGTCCTTCACAAAGGCCAGCAGGTCCTTGTTTTCCTCCGCGAGCGCCTGGGTCTTCTCCTTTTCCTCGGCGGACTCCAGCTCCAGGTCATCGGCGGAGATATTGCGGAACTCCTTGTCATCGTACTTCATCAGCATGCGCAGGGCGAACTCGTCCACGTTGTCCGTCAGGCACAGCATCTCGTAGCCTTTTTCTTGAAGAGCCTCCGCCTGGGGCAGGCCCAGGATGCGCTCCACGGTCTCCCCGCAGCCGTAGTAGATGTACTTCTGCTCCGGCTTCATCCGGGAGACGTACTCCTTTAAGGTGGTGAGCTTCTTCTCCGCGGAGGAGGTGAACAGCACCAAGTCCTTCAATTCGTCCTTTTTCGCGCCGTAGTTGTCGTACATGCCGTACTTCAGCTGCAGGCCAAAGGCCTTCCAGAACTGCTCGTACTTCTCGCGGTCGTTGTTCAGCATGGACTGCAGCTCGGAGGCGATTTTCTTCTCCAGGCGGCTGGCGATGAGCTTCAGCTGCCTATCGTGCTGGAGCATCTCCCGGGAGATGTTCAAGGACAAATCCTGGGAATCCACCAGTCCCTTTACAAAGCTGAAGCAGTCCGGCAGCAAATCGGCACACTTGTCCATGATAAGCACGCCGCTGGCGTAAAGCTGCAGGCCCTTCTCATACTCCCGGGTGTAGTAGTCCATGGGGGCGTGGGAGGGGATGAATAACAGGGCCGTGTAGGTGGCCGCTCCCTCGGTGGAGGTGCGGATGACCTTTAAGGGGTCCTGCCAGTCGTAGAACTTCTCCTTGTAGAAGGCGTTCATCTCCTCATCGGTGACTTCGCTTTTGGCCTTCTTCCAGATGGGGGTCATGCTGTTGAGGGTCTCCACCTCGGTGTGGGTTTCGTACTCCGGGTCCTTGCCGTCCACGCCGGTGCCCTCTTTTACGTGGGTGTGGGACACCTCCATGCGGATGGGGTAGCGGATGTAATCGGAGTACTTCTTCACCAAATCCTGCAGGCGGAACTGGTCCAAGAACTCGCTGTAGTTCTCGTCCTCGCTGTCCTCCTTGAGGTAGAGGGTGATGGTGGTGCCGCGGTCCGCCTTGGCGCCGGGGGTGATTTCATAGCCGTCCAAGCCGGTGGATTCCCAGTGCCAGGCCTGGTCGGAGCCAAAGGCCTTGGTGTCCACGGTCACCCGGGAGCTGACCATAAAGGCGGAGTAGAAGCCCACGCCAAACTGGCCGATGATGTCCACCTCGTCCTTCTTCTCGGCCTCCTGCTTAAACTGGAGGGAACCGCTGCGGGCGATGACGCCCAGGTTGTTGTCCAGCTCCTCCTGGGTCATGCCGATGCCGTTGTCGCTGATAGAGAGGGTGCGGGCCTCCTTGTCCACGGACAGCTGGATGGAGAAGTCCTCCCGGGAAAGGCCGGTGGCGCCGTCCTCCAAGGTGCGGTAATAGAGCTTGTCAATGGCGTCGCTGGCGTTGGAAATCAGCTCCCGCAGGAAAATTTCCTTGTGGGTATAGATGGAGTTAATCATCAAGTCCAGCAAGCGCTTGGATTCTGCCTGAAATTCTTTCATTGCCATGGTTTCAAATTACTTCCTTTCCAATATAGACAGACAGCCCAAAGGCTGAGTGTGAACAAAAATCAGCGGCCCGCCTCAAAGGGGTGCTCGTCGTGAAAGCGGAGGTTGTTCAGCCGCTCCTTCTCCCGGATGGCCTCCTCCATGTCGATGCCGTAGGCCTCCGCCAGGCAAAGGGTGTAGTAGAGCACGTCCCACAGCTCCTCGTCCAAGGTGCCTTTCACCGGCTCCCCTGGGCCCCGAAACTGACCGTGAAAGATGGCGCGGGAGACCTCCCCCACCTCTTCCACCAGCTTGAGGAATAAATTGTGCTTCAACCGCTCCTCCTGGGCCTCCCGCTGGGGGCCTGGGGGCAGGCTATCCAGGGCCAAAAAGCCCAAATCCTTCTGGCGCAGGTAGTATTGCAGGTATTTCACCGTGGTGTTGCCATCCATGGGGCGGCCTCCTTCACAGCTTTACTGCGGCCACCAGCAGCATCATGGGGCGGCGCAGCTCGTCCTTCATGCCTGGGATGTCCAGCATCCTTTCCGGGGGCTTGGCCTCCACCACGCGGCGCAAGGCAAAGCCGCCGGTGAGCAAGGTATCCAGATAGGTGGTGAGGGTGCGGTGGTACTTCACCACGTCCTCCCCCAGGAACACGGCCTGGCGCTGCCCCTCGTAGAAGTAGTTGTCCACGGGAAAGTGGAGGATGTTGCCCTGCTCGTCGTAGTACCAATCCTGGTTGCCGTAGGCGGTGAAGATGGGGTGCTCCACCGAGAACACAAAGTCCCCGCCGGGCTTGAGCCAGGTGCGGACCTTCTCCGCAAAGGCGGGGAAATCCTGCAGGTAGTGGATGGCCAGGGAGCTGAACACCACGTCGAAGCGCTCCGGGGGGAAGTCCACGTCCTCGATAGCGGCGTGGAGATACTCCACCTGGGGGAAGCTGGCCTTTTGCCGGGCCACTCCCAGCATCTTTTCGGACAAGTCCACCCCGGTGACGTGGGCGGCCCCGTGCTCCGCCGCGTAGGCGCAGTGCCAGCCGTAGCCGCAACCCAGGTCCAGCACCTGCTTGCCGGCAAAGTCCGGCAAAAGCTTTTGCAGGTCTTCCCACTCCCCCGCGCCGGCCAGGCCCAGCCGCGAGCGGCTCATCTGGCTGTATTTCTCAAAAAATAGGGGGTCGTCGTATCGATTCTCCTTCATGGAATACCACCTCGTTTGTATGGGCATCTTTCATCAAGACTAACCACAATTCTAATACAAAACCGCCCTTGTTGCAAGGGCGGTCCTGGTTTCTTTACAATTTGGAAATATTCCCTATTTCAGCTCGGCAATGGTGACGCCGCTTTCCCCTTCGCCATAGGTGCCAAGGCGGAAACTTTTCACCTGGGCGCACCGGCGCAGGTGCTGCTGCACGGCCGCCCGCAGGGCGCCGGTGCCCTTGCCGTGGATGATGGTCACCTGGGAGAGGTGCATCCGGCTGGCCCGGTCCAGGAAGTTGTCCACCTCCATCAGGGCCTCTTCCACAGTCTGGCCCCGCAAGTCCAGGCTGGAGGATGTCTCCGGCGTGGAGACGTTCTTGGTCACCGTGCGGGTGGGATTCTTCTTTTTCAGCTGCCGCTTGCTCATCAGGCGGATGTTGTGCAGGGGCACCCGGGTTTTGATGATGCCCGCCTGGACCAGCACGGTGCCGTCCTTGGGCAGCTCCAGCACGGTGGCCTCCTTATCGATGTCGTAGAGGAGCACCTCGTCCCCCACCACCAAGGGCCGGGGCAGCACGTAGTTGTCGTCCCGCCGCTGGTGCACCGGGTCGGAAGAGCTTTCCAAGTCTTTCATACCGGAACGCAGGCGGGCTTTCTGCTCGGCAGAGAGCTGCTTGTTCTTCTGGCGGCGCAGCTCCTCCAGCTCATTGACCAGGGCGTCTGCCCGCTGGCGCGTCTTTTGGACGATCTGAGTGGCCTCCTGACGGGCGCGCTCCACCTCTTTCTTGGCCTGGGCCTCCGCCTCTTCCTTCAGGCGATCCGCCTCTTGGGCGCTTTGCTGGGCCTTGGCCGCGGAGGCACGCAGGGTTTCCAACTGGTCCTCCATTTTGCGGCGGTCTTCCTCCAGGCGGCCCACCACCTGCTCAAAGGCGTTGCTCTCCCGGCTGACCAGCTCCCGGGCCTGGTCTACGATGCGGGGGTCCATGCCCAGCCGCTGGGTGATGGCAAAGGCGTTGGACTTGCCCGGCACGCCGATCAGCAGCCGGTAGGTGGGCTGCAGGGTGGCCACGTCAAACTCGCAGCTGCCGTTCTCTACGCCGGGGGTCTGAATGGCATAGGCCTTTAATTCTGCATAGTGGGTGGTACAGGCCAGGCGTACTCCCTTGCCCCGCAGCTCTTGGATGATGGCCTGGGCCAGGGCGGCGCCCTCCACCGGGTCGGTGCCGGCGCCCAGCTCATCCAGAAGGATCAAACTGCTGCTGTCCGCCACTTGCAGGATGCGGATGATATTCACCATGTGGGAGGAAAATGTGGACAAACTCTGGGCGATGGACTGCTCGTCGCCCACGTCGGCCAGCACCCGGCGGAACACCTTTACCCGGCTGTCGTCGGAGACGGGGATATGCAGGCCGCACTGGGCCATGAGGGTGAGCAGGCCGATGGTCTTGATGGTCACCGTCTTTCCGCCGGTATTGGGGCCGGTGATTACCAGGGTGTCGAAGTCCTCCCCCAGCATCAGGTCGTTGGCCACCGCCCTGTCCGGATCCAGCAGGGGGTGGCGGGCCTTCCGCAGGTACAGGCCGCGCTCCACGATTCTGGGGGCGCAGGCCCGCATCCGGTAGGCCAGCTTGGCCCGGGCGAAGATCACATCCAGAAGGATGAGCAGATCGTAGTCCTGAGTGATATCGTCCTTGAACTGTGCGCACTCGGCGGACAGCTCCGCAAGGATGCGCTCAATCTCCTTCTCCTCCCTGGCCTGGAGCTCCTTGAGTTCGTTGTTGGCCTTCACCACCCCCATGGGCTCTATGAAGAAGGTGGCCCCGGAGGAGGACACGTCGTGCACCAGGCCGGGCACGTCGTTCTTGTGCTCCGACTTGACGGGCACCACGAAGCGGTCGTTGCGCTGGGTGATGATGGCCTCCTGGAGATATTTTGCCTGGTTGGAGGAGAGGAGCTTGTTGAGGATGTCCCGCACCTTGGAGGCGGTGGCCCGGATATGCCGCCGGATGGAAGCCAGCTCGGGGCTGGCGGCGTCGGCGATCTCCTCCTCTCCCACGATGGAGCCGGTGATCTTGTCCTCCAGAAAGCGGTTGGCGGTCAGGGAGCGGAACAGGTGGTCGATGCAGGTCTTTTTCCGCTCGTCCCCCTCACCGTACTCCCTGGCGGAGCGGGCCGCCCGCAGCACCGCCGCGATGTCCAGCAGCTCCCGGGTGTTGAGCGCGCCCCCCATGTGGGCCCGCTGGAGGGAGGCCGCCACCGGCTTGACGCCGGAGAAGGAGGGGCTGCCCCGCAGGGCGCTCATGTCCACAGCGGCGCTGGTCTCATCCAGCGCCCGCTGGACATCGTCCGGGTCGGTCATGGGCCGCAGCGCCAGGCAGCGCTCCTTGCCCTCCTGGGTCACAGCCTGGCCGGCCAGGCGCTCAAGCACCTTGGGCAGTTCCAGAATCTGAATGGATTTTTCAAATAAATCGGTCATAACTCGTTTCCTTGCTGTTTGATTGCCGCGTTGTTCCGCGGAGCGCCGCGCCTGTGCCCAAAGATTCGCGCACCCGAAGCCCCCCAGGCGCATACCCTATGGGCAGGAGGGATCTTATGGAACAGAAACGGCTTGACTTATATACGTTCTCCGAGCATCAGCTCATATTACTCAATACCTGTATCAATGCGTGGCGGGGGAGCACCTTCTGGGCCCTCATGTATATGCAGAGCCGGCTGTTCCACGCGGAAAACGTGGACAGCATCTATCGGGAGCTGCAGGCCCAGCCCGCCCAGTACGACCAGATCATGGAGCGCTACTACGGCATCCAGCTCATCACCGGCACCGCAGCGGCAGGCTCTCCGCTCTACCGCTACTACGCCGCTTATCTGGACGCGCTGGACGCGCGGCAGCGCAGCCAGGCTGAGCGCATCCGCTGCCAGTGGCTGGACCTCAACCGGCTCACCGCCGCCCGGCTGTCCGCGCTCAACCCCCACTGGGACGCCAGTTTATGGAGCAGCATGTTTATCCACAATACCACCCTGCTCTGCGATGCCGCCGACCAGGATCTGCTGGGCAATTACCACGCCATCAGCGCGTCCTACCTGCTGCTGGACCAGCTCGCCTGCGAGATGGGCGAGTACATGAGTGTGGGGATCATCCGGCAGTTTCATATCTCCTAGTCCACGGGCCGCCCGCACTCTGAGCAGACTCCATCGTGGAGGGAGATCACCCCGCCGCAGGTGCAGAGCCACCGCCTCCGCTGCCCGGCCAGAAGGGCCTCCGCCTCTCCCGCGGCGGCCCGGCGTCCAGTCTCCGCCAGGCTGATCCCCCAACGCTTTTGATAGGTCTTTTCCAGCGCCGCCATGGACTTGCATGGAAACCGGGGACAGGCGGCGCAAAATGCCACGCCCCGCTCCGCCGCGCAAGCTTTCAGGGCGCAGTCCCGGCAGTGGGGCGGCTTGTTCGACGCGCCGCCCCTGCACCCGAGGCAGGCCCGCCGGGGAGTCAGGTGCCGGTAGCACACCTGGCAGTTCATTCCGCAGGGGGCCAGCAGCTCCGGCGGAATGGCGTCCGGCATGATCACAGCAGCTCACACCGCAGGGCGAGCACCGCCCGGCCGCCCACCTGAACCTTGACGCCGTCGCCCCCGTCCGTGAGACGGCTGAGGATCTCCGAGGGCTTGCCCATCTTCTCCCCCTGGACAAAGCGGTTCTCCGCCCCGGCGGCCGTCAGCCCCCGGCGGTACAGATAGTAGGTCAGCGCCCCGTTGGAGGTGCCGGTGGCCGCCTCCTCCGGGATGGCGTACAGGGGGGCGAAGTTGCGGCAGTGGGCCGCGGCGTCGGGGGTGCTGGGGCAGAACATGTGCACCCCCACCACGCCGTAGCGCTCCGACAGGCGGGGGACCTCCCCCTCGTTCTGCTCCGCCCGCTCCAGGGCGGCCAGATCCTGGACGGGCAGCAGGATGTCCAGCAGGCCGGTGCTCACCGCCTGGGCCTCCAGGCCCTCCGGCCGGTCGGCCAGGGACAGGCCGTAGGCGGCGTACAGCTCCGCCTGCTCCTCCTCCGAAAAGCTCCGGCCGTCGGCGGGGGGCGCCATGTCCATCCACACCGCGTCCGCGCCCACCTGGATGGACAGGTCTCCGGAGCGGGTGTGCAGGGCATACGTCCCCGGCCCGATGGCCCCCGTCTCCCGCAGGACGGTGAAGGAGGCGATGGTGGCGTGGCCGCAGAGGTCCACCTCCTCCGCGGGGGTGAAATAGCGGATGTGGAAGGAGCCCTCCCCCGTCCGGCGGACAAAGGCGGTCTCCGAGTGCTTCAGCTCCCCGGCCAGGGCCCGCATGAACCCCTCCTCCGGGAAATCCGCCTCCCCCAGCAGGGCCACGCCGGCCTGATTGCCGGAGAAGCGCCGGGTGGTAAAGGCGTCCGCTACAAACAGTTCCATATTCAATTCCCCCATTGTTGATAAAAATCCAGGGTACGAAAGCCCCGGTCAAGCTGCGTGGTCAGAAATCGCTGGCAGACGTGGGACAGGCAGGACAGGTCCGCCCCCTCCAGCCGGAAGGAGAACAGGCGCTTGGGATCGCCGTAGACGATGTGGCGCATGGCCGCCAGGGCTCCCCCCTCCAGGGGGATGGCGGCCCCCTCCCCCGCCTCCGCCCGGCAGGCGGCGCAGCAGAGCACCCCCTCGTTCAGGCGGAACAGAGGCGACTCCGGCTCCGGCGCGCCGCACACCGCGCAGGCGTCCAGCAGGGGCTCGTACCCCTCCAGGCACATGAGCTTGAGCTCGAAGGCCGCCTTTACCAGCTCCAGGGGCCGGTTCAGCCTGTCCAGGGCATAGAGGGAGTTAAGGATGAGGGAGAGGGCCGGCGGATCGGGCCGCCCCTCCACCGCCACCGCCTCCATCACCTCCGCGAAGTAGGAGGCCAGGCTCAGCCTCTCCAGATCGGATCTGACGCGCCAGAACTGCTGGAGGGACTCCGCCTCGTTGAGGGTGAAGTAGTCCCGGTATTCAAACAGGGTCATGTCCGAATAGACCAGGAGCTGGGCCGCGGCGGCCAGGGGACTGCCCTTCCGGCGGCAGCCCCGGGCCTTGACCGTGCGCTTGCCCCCCTCAGCGGTGAGCACGGTGAGCAGCTTGTCCGACTCCTTGTAGTTGACCTCCCGGAGCACCAGGCCCTGGGTGCTGATGTGCATGGGCTTCCCTCCACTATGTATGCGGGCGCGCCGCGCCCGCGTGCTCAGCCCTTCACCCTCCGGTAAAGGCTGTAGACCTCCGGCAGGCCGGTCTGCAAAAACAGCCGCCAGAGCAGCTCCGCCCAGCTCATGGCACAGCCCCCTTTCTGTCTTTAGGTTGGCTGGCCGCGTTCCGTTTATGAGCGGTAATTTCTGCGGCTCTTACTCGTCCCGGTATCCGAAATTCTTGATCAAATTCATATTATCTCTCCAGTTTTCTTTTACCTTCACCCAGGTCTGGAGAAACACCTTCGTGCCCATAAATGCCTCAATGTCGGTGCGGGCCAGGGTGGAGATCTTCTTGAGCATGGCCCCGCCCTTGCCGATGATGATCCCCTTGTGGCTGGCCTTTTCACAATAAATGGTAGCGTCCAGGTCGATGATACCGTCGTCCCGCTCGGAAAAGGTGGTGATCTCCACGGCGGTACCGTGGGGAATTTCCTTGTCCAGGCAGAGCAGCAGCTTCTCCCGGATGATCTCGGCGCACACCTGGCGTTCCGGCTGGTCGGTGACCATGTCCTCCGGGAAGAGCTGGGGCCCCTCGGGCAGGAACTGGGCCAGCAGGCCCAGCAGCTCGTCCACCCCCTCGTTCCGCTTGGCGGAGATGGGCACGATGGCGGCGAAGTCGTGAGCCGCGCCGTAGACCTGCATGACGGAGAGCAGCTCCTCCTTCTCCACCGTGTCGATCTTGTTGATGACCAGCACGGCGGGGACGTTCAGCTCCTTGATGCGCCGGATCAGCTCCGCCTCCGGCCCGCCGATGTGGGGGATCGGCTCCACCAGCAGAAGCACCGCGTCCACGTCGGCCACGCTCTCCTTGACCACCTTCACCATGTAGTCCCCCAGGCGGGTGCGGGCCTTGTGCAGGCCGGGGGTGTCCAGGAAGACGAACTGGCAGCCCTCCCGGTTCACCACCGCGCAGATGCGGTTGCGGGTGGTCTGGGGCTTGTTGGTGACGATGGCGATCTTCTCGCCCACCAAGGCGTTGGTCAGGGTGGACTTGCCTACGTTGGGGCGGCCCACGATGCTGATCATTCCGGATTTCTTGATTTCCATAGGTGATCCTCAACTTTCTTGAGCGGTTTTATAATAATTTTTTCCAACAGGGGCAGCCGAGCACATTCGCGTCTGCGCAGGCGCAGGCTGTGGTAAGGCGCGGAGTCGTTCCGCGGCCCGGCAGCCGAGTCCCCTGCAAATGGTGTGTAAATCGTTGCGGAAGGTCAGCGCGTCAAGGATACCGCGCCCTACGCGTCCGGATCGTCTCTCCCCTTCAGCGCCTCATACAGGCCGTAGGCACAGCCGAATACGACGCCGGGCAGGGTGAAAATCACGCCGCAGGCCACCAGCCCGGCCACATCTCCGCCCGCCAGCGCGCCCAGCA
>OLRM01001021.1_pt1 | contig 11274 bp, 9 predicted proteins | sample 1643211 | NCBI WGS metagenome assembly OLRM01 (sample SAMEA3136690, study PRJEB25190) | human gut metagenome | biome: human gut; feature: human-associated habitat; material: faeces | place: Austria | collected 2013
TCAGTCTGATGGGATTTGAGCATGTAGTGTCCTGTTTGTGCGAATGCGAGGTAAAAGCCAGGCAGGGACTGGATGAGAAGATGCAGCGGGAAGAAGCACAGAGGCTGCTTTATCAGAGAAAGTCAGTCGGACTTCGGGAAAGAAGATTCTGGGAATGGAAATTTGAAAATGACAATGGAAGCAACCAGAAGATCATAATCGCCAGGCAGTATGTAGAAAACTGGACAGATATGAAGAGAAAAAATGTAGGACTGCTTCTGATGGGACCAGTTGGAACCGGGAAGAGTTTTTTTGCAGGCTGTATAGCAAATGCACTTTTGGAACAGGGAGAACGTGTCATGATGACAAATTTTTCCAGGATCTTAAATGAAATGACCAGCTATCAGGCAGATAAGAACCAGATCATACAAAATCTTGTGGATTATCCGCTGCTGATTATTGATGATCTGGGAATAGAACGAAATTCTGAGTTTGCTTTGGAGCAGGTCTATAATATGATAGACAGCCGCTATTGTAAAATGCTTCCGCTGATCGTAACAACGAATCTGGGACTGAATGAAATGAAATCTACAGATTTGGATACTGCCCATCAGCGTATTTACAGCAGAATACTTGAAATGTGTGTTCCCATCTATTGTGGTGGGGAAGACAAGAGAAAAGAAGAAGGGACAGAAAAACTCGTACAGGTGCAGCACCTGATTACCGGTTAATCTGTCCTTTTTCATTGAAGGGGGTGATTGCCATGATTACAGATCTGGACAGCAGTTGAATCGCTGAAAGGAGGGAAAAGTCATGCAGGAAGAGGTAACTCAGAAAACGGTCACATTCTGTATTCGGGCTACTAAAATTACGGCAGACCTGTTGAAAAAGGTTCTTGCTGCGTATCTGCGTCATCAAAAGCAGAAATCAGTAGAGAAGAAAGCACAGAAAAATCAGCCGAAACAGGGAAAGGTCACGGTAAAAGAGCTGGCAAAACAGAATGCCGGGATGGTCAATATCGAGATCACGGACAAAAATATCAAGTCCTTTGAACGGTATGCCAGAAAATACGGGATCAATTATGCTCTGAAAAAAGACAAGAGCAAAGAGCCTCCGGTTTATCTGGTATTTTTCAAGGGACGTGATCAGGATGCCCTCAATGCTGCTTTCCGTGAGTTTTCCCAGAAACAGATTCAAAAAGCAAATAAGCCTTCGATTCATAAGCGTCTTGCAGCTTACCGGGCAATGATGCCAAAGAAGACGAAGGACAAAGTAAAGAACCGGCATCAGGAGCAGAGTCGATGAAAAAGAAAAGCGGCAAAACTCTGATGCAGAAGTGGAAGAATAAAATCGGGGGTAAGCTGTCCGCCCTGGATAAAAAGAAACTGGTTCTTACAAATATCCCTTATGCTCTGGCTGCTTTCTATGCAGACCGAGCATTTTTTCTTTACCGGAACAGTCCGGGAGAAGATATGGGGAACAAACTTTTATATGCAATGGAACACGCAGACCGGATTTTTTCTGGTTTTGTGTTAAGCAATAACTGGAAAGATCTGCTGGCAGGTATTGTTGTTGCAGTCGTTCTGAAAGTGTTGGTCTGGCAGAAACAGGCAGACGCAAAGAAATTACGGAAAGGAATCGAGTATGGTTCAGCCAGATGGGGAACCGCAGAGGATATCAAGCCTTATATGTCGGAAGATCCCTGGATGAATATTCCACTGACAGCAACAGAAGCATTGACTATGGAGAGCAGACCGAAGCAGCCGAAGTATGCAAGAAATAAAAATATTGTCGTTATCGGCGGCAGTGGTTCCGGTAAGACACGTTTTTTCGTAAAACCATCGGTCATGCAAATGAACTGTTCCATGGTCATTACAGATCCCAAGGGCACTCTGATCGAGGAGTGTGGGAAGATGTTAGCAAAGGGACCACCGAAACGGGATAAGGATGGAAATGTCATCAAAGACAAATCTGGAAAAGTGGTGCATGAGCCTTATGTGATTAAGGTTCTTAATACCATCAATTTTTCCAAGTCCCTTCATTACAATCCATTTGCTTATGCGCGACACGAGGTCGCGTAATTAAACTGTTCGGCGCTGACCGAACCTGTTATTCCATTAGCAGTAGCCTATCGTCACCGAAGCGGCTGGCAACGGCCGTGAGGCAGCATGACGAGAAAAGGTAGCCCTCCCGAAAGGGTTAAGCCGAAACCTCGAGGCAGAGGCGAAAAGCTGGAAGCAACGTCCGGCTGGGGAGCTTGGCTTGTGTAGTATGGTGAATGTAAGTAAATCGCTGTTAAACGTCGTTAGCGGGAACCAGGCTAAAGTTGCTGATAGGCCTGAACCAAAAGGTGTGCAGTCGGATGTTCTCCTGTAAGCTGGGAACACATGGACAAACATGACTGCCGGCGGATAGGCGGCACCTAACCTACACGGTTGATTACGTGAAACGTGTTAAGCCCGCGCTCTCTCCGTATATTCGGAAAGCTGACCGCAAGGAAAGCCGATAGAAACGCGGGTAAGGAACGCTGGAAAAAGCGAACGCCGACCTTGTAATGAGGACGGATAGGGATTGAAACAGCATCCCACGCGAAAGCGGGCTGACTTCCAGCAGGTCTATCTTTACGAGAGAATTTACAGAACTTTTGAGAGGAGGAATTGCAAATGAACAGGAAACTGTGTGCGCCTGCTGACAGGGCACGAAGCTGGGAATCCATTGATTGGAAGAAAGCGGAGGCCTATGTTAAAAAGCTGCAAATGCGTATCGTAAAGGCTCAAAAAGACGGTCATTACAGCAAAGTGAAAACTCTGCAATGGCTGTTGACGCACTCTTTCTATGCCAAGGCATTGGCAGTGAAACGTGTGACAAGTAATAAAGGCAAAAATACCGCTGGTGTAGACCATGAATTATGGAAAACGCCAAAAGGCAAATTCGAGGCGATTGACAAACTCAAACGCCGGGGCTATAAGCCCCAACCTCTCAGACGGGTGTATATCCCGAAGAAAAACGGAAAATTACGCCCGCTGAATATTCCAACGATGACAGACCGCGCCATGCAGACATTATATAAGTTTGCACTGGAACCATTGGCAGAAACTCTGGCAGACCCGAACTCCTACGGCTTTAGAATTGGAAGAAGCACACACGATGCCATCGGGCAATGCTTTAACGATTTGTGCAGAGCCGGTTCGCCTCAATGGATTTTGGAGGGAGATATTAAAGGGTGCTTTGACCATATCAGTCATAGCTGGTTAATGAAAAATATCCCAATGGACAAGGAAATGCTCGAAAAATGGCTGAAATGTGGCTTTGTGGAAACCAGAAAAATCTTTCCGACAGAGGAAGGGACCCCACAGGGCGGCACAATATCGCCAGTTTTGATGAACATGACCTTGGACGGTCTGGAGCGGATTCTAAAAGAAAGATTCCCGATGAGACGGACGGTGGCAGGTAAAACCATCTACGACCAGATTAATTTCGTGCGATATGCCGACGACTTTATCGTCACCGGGAAAAGCCCGGAAACTTTGCGTAACGAGGTTATGCCGCTTATCAAGGACTTTCTGGCGGAACGCGGCCTGCAACTTTCAGAGGAAAAAACGGTGATTACACATATCAGCGACGGCTTTGATTTTCTTGGGCAGAACATTCGGAAATACAACGGAAAATTGCTTATAAAGCCGTCAAAGAATGCAGTAAAAGCTTTCCTCAAAAAAGTGCGGACTATTGTTAAGGAGAACAAAACCGCCACGCAGGACTTGCTCATTCGCAAACTAAATCCTGTGATTCGCGGTTGGGTCAACTACCACCGCTATGTAGTTTCTGCGGATATTTTTGGATTAGTTGACCACAGGATTTTCGAGTGCCTATGGAAGTGGGCTTGCCGCAGACACAAACGAAAAGGTAGGAAATGGATTGCCAACAAATATTGGCACCATATTGATAACCGGACGTGGACGTTTGCAGCAGAGCCTGCTTTCCGCGGTAAAGATTTCGATGAAAAATACCTCAAGCTGGAATACGCGGCAAATACTAAAATCATCCGATTCAAGAAAATCACCGCCGAAGCCAACCCATTCGATAAAAAATGGACGGGATATTATGAGGAACGTGACGGGGAAAGAATGCTGAACAGCACCAAAGGACGAGAAAAACTCGTTAAAATTTGGAACAACCAAAAACGGTGCTGCCCTGTATGCGGAGAAAGAATTACATCTGAAACAGGATTTAAGACGCATTTTATCACCGAAAACAACAGGAAGTGGCCTGCTATTATGGTACATCCCTGGTGTCATCGAAATCTGCATGAGCCGGACTACTTGATTTGAGCCGGGTTTCGTTTTACACGAGGCCTTACGATAGGCTTGAGCCGTATGACGGGAAACTGTCACGTACGGTTCTTAGGGGAGGGGCTGGCAGCAATGCCAGTCTCTTACCCGACATACGGTCTGAAAAAGATATCCTGAAGCTGGTTACAACAATCATTGTTAATACCAAAGGCGAAGGGGAAAAAGCTTCCGAAGATTTCTGGGTGAGTGCGACACGTTCGCAGGCGGTAAAAAGTCTGCGCACAGTGTTGGTTTATTAAATCATAACCAGTCTGTGAACTGGTAATCCGATAGGTGGAATGATGGGGTAACGCCCTGAAACGTCTATCCTTGACGGACTTGCGTCAGCTGTAATGGTTGGGGTGAGAAGCTCCGTGACAACGACCGAGAGTAGTCGTAGGAATCTGCCAAAAGATTCTCGAAAACGCCCCAGAGGTGGGGTGCGCTACCTATAGGTCTAGGATCTATAAAATATCTATGATTAGAATGTTTACTTTGGCGAGTAAACTGACGAAAACTGCGAATGTACGGTTCTAAAAGAAGACCATATAGAAATGTATGGGTGCGTTAAAGCGCAGTCAGTGTGGTTCAGTAGAAATTCGCCCTACGAACGACCATGTTGTGTTACAGGCACATCCAAGCTGACAGGACTATAGCAGAGATCTAAGGATATATGTACAGATAGGATTATCGGAACGTGGAAAGGCACCAGATTCCATTAGAGGATAGCCTGACGAAGAAAATAAGCAGGTGAACTGGTGCTGAAAAGCCGTGATCGAACTTATGATGAGTTCTGCGAAAAAGAGGAACTCGGAGGAATGGTCACAAGTCGGTTGAAATAAACAGGCATTATTCAGTCTAATGATAAGGATTACGAGTAAGACCAAAAGGGTCACTTTCGAGAGGAGGTGATGCCTTATGCCAAAGAAAAGTAAAACATTATGTGTAGATGACCTGCGTCATGCGGAGTACTACGGAATGCAAGGTACTTTTGATGAACTATATCAAAAAAGTCAGAACGGTGAAGTATTTGAGAATCTTATGGATTTGATACTGAGCAGGGATAACATTTTACTTGCGTACCGAAACATCAAAGCGAACAAAGGCAGCTACACGGCAGGAACAGACAAAAAGAACATCACAGATATTGGGAGTCAAACTCCTGATGATGTGGTAAAAAGAGTGAGATTTATTGTTACGGGAAGCGAACACGGCTACAGACCAAAGCCTGTAAGACGGAAAGATATCCCGAAACCAAACGGAAAAACACGTCCGCTGGGAATCCCATGCATATGGGATAGGTTGATACAGCAATGTATCAAGCAGATCATGGAACCAATCTGCGAAGCAAAGTTCTGCAATAATAGTTATGGATTTCGTCCGAATAGATCCGTTGAACATGCCATTAACAGAACCTACACCATGCTTCAAATGATGAATCTTCATTATGTTATTGAGTTTGATATTAAAGGATTTTTCGATAACGTAAATCATAGCAAGTTAATCAGACAGATATGGTCGCTGGGTATCCATGATAAAACGCTGATTTTTATTATCAAGCGAATACTAACAGCTCCAATTAAAATGCCCGATAATACAACGGTACTGCCCAACAAGGGTACACCACAGGGAGGAATTATCTCACCACTACTGGCAAACATCGTTCTAAATGAATTGGATTGGTGGATAGCTAGTCAATGGGAGGAAAATCCGATTGCTATAAGCAGAGGGCGAGAAAGAATAATCGGAAAAACTAAAGTTTTTGATAAAAGCCATGGTTATAGGATTATGAAAAACACAGAAATGAAAGAAATGCATATCATTCGGTATGCGGATGATTTTAGGATTTTCTGTAGAACGAAAGAGGACGCAGTCAGGACAAAAGAAGCGGCTACGGCGTGGATTGAAGAGAGGTTGAAATTAGAGGTGTCCCCTGAGAAAACAAGGATTGTGAACACCAGAAAACGGTGGTCAGAGTTTCTTGGATTCAAAATAAGGGTAAGGCTGAAGCATCATAAATATGTGGTGCAGTCGGCAATCTGTGACAAAAAGGTTGAAATTGAAAGAGCAAAGCTAGTGGAACAAGCGAAAAACATCGCAAAACCCAGAGAGAAAAAAAGTTGTTTATCAGAAATTCAGCTATATAACTCTATGGTGTTAGGCATACAGAATTACTATCAGCTTGCCACCTGTATCAGTATTGATTGCAGAGAACTCCATAGGCGAGTAATGACAGTTTTGACGAACAGGTTAAATACAGAAACAGGAAGTATGCTAAAACATGAGGGTGGAACTATCACCCAAGCAGAAAAGGAAAGATTCGGACAGTCAAAAATGATTCGATATGTTTCAGGAATTGACCAGATGATCTATCCGATTGCATTCATCAAAAATAAAATACCGATGGCGAAGCGATCAATCGTTTGTAGTTATACAAAAGAAGGTCGTGCTCCGATTCATACAGAACTTAACCTTAATCAGTATGTTCTGAAAGGACTGAGAGAAAAAATATCCGTTGGTCATAGCACAGAATACCATGACAGTAAAATATCTTTATTTTCTGCTCAAAAGGGAAAATGTGCAATCAGTGGAGAAGAATTCGCAGATGCGGAACATGTAGCTGTATGGCTCAAAGTACCAAGAGCACTTGGTGGATTTGAAAGATATAAAAACATGGTTCTGATTCACAAAAAATATCTGATTCTGTTACAAGAACTGCCCCAAGCAGTAATAAAAGACCTGATAAAAACACTCAATATCACAAAAAAGATGCTCGTGAAAATCAATAGTCTGCGAGAGCAGGCGAACCTGTCAGCAATAATATAAAACTTAAATTTGGTGACTGATTAAATGTCTCGTGAAGACAATCGATGGAGCGCCGGATGCGGTGAAAGTCGCATGTCCGGTGTGAAGTGGGGGAAAAGGTGGAGATAATATCAAAACCTTACCTATCACTATAAGCAGAGAAATTGCTGTATACAGCACTGATTGCTTTTATCTGGTATGAAGGTGATGAAGAGGAAAAGAATCTGAATACCCTTCTGGATCTTTTGAATGAAAGCGAAACCCGTGAAGAGGATGAAACTTACCAGAATCCAGTGGATATGATGTTCCAGGAACTGGAAGAAAGAGATCCGCAGCACTTTGCGGTCAGACAGTATAAAAAATACAAAATGGCGGCTGGAAAGACAGCGAAAAGTATTTTGATATCCTGTGGAGCCAGGCTTGCTCCATTTGATATAGCAGAACTCCGTGAGATCATGTCTTACGATGAAATGGAACTGGATAAGATCGGGGACAGGAAAACAGCACTGTTTCTGATTATGTCAGATACAGATACAACCTTTAACTTTGTGATTGCCATGTTGCAGTCACAGCTTTTCAATCTGCTTTGTGACAAGGCAGACGATGAGTATGGGGGAAGACTGCCAGTGCATGTGCGTGTCATAGCTGATGAGTTTGCCAACAGTGTGACACGTTCTACGCCTAAAACGGTGGGAATAACCGACAAAAGCGTAGCCTAAAGTCACAAACAATTAAATAAATGTGGTTTTAGAGAACTGCATAACTGAAATCTCAAATGACGGGGTAACGCCCTGAAGGGGATTCACTAATACTCCGAATAGCGTCAGCCGAATACAGACGGTTGGGGTTATAAGCTCGGGGAAGTCGTGCGAAGCACACCCTAACGCTTAATGGCGAGGAAAGATTCGTAGAGGTACGGGTTGTGTGTGACAGTGCGGGTGGGGTTGCCATATGGTTAGAATGACCAAAAAGGCGGTCTGACAAAGATTCCGAATGTACGGCTCTAAACGAATGGCTTGCAGAAATGCAAGTGTACCAATGGGTACGCAAGCGGGGCAAAGTAAAAGTTGTTAGTATGAAATGCCCTCTGTGTTTACAGGACACAGGTATCTTGAGGGATTCGCTCGAAGATAATGCTTGCAGGGCTAAAGGAACGACCTAAGTGGCAACAATCCTAAGTTATGCGGAACGTGGAAAGCAGCCAATACGGGAGCTGACTGTATCAGCGGAAAAAGTACCGTAGTTGTATCGAAAAGGAAAGGGATTGAAAGAGCCTTTCTATAATAAGTGCATTAGTGGCTGTGAGAGTAGAGGCACAGTACCTGTGAAGCCGTGACAATAAGCGGTGGAGGGATAGCCTCAAGCCGATACTAAGATTTTCTTTCATGCCTATATAGTAATCACCAAAATGGAGATTTTCATAGCTGTCGTGGTGCGACTAAGAAAAAATCATTCTCCGATAAGGAGCTGGTTACTATGGCAAAACGAATTGTAAACAAAGCAGAGCGAAATGCAGAAAGGTATGACGCTAAAGAAACAGGCTACCGATTATTTGAGGACAGCCAGAATGGAAAGACTTTTGACAGGCTCATGCCGTTGATTGTGTCAGAGCAGAATATCATACTTGCATATCGAAATATCTGTAAAAACAGTGGGAGCAAAACTCCCGGCACAGATGGGAAAACGATTGTAGAGATACAGTCACTGCCCATCGAATCGGTCATTAAAACCGTCAGAAATAAGTTGAACTATTATCAGCCAAAAAAGGTTAAGCAAGTTGAAATTCCGAAAGACAACGGGAAAACCCGCCCATTAGGGATTCCGAGTATTTGGGACAGACTGATACAACAGTGTATCTTACAGATACTGGAGCCGATTTGTGAAGCGAAATTTCATGAGCGGAACAATGGTTTCAGACCATATCGGTCAACGCAGAATGCAATCGCCCAATGCTATAAAATGGCACAGTTGCAGAATCTGTACTTTGTAGTAGATGTAGACATTGTTGGCTTCTTTGATAATATCGACCACAGTAAGTTGATTCGGCAGTTGTGGGGAATCGGCATACAGGACAGAAAGCTGATTACGATAATCAAGCAGATGCTGAAAGCGGAAATCCTGTTCAATGACATTATAATCACTCCCGAAACAGGTACACCACAGGGGGGATTCTATCCCCACTTCTTGCAAATGTTGTATTGAATGAACTGGACTGGTGGATTGCCAGTCAGTGGGAAATGTTCAAAATCAAAGAGGGTAAAACAGGTTTAGAGTTTAACAAGACTGATAAAGAGGGAAACGTCCTCACAGTAGACAGAACGCAGAAATGGAATAAGCTGAGAGCAAAAACCGATTTGAAAGAAATGTATATCGTAAGGTATGCAGATGATTTTAAGCTATTCTGTCGGGATTATGCAACGGCGAGAAAGGTAATGTGTGCCACAAAACTCTGGTTGGCAGAAAATCTGCATTTACAGACCAGTGAAGAAAAGTCGGGTATCACAAACTTGCGGAAGAATTACACTACTTTCCTAGGTATCAAATTTAAGGTTGTATCGAAAGGCAGTAAGTGGGTAATACGTTCCCACATGGCAGATAAGAGTAAAGCAAAGGTCATTAAAAAGCTAAGTGACGTTTGGAAAGATATAAAGAATCCGAGCAAACAAAGCGAGATAGACCGAAATATAAGTCTTTATAATGCAATGGTTATGGGAATGCACAACTATTACTGTATGGCAACTATGGTATCAGCAGATTTTGCGGAAATCGCCTTTAAGGTAACGGGAAAAAGTAACGGCATGAATCATAATAACCGCTGTTATCCCATAGAACGTCAAGGCGAGATAACCAGCAAGTTTATTCAGGAAAAGTATGGAAAGTCTAAGCAGTTCCGATGGATAAAGGGAAGAATGATTATCCCTGTTGGATATGTGGCTTATGAATACCCCAAATATAAAAGGCGTGAAGTCAATAAATATGTGAGGAAGTATTCAGACATCGAAAACTGTATCAGCTACGATGTTATGAAATACATGATGGAAAATGCACATCTCTACCCTACGTTGGAGATGGCAGACAACGCTCTTTCGAGATATATCGCACAAAAAGGCAAATGTGCGGTAACGCATAATGCCCTGTCAATATCAGATATGGTATGTGTGCATATCAAACCATGTAAGGGAGAGCGAAACGACACTTACAGGAATTTGATTATCCTGTCAAAAGAGGTGTCAGAACTGATTGGAGCAACGAATCCTGTAAAAATTGGAAAGTTGCTTACAGACTTACAGTTGACCGAAGAAATGAAAGATAAAATCAATAAACTCCGAAAACACAGAGAGTTGGAGGAAATACAATTCGAGGACTATATAGGCACTAAAAAGTAATCTTAGTCGGTGGAACGCCGTGTGATGGGAAACTATCACGCACGGTGTGGAGCGGGGGAAAAGCCCGAGGTGGAAACACCAGAGGCTTACCTATCGCTATTCGGGCAGATTCCACAGTTTGACAAGCTGATTGCAACCATCCGAAGCAGGGAAATCTCTGCTTCTATTATTTTGCAGTCACAGAGTCAGCTAAAGGCAATGTATAAGGATAGTGCAGATACCATTCTGGGCAACTGTGACACGACTTTATTCCTTGGCGGGAAAGAGAAAACTACCCTAAAGGAAATGAGTGAGCTTCTGGGTAAGGAAACCATTGATCTGTATAACACTTCAGAAACGAGGAGTAATCAGAAGTCTTTTGGATTGAATTACCAGAAAACAGGCAAACAGCTGATGACAGAAGATGAGATTGCAGTCATGGATGGAGGAAAGTGTATCCTGCAGATCCGTGGTGCCAGACCATTTTTCTCGGATAAATATGATATCACGAAACACAAAAACTATCGGCTTCTTGCAGATGAAAACGAGAAGAACCGGTACAAAGTTGAGAAAGAGTTAAATCCGCAGTATACACCGAAATCTGAAGAAGAGGTGGAAGTGATTCATGTAGAACTGTCGGAGTAACCTTGGGAATGAACGAAAAATAATGAGGAAAGGAATAACTGACAATGGGTGCGCTGGCTTTATGCCAGCGTTTTTCATTCCCGTAAACACCTGAAAGAAGTCAGTTTTGGTGAATGTATATGGCATTTTTTAGCAGTGCAATTACAACTTTA
>OLRM01001024.1_pt1 | contig 11176 bp, 14 predicted proteins | sample 1643211 | NCBI WGS metagenome assembly OLRM01 (sample SAMEA3136690, study PRJEB25190) | human gut metagenome | biome: human gut; feature: human-associated habitat; material: faeces | place: Austria | collected 2013
GAGCAGATTACCCCCTGGATCTGATTTCAGGCGTTGGGTGTGGATCACTATTGCACCATTCGTGACAATTTTCGGCCAGCCACATACCCAGCAGTTCTTTCTGACCTTCGATATTGATGCCCAGTGCCAGGAACCCCGATTTGTTGATGACGCGACTGTCCTGCCGAACTTTCAGGACGATACAGTCAAGATAAACAATGGGGTAAACAGCATCCAGTGGTCGGTTTTGCCATTCTACAACCTGCTCCATCACGGCATCGGTAACCTTTGATATCAGTGCCGGTGAAACATCTGCGTCATACAGTTCTTTGAACGCAGTAGCTATCTCACGCGCGGTCATCCCTTTGGCATACAACGAGAGGAGCTGGTTATCCATCCCGGTAATACGGGTCTGATTTTTCTTTACCAGTTGTGGTTCGAAGGTACCGTCACGATCGCGCAGAGTACGCAGTTCCAGTGGACCGTCGCCTGTGATAACGGTCTTTGTGGAATAACCGTTGCGGGAGTTAGCTCCTGGTCTGGACTGATTTTTCTCATACCCAAGTTGGTGTGTCATCTCAGCATTGAGAGCGGCTTCAACGCTGAGCTTTTTCAGCAGCCGATCAAACTGACTGAGGTGGTCTTCAGGGGTTTTGAGGTTTTTGGCCAGTTCGTTAGCCAGAGTCTGTAACTGTTTTTCGTCCATAAATTAACCTTCATTTGATGCTGGATTGAACATATCAAAATCAGGCAATTACACAAATCTATGTACAGGCTCGTACGTTTCGTACGGTTGCCCCTCAAACCCCATGTTCAAGTCAGAATAGTGGACAGGCGGCCAAGAACTTCGTTCATGATAGTCTCCGGAACCCGTTCGAGTCGTTTGCCGCCTCGGGCTTTCATATCGATTGTCCGGGGTTGATCGCAACGCACAACACCGCTGGTACGTATGCCGGCACCATCCAACGACACCGCAAAGCCGGCAGTGCGGGCAAAATTGCCTCCGCTGGTTACGGGAACAACAACAGGCAGGCGGGTCACGCGATTAAAAGCCGCCGGTGTGACAATCAGCACCGGTCGCGTTCCCTGCTGCTCATGACCTGCGGTAGGGTCAAGCGAAACAAGCCAGATTTCCCCTCTTTCCATGTCAGATTTCCTCCTGACCGACCGCCGGCGCATCCAGCCACTCTCGTTCTTCTGCCGAGATATCAACATTCGGATCGCACTGTGCCAGTAGCTCAGCCAGTGAATACTGCGGACGTCTATGCGGCTCCACAATCAGCCGGCCATTATCAATGATCATGCCTACTTCATTATCTGTACCCAGAGACAGAGCATTCAGCAGAGCTGGTGGAACGGTCAGCATTACTGAGCCGCCAACCTTCTTTAGTCGAGTGGTATGCATATTACACCCCCATAAAAGTTATATTTAAATATAACATTCGCAATAAAAACATACCAGACTTTAACACGGAATGTTTAATAAAAATATAACTTTCAGTCCAACAGTAAGCCCAGCACGGTTGCTGCTAAGCCATACCCGCTTTCAGCCATGAGAGAGCTCCTGTGCGCGGTCGGAGTGGTCCCGACAAAGGTTTACCCGCAGTCGGGGCGTATCTCCGCGTTAGTGGGCCATCAGGGCCGCTTACGAGCGTGTATGAGAGACGTACAGTGCTTTCTTCTCGCTTTTATTTCCTCTCAGGTCTTGAATTGTCAACTTCTGAATCGCAGGCCCCTTTGGGGTTCCGATTCAGTGGTTGACAACTGTACATAAAACACCCTGAGTGCAGGGTGATGGTTCACGCAGTGGACAAATGAGTGGCTCAGAGTATACGCTGAGCCCTTTTTTACGGGCTATCCCCCCCTAAGGGGCAGCAGACTGCATACACATTGCCAAATCTAATCACTGTTATCTTAACAAGTTTTCAAGAGACAAAAGCTATACATAATGACTCTGTATCTTATTAATTCACAACCCATCTGGATGTAAGTCTTAATACAACATTTTTCTGACCAGTTACCGATGGCACACCATACTTACATAGAGAAAAGTTTACTTTGTCTGTCGCTGACAGGTGCTGTTGATATGTAATAGTCCGAATTAAATATTCCTTATTAAATACATTTTTATTGTCGGTGGTTGCGTTGCAATTGGGGTCATTATTTATATTAAAGACCATTCCAAGGGCAGAGTCAGAAGCTATCTGATAAATCATTGAGCTGCTATTCAATGCGCCACCAGAAACAGCTTCCATTTTCAGATATTGTTGTGTATTGTCAGGAGCATAATAACAATCTGTTGTTACAGATGCAGACATATTCTTTAAAATCCCATTGTCAGAGTTAGAATACACAGTTCCAAAATCAAAACTGTTTTTATCAGCTTTGATATAACACCTCTGTGGGATTGATATTGTTCCACTAAGATACAGTTTTGCCGTAATTGGTTTTACCGAATTACCGGCCTGATTACTAATACTTAACTGGAGTTCAAATACATTAATATCTTTAAAAGAAACACTCGTTGCCGAAAGATTTTTGGGTAGTTTCATATAAACATATGGCATACTACTATTAGAATGTGAATACGCACCAACAGAATAAACACAACCACTTATATTACCACAATAGCCCTGAGTGCTTCCGAAGACATAGCCTGTATCCCGTGCCGAATCAGGGGGGGATAAAAATTTACTGCCAGAATAAGAGGCCAGACTGTTCCATTGTTTCCCCCCCTGATTATTGTGCTCATATATCCCAATTGCAGGAGATCCATCCGGAAAAGCAATTGTGATTACATAACTGTTCCCGGCATCATCAGTTATGGTGGCTGCATATCTATAGATATTAAGGATGTAACTCGCTTTGCCATTATATCCTAAGTTAATGCTACCTACTGTGCACATAAAGTTTTGATAATCACAAGGAGAAAGCGCCGAGGATATGGAACTGGCAGTTCCAAGATTCAACTTACTTAACTTCAGCCAGGTTTCAGGAACAGCGCCTGAATCTGTAGCTCCAAAAGATTCATTAACTTTAAAAGACTGATTTTGTGTTGAATAGACTGCCATAGTCGGCTCTGCACACAACATACTGAACGGCAATATAAAAACACACATCTTTTTCATATATAAAAACTCGCATACAGGATTTATATTAACGCCTTACAGGAGATTAGTTATACGTTATATTCAAGTTTACTGACGAATCTATCTTACCCGGTGTTACGGCTGCACTACTCTCTTTCAGTACTGCAGCCGTAACACGGAAATAAAATGAATCGGCATTGTTAACAGATATGTGTTGCACATCTTTCAGTTGAATTCTGCTCCCATTATAATCATAAAGACCTATTGCAACCCCTGAGGCATTGTTTGCCCCGGTTTTATTCTTTATCAGATTGTTGTTACTATCTATGTTATCACCAGTAAACGATACAGTGACATTATTAACATTAACGCAGTCAGTAAAGACGAACTCTGCCATTTTTTTTACATTTCCTGCCACTATGTCAGACACCTGAAATTCCTCGAAGTCAACTGACAGGTCTGCATTATTCAGTTTGCATACTGGAGGTTCAACATTAACTGTGAATGTCATATTGACAGACTGAGAAACCGTATCACCACCAATAGCTCCGGTAGCAATAAAAAGCAAAAGGTATAATGATTTCGAATAATATCTCATGATTGCGTCCTTATATATGACGTTACTGAAAGAGTTATTTGATACGCCCTCCACACAATCTTTAACGGCACATAACCACTTCGTACACAATAACTCCCCGATCATCCATATAACCGTATTTATATAGCCCGCTCGTCATTCCATATCCCACAGACTGCCGAGCTCCCGGTGCCAGCATCAGCGGCATGCCCTCTGCCATCCTGTCGCGACTATCCTTCACCTCCGTCAGCGTCACATAATGCCGGCCACGATTATGTAACATCAGCATCCCTCCCTGACGGAGGTCACAGGACAACTCTGGTCTTTCCTGTTCTGCTCCGGCTGTGCGTGAACGCAGAAACACTTTCAGTCTCAGCACAACCGGGATAGTCAACCTGTTTCGACAGTCAGACGCTGTCGACGGTATCAACCTGATAACCAGCCAGTTCAGTCCTTCCTTTCCCTCACGCCACTGAGACAGAGACGGCGCAATCAGCAGGCGGCGGGAAAAATCTGGCTCCAGCCGGGACAGTTCCGGATACACATGCCCCTTCCTGACTCCATGTTCATCCTCAAGCCAAGTCTGCATCAGCCATGGGCGGGAGCCGGGATTAGTGACAGTCAGGCTGCCCGTAGTGGCCTCCGCCTCATTCTCCCTGATAATTACCCGGCTTCTTTCCGGATACGGTATCTGACCACCGGACTCAGCATGCACCTGACCGGCACAGAAGAAGGTCAGGACAATCACAATCATGCATCTCAGCGACATACCGCCACCATTTCCGTTACAGGACCGGTCTGCTTTTTATCCAGTGGCAGGCTAAAATCGGCATGACACTGTTTTCCTCCACTGCTCACCGTCAGCCGCCCTTTCTCCGGAACGCCAGCCAGGTAAACACGTCCCTCATCACCCACAATACCGGTGTTCTCCTTACCCGACGGCATACCGTCCAGAGAAACAACTGTGCCAAACGGCAGAACACTGCCATCAGGACGTTTCAGGGTGAACACAACCTGCCCCCCCCGGTACACGGTGTAATCCAGAACCACCACTGCACCACGGGTGGGAACAGTACGAGCAGACGTCTCTGCCAGTACGATATCGTCCGGCAGACCGTCAGTACGCAGGTCAATCCGGTTTTCGGTATATAACTGTGGAGATGAAATCAGCGCCGTTCCTGGCCAGGTTGTCCGGCCGCCCGCACTGGTGCCGATACCGGACACACCACTGGTATTCACCACAATGGCACCATTGTCCGTCACACTGTTGCTGCCAAATGCCACACCACCACCCCAGGCCACCGCAGAACCGGACAGGCTGAAATCCGTCGTTCTGTACCCGCCGCTGCTGGTATACCCCAGGGATGCCGTTGTGAAATCGCCGTTCCAGGTCAGGGAAACACTCTGCCCTTCTGCAGCCCCCCCATTCCCCCAGTTTCCTCCCACGCGATAACGCATTTGTGTGTCTGGCACACTGCCACTCAATGTGGCAGTCTGTCGCAACTGGCGGTCCGTGCGTGTTGCACTCCATGATACCGAAGAGGACGTCGGCTCTTCACGTCCCAGCAGACGACTCAGAGGCACGCTCATATAGAAATCAATCTGGCGGTTGTTATCATAGCCATAGCTGCGCCCACTCATCTGGTCCATGGAGAAGGTGGTGCTGAAATAAATATCCTGCCAACTGAAACTGTGAGACAGCGAGAACGAGCGACTAATCTCACCACTGGTCCAGTAATCCTGCTGTGATGCACTCAGGGAGACCGAGCCCAGCGAGCCCAGGGACTGATTCATACTCAGGGTCATACGGTTTTTCAGCCGATTTTCCCACACATAACGAGCCTGTTCCGTCCGGGAGACAAAATCCCCGAATGAATAAAAATCCTTCGTTGAATAGCGATAGGTGGCCAGCGTCACCGTCGTGCCCGTATCCACCTGGCTTCTGGAATATTTCAGACCGTATGACTGACCAGTATGAATACGGTCATACTTTTCAGCACGTGAGACAGAAACGTCGGCAGAGACAGCCCCCGCACGCCCCAGCGAAAGGGTGCTACCGATACCTGCCGACTGATACTTTTCTGCCTGCAGGGTTTCTCCGAACACAGTAATTCCGTGACTGAAGCCCCGTGACCATGCGCCATACAAAAATGAAGGAGCATTATAGTAATCTTCGGAGCCACTGTTATCGTAACGCCCTGCGGACAGTTCAAATCCCGACACGCCCTCACGTTTCATCTCCGGCAGTGTTGAAAAAGGCTGAATAAAGCTGTGCTCACTACCATCCGATTCCCGGACCGTAACCACCAGGTCACCGGAATAACCGGAAATGGAAAAATCATTGAGCTCAAAAGGCCCGGCCGGTACGTTGGTCTGATACACCTGACGCCCGTTCTGTGTTATCACAACCACCGCCTGTGTGCGTGCAAAGCCTTTCACGGTCGGCGAGTAGTTCCGCAGACGGGAGTTCAGCATGTCATCATTACTGTAAAGCCGGACACCGCGGAAGCTGATGGAATCCAGAATCATCCCGCCAGTAGAGACCTCACCGATACGCAGGGAAGCACGTAACGCCCTGATATCCCTTTCAAGATAAGTGTTATAGAAAGTGGTGTTTTCATTCCGACTGTGTGACCACCGGGAGTCGGTCAGATACTGACTGTAATTGCCGGACGTTCTCAGCCGCCACGGCCCCAGGTTCAGGCCAACCCGGGCACTGGCGTACAGGCTCCGCGATGAGTAATCATCTGAATCGTTCCGGTTCCCGGTCAGGCTGTAGTCCATCAGCAGTGATGGCACCCCGTTATCCCAGGTATCCGGCGCAGAGCGTAACTGAGCTGCACGCCCCAGAAAAGCCTGTGGCACACGAATGTCAACCCAGCCCTCTCCCTGATTAAAGGTGACACTGCTGTAGGGGGTTCGGGACATAAAATCAGCGGAAGAAATAACATCATCCTTTTTTTCAGGACGGTATTCAGGGGCCAGCAAGTCATCAAAAAAATCAGAAGGAAAGTCAGGCAATAACCCCTTATCTCCGGTGTTACGGAAATACAGTTTCTTGCGGGTGTAAAAATCATCATTCACCCGGACACTGACTTCCTGCTCCCCCTCAATCCCTCCACCGGGGTGTGAGAATACGGACAGGTCAATATTTTCACCATCAATACCGGCAGCCAGCAGTGACGGGTCGAAATAATCCCCCCCTAGCGCACGATTGCTGATAAAAACAAGTAATGATGGTAGTAATAAATTTTTTCTCAGTCGCATAATACCCCGCCTACCCGGATATTTTTATTATTCAGTCACCACGGGTATCTGCTGCACCAGAACAAGAGGTACAGAAATACCTTTATCTCTGGCTGGTTCCTGCTGCCGGGGAATAAATGAAACGGAGAGGTAATACACCTTCTCCCGGTCGTCTCTTTTTTTTTCCGGGAGATAAATAAGTCCGACTTTCACATCATCCCGTTTATTCAGTAGGCGAACTGGCGGACTCAGAGCAAAAGGCGTCTCTCCGCTGCCGTCAGCCCTGACAACCCGAGCGGTGATAACGTATTCATTGTCTGTATCGTTATAAACCGTGAAGTAAAAAATCCGACTGTTCTTCACGGTAATTTGCATGGGGTCCACAGCAACACCTCTTTCAGGCTCCCGGGTATGCCCCTGTGCAGATATAAATAAAAAAAGAACAGATAAAACAATCAGCAGAAAAATATTAACGGACGACTCCTTCATATTCGCGCACCGCCCCGTAATCATTCACGACGCCATATTTTATCCGGCTACCGGCTCCTGCACTGACATCTACCGTCACGCTTTTTTCCGGCGAGATAAACCATGAAACGCCTTTACCCTGATAACGTTTACCGCCCACGTTCACATAATTAAGCTGAACAACATAGCGCGAAGGATTGTGAACGCTCATTCTTCCATTCCCTGTGGCATGCCACTGCAGAGACTCCGGTTGCTGAGGTTTGCCGGTAAGTGCAGCTGGACGATAAATCATAGGCACCTTAAACCGGTATGCCAGACTGAGCTGCGCACTGATTTTGTCTCCGTCAGTCTTTTGTTCACTGCGCTCACCGCCGGGCAGAGAGTTGGAGACAGCCCAGTACAGCGTTTCCCGATCTTCGGGAACTGCACCTTTTTTCACGATGCGAACGGTAAAAGTGGATGAGTGCTCCACACGAAAGACCAGCGGCACAGATGTAAAAGCATCAGTGCGCTTTTCGTTAATATCCTCAACCCATGCCTGAACGAGCCAAGGGAGTCTGGCATCGGAGTTATCAATCCGGTATGAGGTGCTGCTCTGGCGTCCGTCAAAAATCAGCATACTTTCACGCGGGCCAAAGGAGGCAGCCCCTGCATATGAGCAAAACAGTGTACCCACTAGAATAAAGGCAGAAGATAATTTACGCATAAACCATCGCCCCGAAAAGGGACCGCCCGAAAGCGGCCCGAGAGCATGAAAATAACGAGATAAATTGTGAATATTGATCAGCCAGCAGCTGCAGCTTTAATGGTCATCACACCTCTAGCAGAAACTGAACCCGGAGCAACTTTAGATCCATCCGTATCTGCTGCTTTATCAGTAGTTGCCATATATGCAGCTAAAGAAATTGTTTGTGTTGATAAAGCGTTACCACTCTGATCTTTAACCACAGCAAGTTCTTTATCCTGACCGATAGTTATATCTTGATGATCGCTGCTCTGAATAAACACGCCCACCCCGCGTGCAGAGTCATCTTCAGAAAAAGGTTGCAGATAGGTCGCAGTTGCGGCAGTACCAGACGCATTAGCATCCGCAATATTGTAAGTAATCTTTCCTGTTCCAGTATCACAATTCACCAACGAAACACTAAAACTTTTAGCAGGGGCAATCCCCGTAGCCTTAAGAGCAGAAGCAGAAACCTCTCCCAGAGAAATGTTCTGCTCTACAGAACTCGTATCTACCTGACAAAGGCTGGAGGTTACCCGACCAGTAAAATTCAAAGTTGCAGTACTTGCATCATTAGCAGCAGGTGCAGCCATAGCACTACCACTAAGAAGAGCAGAAATCACGGCCAGAGACATGATCGTCTTTTTCATAATGTCCTCTTATCAATAAGAATCAGATAATTTTTCTCTCCATGCTGTCTGCCCTACAGACCTGAGAACAACTCTACATTCAGGATGCCAGCCTGTGTATGCCATGCGACACCTCCGTGGCTCTCAGGCTGGCGACTGTGGTGCAGACCAGCACATCTGGTTAACTGCAAATCCAGTTTTACAGTTAGGACCAAACTGTAAAACTGTCTCGTCATATAGCAAACAATCCAAGTAAGTAAAAAAAACACAGGAAATACAATGTATTATCCTGTGTTTTAACTACTTATTGATTTTTATTCAAGCCCCCTTCGTTAAAGGAATACCGAGATTATTTGATCTCCGGTAATTATGTGTGATTAGCAAAAAGGTGAAAATTTGACTTTAAACGACAATTATCATTGTTCATGTTGATTAAAAATTCTCATCAACTCAAATATTGCGTTTTTTATCAGCATAAATAGAATGTTTTACAGTTTGGTCCTATTTGTCTATCTGAAGCTTCTTTTTTGACCATATATTGCGGAATCTTTCAACATTACTCGCTGTATATATCACTGTATGTCTGATGTTACGGTGTCCCAGGTAGTCCTGTATCAAACGGGTATCCATACCACGATCAGCAAGAGCAAAACCACAGGCATGCCGTAGCATATGAGGATGTGAATGCACTTCAATCCCAGCCTGTTCACCCAGACGTTTTATCACCTGCCACACCCGCTGCCGTGTTAGCCCTCCCCCCTGCCGGGAGACAAACAACCATTGACTTTCCGCACCAGGAAGTGAACTTCTGACTTTCAGCCATGCCTCCAGTATCTGAGCCTCATCACTCTGTATCGGGTGTATAGTACTGAATCCGTTTTTCATTCTCTTTATATGCAGGCACCTGTCCTGCAGGCTCACATCTGTCAGTCGCAGAGAACAGACTTCACTCACCCTGAAACCATGAATAAAACTCATATAAAGCAGACAACGATCGCGCTCCGGCGTACTACTTCTTCTTGCCTCTGCGAGCAGAAGTTCCACTTCTGACTGCGTCAGATACTTACGCTGCTTCATTTTAAACCTCACAAATTATGCCTTATATCAGAACACCACCGCCCACATAAAAACAAATTACTCACACATAAAAACAACCTCACCTCCTAAAAACAACAAACCACAAAAAATCAATGCATTTATTTTACATGACAAAACACCTTTAAAGTAATTTATTAACAGCCATTCTGGATAGTAGGCAGGGGTACAGATATCTTTTCGAACTAACTGACACTTCACTTTACACATGCTATACATTCACGTGTAAACACATGCAAGGCAGCTCTCTATAGTACAGTCCTTCTCTTTAAAAACGTCCGGCGAAGTATAGCGAATAAAATCCAATCAAATACTGGAAGGGAAAAGCGACCGTACGACAAGAGGAGTATTATTATTTAAAATGATTATTTAATGGATAATACAGCCCCTTAAATGTCAATTTCCGATTAAGAAGACACTATTTTAGAGATGTTTTTCAACGTCCATTATATTGTGAAACTAATTCCCTCACTGGCGAGATTATAAACGTTATTACGTTCACGTTTACCTACTGCGACACCCACAATAATTAATATATCATCAATCATCTGATAAACCTGATCCCCACCAATACGCGAAGTTTGATTTCGCGGAACACACACTTAATAAGCTCAGCTTACAAAACGAAAAAAAGCGCACACTAAGGGGCAAGGATCGAGTTGAAGTTATACCAATTATCGTTAAGGTTTAATGATGTAGAAACAGTAATATCTCCATCAGCATTACAACTAATATTATTGCACGTAATATCAGCAGCTGATGCAAAGCACGAGCAAAATGAAAACCCTACCCATAAAGAAACACTTACTTTTTTCTTTATAGATGTACTAAGTTCAGATACTACAACCCAGTTCTGTAAAATATTGCTCCATACTACCTTATAAAATTTATTCACATCATAACCCCTAAAACTATAAATATGAGAAGATATATAAAATCTTTCAAATATTTTATATTTTACACTAAATTTCATTTTTTGCGTGGCAGCCTGACGGCTGCGGCTTGTCATGGCCTGTAATTACCGTTAAAAAAAAGACAATGTCATTGTCTTTCAGTTAGTTATATGTCCCGCTCAGCTAAACCTCGCAAAAAAATCCCGCGCTCTTCGGCAATCGCCTGCGCACGTCTGGTGGCCAGCATGGTCCAGAATATCTCCATCATTTACCGGCGACCTTCCTGCTCATTTCATCCCGCCGTGGAGCAGCAGGGGATTCGACCATGTCATGGGGAAGCATATCACCGCGCTCGGGTTGCTGGCGTCCTGCCTCAACCTGGTCACGGAACCAGGTATTATGCTGCCGTTCAACGGTCTGACGCATAAAATCCCGGATTAACTGAGAGCCATTACGGTCCATGCTTTTTGCAGCGG
>OLRM01001026.1_pt1 | contig 11130 bp, 8 predicted proteins | sample 1643211 | NCBI WGS metagenome assembly OLRM01 (sample SAMEA3136690, study PRJEB25190) | human gut metagenome | biome: human gut; feature: human-associated habitat; material: faeces | place: Austria | collected 2013
GCCCGCGGCGGCAGCTTTTTCAGCCAGTTTTGCTTCCAGACCGTCCAGCGTGGTCAATGCCTTCAGCGTATGCTTGCCATCCACTGTGGCGGAGACCACGCCGCCGCCCGCGGCGGCCGTGTAGGTCTTGGTCTCCAGCTCCTGCTGCATTTTCATCATGTCCTGCTGCATCTTCTGAACCTGCTTCATCATGTTCATATTCATGCCGCCGCCAAAGCCGCCCATTCCGCGGCTGTTGAATCCCTTTGCCATCGGTCGCAACTCCTTTTATTCCTGAATGATGATGTTGTCAAACTGCCGGCTGAACGCCAGCAGATCGTCCAGTTTGTCGTGCTCCGCCGCCTGGGCGGGTGCCGCTGCGGCCGGGGCAGCGGGCGCCTTCCCCACCTTGACCGCGCAGCGCGCCGGGACGCCGGTCTGAGCCGAGGCCAGCCGCCCCAGCTCCTCCAGAATGGAGGCTCCGCCCACCATGCTCTTGGTAAACTCGTCCTTCACCCACAGCGTGAGCACCCCGTCCTCCAGCCGCCCCTGCACCATGGCCGGGTTGCTCAGGAAGGGGTAGACCGCAGGAAATTTTCCCCGCACCGCCGCCACCAGGCCGGGCCAGAGGTCGGCCGCGGCGCTCCGGCCGGCTTCTCCGCCGGTGGGCGCCTCTCCGGCCACCAGGCGGTCCTCAGGAGCTGCAGACGGCTCCGGCGTCTCGTCTACGTCTACCCGCTCCCCCGGCTCATCAGGCAGTGGGGGCCGCTCCTCCTCCCACGGGGGGCGCTCTGCCGGGACTGGCTCCACCCTTGGGGCGGACGGCTCCCGCTTCGCCGGTGCGGACTGCTTCATGGGCTGCCCCGGTACCGCGCAGGCCGCCGGAATCCCCCCCGCCAGCAGCTCCTCCACCCGGGCCAGCCGGGCATTCAGCGCCGCGGTGCTCTCGTCCAGGCCCGGGTCGCAAAGGCGGATGAGGCACAGCTCCGTGTCCGTCCGGCGGTTGCCGCTGCGGGACAGATCTGCGATGGTGGTCTGAAGCAGGCCCAGCATCTGTACCAGCCGGGCCGTCTGGAACTGGTTGGACAGGCGGCGCATCGTATTTTCGTCATAGCCGCCGGTGAGCAGGGCCGCGCCCCCCTGGGGGGCCGTCTTTCGGATGAGCAGATCCCGGGTCAGGGCGGACAGCTCGCCCAGCAGAGAGCCCACGTCCTTCCCCGCGCCGTACAGCCGGGCCAGGGTCTCCAGGGCCCCGGCGGTGTCTCCCCCGCCGAGCTGCTCCATGAGCCGCGCCGTCTCCAGGTTGCCCGCCAGCCCCAGGGCGTCCAGCACCTCCTGCTCCCCGATGGGGCCGGATGGACCGGCGCACTGGTCCAGCAGGGACAGGGCGTCCCGCAGGCCGCCGTCGGCCAGCCTGGCCAGCAGGCTGGCCCCCTCCCCCCGCAGCTCAATGCCCTCTTCCCGGGCCACATAGGCCAGCCGGGCAGCGATGTCGCCGGGGAGAATCCGCTTGAAGGAGAACTGCTGGCACCGGGACTTGATGGTGGCCGGCACCTTGTGCAGCTCCGTGGTGGCCAAAATGAACATGAGGTGCTCCGGCGGCTCCTCCAAAATCTTCAGCAGCGCGTTGAAGGCCGCAGTGGAGAGCATGTGCACCTCATCCACAATATACACCCGCTTGCGCACTGCCGCCGGGGTGTATACCGCCTCGTCCCGCAGGGCGCGCACCTGGTCCACGCCGTTATTGGAGGCGGCGTCCAGCTCCAGCACATCCAGGATGGAGCCGCTCTCAATGCCCAGGCAGGACGGACACTGGTTGCAGGGATTGCCGTCCACCGGGTGTTCACAGTTCACCGCCCGGGCCAGGATCTTGGCGCAGGTGGTCTTGCCCGTTCCCCGGGTGCCGGTAAACAGGTAGGCGTGGCTCAGCCGGCCGGTGGCCACCTGGCGCTTGAGCGTGTCGGTGATATGGGACTGGCCCACCACATCGTCAAAGGTGCGGGGCCGCCATTTGCGGTACAGGGCCTGATACAAGGGCGGTCACCTCAAATCAAATCAAAAAGGAGAGGGGCGGAGGATGCGGAAAGCCGCGTCGCTTCGCCCCTCTCCCGCCGCGTCCGGCGCGTGGCAAGACCGCACACCGGCCTTTGGAGACTGCGCTATACCCGTTACCCAGGCAGCCGGCTCAGGAGCGGGACCCCCGCGGCACAGGTCGCGGTCCGCTTAGTGCTGCTCGGTTCCCCGCCTGACACGGTTCACGGTGCGGCCTTGCGCGGGACCGATCCATCATCGCTGCTTACCTGGGGCAGACAGCACAACGCAGTTCCGGGGGCCGGGATTCATCCCTGCTGTAGCGGGTTGCAGGTACAGGGCACCGCTAACTCCCCGACTAGTGCGGCCTTGCCGCGGGCCGGACGCCTCTGCGCCGTCCGTCGGAAGGCTGTATTTGATATCATACATCATTTCCCGCCATTTATCAATATCACTTTTCACTTTTTTCAAAAAGGGTCTTTACAACCGGATAAATTATGCTATAATATCTGAGTGTCCACAACAAGGATCTTTCATTTTGCTGAGAGCACTCTGTATGGGCCTATAGCTCAGCTGGGAGCGCAAAGGGTTCGGTTTTCTGCCACATCTATAACTTCATATTGTTTTATTCTTCTGTTCCGCTTTTGGAACTGTTGATTTGGGCCCGTAGCTCAGTCTGGGAGAGCGTACGGTTCGCATCCGTAAGGTCGAGGGTTCGATCCCCTTCGGGTCCACCACACTCGGGAGATCTCGTTTTGAGATCTCCCGAGTTTTTTCATGCCTTCAGGATGCGCGATAGTACACACTCTTGTCCCCTTCCGGATACAGGAAGTCGAAGAACTGTGTGACACTGATTTTGAATTCCACTTCGATTTCAAAGTTCTTCCCGATATTCACCCGCTCAATGAGCTGCCGCAGGATCATCTTCTTTCCCTCAATGCTGCTGCCCGCATACAGGTCGGCCCAAGACATGATCTTGTCATACTCCTTTTGAACGGCAACGGCAGAGTTTTTCAGATCAGCCGCTTTTTCCTTGGCCTGTTCCAGCTCCTGTGCCAGTGCCGTCAGTTTGCTCCGGGTGTCCTCTATCATCTCGCCGAGGATGTCCGCTCCAAAACTACCAGTCCCGTTGATGGTCTTGATGATCTCTTTTTTGTAGCTCTCCAGCTCCCGTTCTGCGGCGGCATGGAGTTTCTCCAGATTGGCCACCGAACTGTTTGCCAGTTGGAGTTCTTTCTCCCGCTGCTTTTGAATGAGCTGGCTCCTGGGTGCAGTCTTCATTCGCTCAAAGAGTTGGATGACAATCTTATCAATAATGCCGTCCAGTTTCTCGCCGGAGTATCCGGTCTGACCGTCACAGTCCTGAGGATGACGGATCTTGTAGTGGCAGGCGTATCGGATACGGGTTTCCCGTTTGGGCTCACCCTTGGCGCGTCTGCCGCTGCTGGTGGTCAGCACCAACTTTGAACCGCAGTGGGCGCAGTAGACCATCCCGGAGAGCAGCGACTTCCCCTTGGAGTTAAAGGGCACCTCATTGTGGTGCATTGTCCTGGCCTCCATCAGCTCCTGTGCCCGCTCATACAGATCCAGTGGAACGATTTGCAGCTCCGGAAAGATTTCTGAGCGTGTTTCCCCACTGCGCAGGATTCCAACATACATGATGTTCTTCAGCATTTTGATGATGGTGGTATTGGCGAAGTTGGTTCCCTTTCGATTGAGATAGCCGTTGTGATATAGCCACCGGGACAACCGCTGTGCGCCGAACCCCTCATAGACATATTTTTCAAAGATGATGCGCACCACCGCAGCTTCATCCGGGTCAACCAGAATCTCGTTGACTTCGTGATTCTTTTTATTGAAGCGCCCCTGCTTTTCCAGGCGGTATCCATAGGGAACGATCCCGCCGCGGAACCTCCCCTCCTGCACGATTTGTGACAGACGTGTCTTTGTTCGTGCGGAGGTTTTGAGGCTCTCACCGGAGGCCTGCCAGTAACGGATATAGTTCAGCAGTTTGTCGATATGATCATCCATCTTCTGCTGCCCTTCCATTGCGCTCCACACTTCGATTCCGTTGCGGATGAACCACTCCACCACGAAGGGCGTCTCATCATCTCTCCGTCCCAGGCGGTCGAACATGAACACCAGCAGGATGTCAAACTTCCGTTCCTCGGCGTCCTGGCGGATCTCCTGAATGGCGTCGCGGTCAGCGGCAGCCACCTTGAAACCCGAGACACCTTTTTCCGCAAATTCTTTGATGATCGTCCATCCCTGACTTTCCGCAAATTCACGGCAGTATTGTTTCTGCATCGGGATATCATCTTTTTCTACCTGTCCTTTGGTAGAGACTCGATAGAGGCAATATACTCTCTTATTTTTTTCCATGATTGCACCTTATCCTTTCTGGTGTTGGACTGCGGTGCATATGGTTTGCTGTTCATTCAGTTGTCAAGGTTCATATGCACACACAGTATCCCACACCTCTGGTAAAAAGTCTACTGAATCAAGCGGGCTTGTTCAGATTTTCAAAGTCCTGTGCCATCAACAGCGTCTGCTCAATTGCAGATACTGTGTCAGGCTGTGTAACGGCGTTTTTGAAGCGTAGGGCAACAATCAGTCCGTCCACTTCCATCGTGATATATTCTGTTGGCTCAGAGTATCGGGGATGCTCCCGATCATACATCGCCTGCTGATAACTCATGTAATCATCCTCCTTTACATGGTCTGCTGCCAAGTTTGTTCTTCTTCGTGGTCGTCCTCGGCGTGACCTTGGGCGATTTTCTTTTGCCGTTCTTTCCGGAGGACCTTGCTGTCGGTGTGGTGGTGCGTAGTGGTAGCGTCCATCACAGGAGCAGGCCCCTGGCCGCGCTCCAGAGCGTGGCCAAGCTGGACCACACCACCCACAGCACCAGCCCAGTCAGCGCCAGGGCTGCCAGTCCCAACAGCAGTCTGGTCCATGGAATGTCCGGCAGTCGCAGTCTGGGCAGCCTGGTGATGGGCAGAGAAAAACGCTTCTCGTTCCGCTTCCCAGCCTGTTCGCTCATCTGCTCCAGATGCTTCACCGCTTTCAGCAGCTCGTCCATCTGCGTCTGGGTCGGGAGCTGCGCCAGCAGTTCGCTGATCTTCTTCAGATAGCCAGTCTGTCTCTCGGTGTGGTACCCCAGTGTATAGAGGCTGCTCAGCAGTTCCTCCCATTCCGCTTTCGTAGGATGCATTTCGGGAGGCGGTGTCAGCTCCTGCGCCGGAAGCTGCGGCGTGGTCTGTACCATCTGCGCGGGACGGTTCTTTTCCAACAGCTCGTCCATAGATAATTTCTTTTCTGATCCTGAATTCATATTCCATATTCTCCTTCAGATATTTGTCCCCGAACAGCAGGCGGTCACGGCACTGCCAGCCGCTGGGTGTGGTGTAGGTGATATTCCGCCGGGAGGTTTCCCAGCGTACCTTGTAGCCCTCGCTCTCCATCAGCGCAAGAAACTCCTCCCGGCTGGAGGCGTGGCGCATACAGTCGTTGATAATATTCATGAGCTGCAGCTTCTTGCTCTGGCCACGGGCCGCAGTGTGATACTCACCGATCGTCATGGTCTTGTTTTTCCGCCTCCTGTCCTTGGGCTGGAACACAGGAAGAGAAAATTCTATGCAGACCTGGTCGTTGCGCTGCCGCAGTTCCTGGAGCTGCTCCTTTGCGATGTGCAGTTTCTTTCCCGTATCAAAGTTGACGGAGTTGATGAGAAAGTGGGAATGAATGTGTTCCCGGTCTGTGTGGGTGCAGACCAGAACTTCATAGCCCTCATAGTACTCAGCCAGCTTCAATGCCGCTGCATGAGCGGTGACCGGGTCGACCGCTTCACCTTTCGGGAAGCTCTGCACCATGTGGTAGAACAGCACACCGTCGGTTTTGTGATGCAGCCGCTTGGTGGTCATGAAGTCCGCGTAGACAGATTCCGGCTGGCAGTTGATGCCTGTGACCAACTGTTGACCGTCACACTCGGTTTTCTTGTTCTGCATGGTGTACCGCATCACGGCTCCCATGCATCCGGTGGTCTGTCCTCGCTTGTAGTTAGTGAAGCTGATGATCGCCATTTTTCACCACCGCTTTCGTTCCAGAATCAACCGGACAGTGGCGCAGAGTTCAGAGAATGCCTGGCGTACGCTGTCCAGATTGACTACCGTGACGCGTCCCATATGTGCCAGGGTGACGAGTTGATTCAGATTTCTGCCAATTGACTTCAGCTCCTTGAGCACTTCTTTCAGTCCATCGACGACCACAACCTGCTTTCCCAGACAGCAGGCCGTCACATAATCGCTCATGGACATCCCGGAGCGTTTCGCCAATTCCTTGATGGCCTCCCGGTCTGCGGATGCCATCCGGGTACTGAACTTGATATCTTTTTTCATGTCGTTTCCTCCGGTCTTTCGTAAAAATGGGGTGTGGGGCAGCGCCCCGCAAACAAGCGGAAGGCGGGCGGCGGCTGTGCCGTTGACCAGACAAACGCGATGCTGGCCACCTCCAAGGAGGTGATTCTCCCGCGCCGAACACCCGCGCTCCTCCTTGGGTCACAAGCGGCCCAACACGGCGTTTCTTTTGCCTTGCGGGAGTTTCTTGCCGCACCCGGAAACCGCCCGCAAATCGCCGCACAGCGCCTCGACAGGGTCGATAGGGACGATTTCTTCGGCACCCTTCAAATCGACACTATCAGCACGACGCAGCTCAATCACTCGCTTGCCGTTGCTTCGGCGGATCACTGCAGCAATTCCGTTCTTCCTTAGGGCCTCAACGCTTTGCAGGATCAGCCTTGAAATCTTTTTGGGCGTTACCCCTTCAGACTTATCAGGGTCGATCTTTTCGGAGAGCTCCGTGGGAGTGCCGATAAATATTGTTCTGGTGCTCATAAATGCAGAGAGGAGAACGACGATCCGATCCTCACGCAGCACGGGTTCTTCTCTGCTGTCCGAAACCAACTCCCACACATTTTCCTCGCTGCGTCGAAGCTCCAGCTCCCGGTATTCGATGTCCCGGCCCACGCAGGTCAGTCTGGCCCTGCCGCTGCCCCGCTTTTCTTCCACCAGCGTGAAGCTGGAATCCACCGCACCGCTGATAGCCGTCGTACCAGAGATCCGATGGAACACATCCTCCGCCTTTTCCTTCCGCAGATGGTGGATCAACAGGATGGCAATGCCGTGCTTGTCCGCCAGCCGCTTGAGCACAGACAGATCCCGGTAGTCATTGGCGTAGGTGGCGTCGTGGATCGGACGGATCATCTGCAGGGTGTCGATGATGACCAGTACGGTGTCTGGGTGAGCGGCAAGGAATGTGTCCACCTGTTCCTCCAGCCCCTGACCGATGAGCGCACACTCCGTGCAGAAGTGGACGCTGTCTGGTGCGTCCTCCGTGATCTCAAAGAGCCGATTCTGGATGCGGAGGACAGAATCCTCCAGACAGAGATAGAGTGTGGTGCCCTGCTTGGTGCTCATGTTCCAGACCGGTTTTCCCTTGGCCACCGTCACTGCCAGCCACAGTGCAAGCCAAGACTTGCCCACTTTCGGAGAGCCTGCCAGGATGTGCAGGCCCTGTGCGAGCAGGGTGTCCACCACAAAATTGGGCGGCTCCAGCGGACGATCCATCAGGGTTCTGCCGTCCACTGTGATCAGGGGATGGTTCATTTTGTTGCTCATGTTTGGTACCTCCATTTCAAGAATTTGAATACAAAAAGCTCCCACCTCAAAAGAAGTGGGAGTAGTATTCATTTTGAATTTGAAATGGTTTGTGATAAAATAAAGCAAACGGAGGTGAGCCAATGGCGACCTATCAGATTTACGAGCTCTCTGCTCGGGCGGTGATGAGTTATGCCGCGGAGCAAGACGGCGTTTACACCTTTGCTCTGAACCGCAGCGCCACCGAGCACTGCAAGGTACCAGGTGCCAAGCACGAGCAGGACAGCTGCGCCATGTTCCATCAGCTGATGTACCAACTCCACGGGAAAGGCTGGCGGGAGCGCGGCGAGGAGAAAGTCACGGCTCTCTCCGATGTGCTGTTCTATATGGACTTCGCCGGGATCTTTGACCGGCGCGGAACTGGAAGGACGCAGCAGGCCCGCCGGGAGAAGGCCAGAGACATGTTCCGCCCCGAGGGGATCACTCTGGACTTCGGCAGCGGCCCCTGCCGCTATGTGGCTTTTGAACGCTCCGCCAGCATGAGCCGCCAGTCCCGGCTCTCCTTCATCCGGGCGGATCTGTATGAACCCATGCGCCAGCGGATCATGCTGGACATGGAACTGGATCGCTGCCAGCTCAGTAAACTCTACGCCTACAACGGTCTCATGTTCTCCAGCGGAACCCGGGTGGACGGCATCCGCATTGACAAAAAACACCGGGTCATCGTCATAGACAATCCAACCACGAGGGTAGGGCATGTTCCTATCCTCACTCTGTGGGAGCTCGACCAGCCAGGAAAGTTTCGCCTATCTGAAGATTATCAGGATTTGGACATCACCTGCTTTGACGGCGTGGGCCTCATCTCCAAAGAGTATGCCGAGGCAGTGGACAAGGCCTGCTGCGGCAGCCACACTCACACCTCCTTCCAAATCCGGATGCCCTACATCAAGGGAATGCTCCATCAGGTGGATTTCAAGGACTTTTTGAAGCGCAGCGGCACTCAGACCATCGTGGACATCTGGGGCAAGGCGCACCCTGTCCGCAGTGTGGACATCATCCTCACCCGCAGTCAGTTCAAGGCGTATGGCTGGCTGCGGGAAAACGGTATGACCTGGGAGGACTACTGGGACGCCTTCCGGGACTACAATCACGCCCTGTACATCACCAACCTGAGCAAGACGGAGCCGGAAAAACTGGTGGAGCTCAACTACCAATTCCTCTCCACCCTCTCCATCCAGCCGGAGGAGTTCCGCCCCGCCGACCTGCCGGAGGGCTGGGACCACAGTCCGGAGGATGACCCCCGGCAATGGCTGACCAAGGCCACCGAGACGGCCTACTATAACTTTCGTGCCAACGAAGCATATCAGCAGGAGTATTTTCGCCGAGGTCTGAGCCAGCCCAGGGGAAGCCGGGCCAACATCATGGCCCGGGTGCTTGAGAAAAATCCAAAGTTTATCCGGGAGCCTATCTATACCGAGCAGCTGGACGGACAGGCCCGGAAAATCCTCCGAGGCTACGCCGTTGGGCGGCTGCTGGTGCCAGGGGACAACCGATTCCTCTCCGGTGATCTGCTGGAACTGCTGCGGCAGTTAATTGCGCCCCGTGTGTTCCAGTTGCCCGGTGAGCGGGACTTCTGCAATCAGGTGATGGGAGATTTCTTTGCGGAGGACAGCTTCTTTGCACCCGGCGCGGCCTATGACCATGAGGACAGCTGCACCCTTCTCCGCAATCCCCACATCGCCCGGAACGAGGAATTGCAGCTGTCGGTGTATCCGGAGGGAGACGCGCTGCGCCAGCATTACCTGGGCCACCTCACCGATGTGGTCATGGTGTCCGCAGACAGTTTGGCAGCGGAGCGGCTGGGCGGTGCCGACTACGACGGCGACCTTATCAAAACCATAGCCGATTCCATTCTGAACCGATGTGTGAAGCGGAATTATGATTATGATGTCCATCAGCAACTCTCCAATAACGCCAACCTGCCCCTGCTGAAAATTCCATCCTTGTCCGCACCCAAGTCCGAAGCTAACGACTGGCAGGCCCGGTTTCAGACGGTGGAGAACACCTTTGCTGCCCGCATCGGACAGATCTGCAATGCCGCCCTGGACCGCAGCGTCATCGCCTACAACGACCACGCCGACCCGGAGGAGCGCAAGCGGTGCCGCCGGGACTTGGAATCCCTGGCCATCTACAGCGGACTGGAGATCGACGCGGCCAAGACCGGTGTGCGGCCCAACCTGGATGAATTTCTGAGCGGACGGAAGGTAAAGCGCACCCCTTTCCTCCAGTACAAATATCTGTTGGAGCGTGCGGAGGAGCGCCGCCGCGCCTGGTATGAGTCCACCCACCGGGAGCGGCTGGAGACCTTCTTTGCCGGGATTGACTGGGATCAGGTGGACTCTCCGGTGGAGCGGTTGCCCTGGCTGGCCCGCCAGCTGGAGCGCAACACGCCCAAGATTCAGGAGAAACCAGCGAAGGACAGCGAGTTGTTCGCTTTTGCCCGGGAGCGAAGTTGGAAGAAGCAGTTGGATGAGAACATTCTTTCTTCTGTTTCTGCCTTGCTGCGGGACTATGAGCACTGCCTCTCCCGCATCCGGGCCTGCCGCGCCCCTGCCAAGGGCCAGCAGCGGAAAACGGATATTGACCGTATCCTCTACGCCAGAGGACAGGAGGAGGTCTACGACAGCGATGAGCTGTACGCCTTTTTCCAGCAGCTCTCCCCGGAGCGTATCGCCGCTCTGCGAAGAGCCATCGTGGAACAGCAGTGGCACCTGCTGGCAGAAGGACAGAGAGAAACATTTCTGCGGGAGTGGCTGCCGGAGGGGGCAGACTACTACGATCTCCTGACCGACTTCCGCCACGGCGGGTTTCGCATGCTGGGAGATCTGGTCTGTGATATGGACGATCTGGCGACAGCCCGGGAACGGAAGCAGCTCCGCCGCCCGGCGGACTCCCCAGCCTTCCAGAAGATGATGGAGGCCTATCTGTCTGCCCCCTTCAGCGGCAATGAGCGGGCCGTGGTGTCCAAGGTCTGCCGCAAGCTACTAAATAAGATTATCCGGCCCAGCCTGGCGGTGCCCTATGTGGTAGCCCTGGGCAAGCGGAACCTGCTGTGGGATCTGCTGCCAGACCACATTGAAGAACATGTTCTGGAGGTAGACCATGCTGAATGAGTGGAAGGAGTTTCAGGACTATGCTGGTGCGGTAGACTACACCGCCCGGAACAAGCAGGACACCACTTATCTGGGCCGCTTTACCTTCGACACCATCCTGGATTTTGAGGGACTCAACCGGGTGCTGACCATCTTGGCAAGAGGATTTCTGTTTCATAATGAGGATGGCAGCCCAGCCGAAGCGCCCCGGGAGCGCATCGACTATGCCAAGCGGGGCCTGTGCGCCTGGTGCAGTATTCCCGAGCGCCGCGGTGCACCCCGTGAGGAGTGGCAGCACCGCACCGATTTTGCGCCG
>OLRM01001028.1_pt1 | contig 11078 bp, 10 predicted proteins | sample 1643211 | NCBI WGS metagenome assembly OLRM01 (sample SAMEA3136690, study PRJEB25190) | human gut metagenome | biome: human gut; feature: human-associated habitat; material: faeces | place: Austria | collected 2013
TTACTCGTTCCGACATACGTGTATCTCCCCTTTGTATGCATATCTGAAAGGGCTTTAGCCCCATGAATGCTCTATGGAACTTTATTATATACGAAATTTGTGAACTTTTCAACAAAAAGAAAAGCGGAACATTGGTAAAACGCCCATGTTCCGCCATTTTTTCACTTATCCGTCCGCCGTCTCAGTTCACACGGCCCGACGCCAGCGCCTTATACCGCTTGCGCACCGCGCCGTATTCCAGCTTCGGCTTCGCGCCGTTCACCGTTTCCTCGTCCACCGTCACTTTGATGATGGTTGGGTCGCTGGGGATCTCGTACATGATGCCGATGAGCGACTGCTCCATCACGCTGCGCAGGCCGCGCGCGCCGCTCTTCAGCGCAATGGTCTTTTTTGCGATGGCATGCAGCGCCTCGTCCGTGATATCCAACTCCACGCTGTCCAGCTTCATCAGCGTCTGGTACTGCTTCACAAGGCTGTTTTTCGGCTCTTTCAGCACACGCACCAGCGCATCTTCATCCAGCGGGTCCAGCACTGTCACAACAGGGATACGGCCCACCAGCTCCGGAATCAGGCCAAAGCGCACCAGATCATGCGGCTCCACCAGACGCAGCAGGTTCTGCTTCGCCTTTTCGGGGTCCTCCTTCAGCTTGCCGCCAAAGCCCAGCGCAGAGGTGTCCGTGCGCTTCTGGATATGCTTTTCCAGCCCGTCGAACGCGCCGCCGCAGATAAACAGGATGTTTTTCGTGTTGATTTGAATGAACTCCTGCTGTGGATGCTTCCGTCCGCCTTGGGGCGGCACATTGCTGACAGTGCCCTCCAGGATCTTCAACAGCGCCTGCTGCACGCCCTCGCCGCCCACGTCGCGTGTGATGGAGGGATTCTCGCTTTTCCGCGTGATCTTGTCGATCTCGTCGATGTAAATGATGCCCCGCTCTGCCCGCTCAATATCGAAATCCGCAGCCTGAATGAGCTTGAGCAGAATGTTTTCCACATCTTCGCCCACATAGCCTGCCTCGGTGAGCGTAGTCGCGTCCGCGATGGCAAAGGGCACATTGAGCATGCGCGCCAGCGTCTGTGCCAGCAGCGTTTTACCCACGCCGGAGGGGCCAAGCAGCAGAACATTGCTCTTTTGCAGGTCCACATCCGTCTTTTCCATGTTCAGGATACGCTTATAGTGGTTGTACACAGAAACAGCCAGTACCACCTTGGCATTGTCCTGCCCGATGACATACTGGTCCAGCCCTTCCTTTATCTCCGCCGGCGTGAGGATATTGATATCCTGCGGCGCGGCATGGGCCGGGACAGCCTTGCCGCGGCGCGGGGCCTGAGCCGGAGCCTTGCCTTTCTCATCCAGCAGCGAGTGGCACAGCTCGATGCACTCGTTGCAGATGTTCACACCCGGCCCAATGATCATCCGCTCCACTTCGTCCTGGCTTTTGCCGCAGAAGTTGCAGATGAGATTTTTGTCTTTGCTGTTGTCTTTATTTGCCATATAACACCTTTATCGTTGTGAGATCACGTCGTCAATAAGGCCGTAAGCCTTTGCTTCCTCGGCCGTCATATAATTGTCGCGCTCCGTGTCCTGCTCGATGCGTTCCAGCGGCTGGCCGGTGCAAGCGGAGAGGATACCGTTCATCTTATTGCGCGTGCGCACCATATGGTCCGCGTGGATCTTGATATCCGTCGTCTGCCCCTGCAGCCCCACCTGTCCGCCGATCAGCGGCTGGTGGATGAGTATTTCGCTGTTGGGTAGCGCGAAACGTTTGCCCTTTGCGCCCGCCGCAAGCAGTACGGAAGCCATGGAGGCCGCCATACCCACACAGATGGTGGAAACGTCGCATTTGATATACCGCATGGTGTCATAAATCGCCATGCCGTCCGTGATGGACCCGCCCGGGCTGTTGATGTAGAAATTGATATCCTTCTCCGGGTCCTGACCTTCCAGATACAGCAGCTGCGCCACCACAAGGCTGGCCGTCGTGCTGTTCACATCCTCGCTGAGCATGATGATGCGGTCGTTCAGCAGGCGGGAAAAGATGTCATAGGAACGCTCGCCGCGGTTGGTCTGCTCTACTACATAAGGAACTAGGCTCATAATGAAGGATCTCCTTTAATTTTGATGTCGGGGTGCAGGGCGCCCCACCATCCTACCGCAGACGGGCAGGCTCACAAACAGAGTATGCCCATCGTTTGGAAACTTATTCCTCCGTCTTCTCCACGGCCGCCTCGGCGGTCTCCTCCACCTTCTTGCGGGAGGTGCCCTTGCGGGCGGTCTTCTTGGGCTTCTCCTCGCCCTCGGCGCTCTCCTCCGCCTTCTTCTTGGTGGACTTCTTCTTGGCGGGGGCCTTGCCGACCTTGGCGCTGTCGTAGACCACGTGCTCAGCCTTGTGGTAGCTCTGCTCCTTGCGGATACTGTCGGCGGTCACTGCGGCCTTCACCTTGTCCACATCCATGTGATACTGCTCGGCCAGACGTTTGTACTCCTCCTCCAGCTCCTCGTCGGAGATGGTGATATTTTCGGCAGCCACGATGGCGCCCAGCGCCAGCTCACGGCGCACGCGCTCCAGAGCAGCGGCCTTGGCCTGCTCCCGCATGATATCCATGGTCATGCCGGTCATGGCCAGATACTGGTCAAAGGGGATACCCTGGGCCTGGATGCGCTGGGCCATGTCGTTCACCAGGTTATCGGCCTCATACTCCACCATGGCGTCGGGAATCTCGACCTCCATGTTGTCCATAACCTGCTCCATCAGAGCGGCCTCGAAGTCACGCTGGTTCTGAGTCTCGCGGCGTTCCTTCAGCTTCTCACCCAGATCCTTTTTAAAGTCGGCGAGGGTATCGAACTCGGACACATCCTTAGCGAACTCGTCGTCCACCTCAGGCAGCTCCTTGGCCTTGACCTCGTGAACCTTCACCTTGAAGACAACAGCCTTACCGGCCAATTCGGCGTGATAGTCCTCGGGGAAGGTGATGTTCAGCTCCTTCTCGTCGCCGGCTTTGGCACCCACGAGCTGCTCCTCGAAGCCGGGGACGAAGGAACCGGAGCCCAGCTCCAGGCTGTGGCCCTCGGCCTTGCCGCCGTCGAAGGGCTTGCCGTCCAGGAAGCCCTCGAAGTCAATCACCACAGTGTCGCCGGTCTCGGCCGCCCGCTCCACGGTCACCATGCGGGTGGCGCGGTTGATGAAGGGCTTGAGCTCGTTGTCGACGTCCTCATCAGAGATGGCGACCTCGGCCTTCTCAGCAGTCAGGCCCTTGTACTCGCCCAGCTTCACCTCGGGGCGGACGGTGACCAGGGCCTTGAAGGTCAGGCCCTCCTTGCCCACATCCACGATCTCCACCTTGGGCCACGCCACGGCATCCAGCTTCTCCTGCTCAATCGCCTGGGCATAGGCCTCGGGGTACAAGTCGTTGATAGCATCCTCATAAAACACGCCGGAGCCGTACATGCCCTCGATGATCTTCCGGGGGGCCTTGCCCTTGCGGAAACCGGGCACGCTGATCTTGCCGCGCTGCTTCTTGTAGACCTTCTCGACAGCGGCCTCGAACTCCTCCTTGCCGATCTCGATCACCAGCTCGACGGTGCTCTTCTCCTGCTTCTCGACGCTCTTGACATTCATGTTGTTTACTTCCTCCTGTCAGCCCTGTCCCGCCGCGCATCGGCGGTATACGGGGCCATCTTTCGCGTTATCCGTTATATACTAGCAGATATGCGTCAAAATTTCCATACCTTTTTTCAATTATTCACAGATTTTTTGCGGGCGAAACCCCACATAGTCTGCGGAGACCAGATAATAGGCCACGCCTCCCTGCCGTCCTTCCACGGCCAAGCGGTGGCTGCCGCCGTGGAGATGGCCGTAATAGCAGCGCTCCACGCCGTACTGCTCCAGCAGGGCAATGATCTCTGGACAGCGGTAGCCTTGGTAGAGGGGCGGATAGTGGAGAAAGCACAGCTTGGGCCGCTCCCCCGCCGCCTTCAGCGACGCCTCCAAGCGGATCAGCTCCCGCTTGAACACCTTCTGGTCGCCGGTCTCCTCATAGAACCAGCCCCGGGTGCCGCACAGGGCGTAGCCCCCGTATTCATAGCAGTTGTTGTGCAGAATGCGGAGGGTTGAAAAGCCGCTCTCCGCAAAAAAGCGGTTCATCTTGGCGGCGGTGTTCCACCAGTAGTCGTGGTTTCCCTTGAGCAGCAGCTTCCGCGCCCCAGGCAGGGCGTCCAGGAAAGCGAAGTCCTTCTTTGCCTCCTCCAGACTCATGCCCCAGGACAGGTCGCCGCAGAGCACCACCGTATCCTCCGGCCCCACCGCCGCGAAGCCCTTCTGCAGCTTGTCCACATAGCCCTCCCAGCCCCCGCCAAACACGTCCATGGGCTTATTGGAGGACAGGGAAAGGTGGGTGTCCCCGATTGCGTAGAGAGCCATTCAGCGCAGCATCTCCAGCACCTGGTCCACCATGTGCTCTTTGGTGACGCTCCGGCCAAAGCGGACCGTCTTGTCCTTCAGGACAGCCAAGGGCGCCGGGACAGGTACGCCGGTCTGCTGGGAGAGCTGGTCCAAAATGGCCGTGCCGGCGGCCAGCTCGCTCACGCCCAGGGCGCCCAGCACGCTGTCACAGAACTTGAAGGGGCTGGCGGTGGACACCACCACGGTGGGGGTAGTGTCACCAGTATCCCGCCGGTACTGGTCGAGCACGTCAAAGGCCACGGCGGTGTGGGGATCAATCAGGTAACGGTGCTCCTGCCACATGCGGCCGATGGCCTTCTGTGTCTGATCGTCGTCGCAGAAACCGGCGGCGAAGAGCTTCTCCAGCCTGCCCTTGATGGCGGGGCTCACCTCATACCGCCCGGACCGGGCCAGCTCCTCCATGTACCCGCGCACCTCGGCGTCATCGTGGTTGGACAGGGAGAAGAGCAGCCGCTCCAGGTTGGAGGAGATCAGGATATCCATAGAGGGGGACATCGTATTGTAGAAGGTGCGGTTGCGGTCGTACACGCCGGTGCACAGGAAGTCGGTCAGTACATTGTTGCTGTTGGAGGCGCAGATAAGCCTGCCGATGGGCACGCCCATCTCTCTGGCGTAGTAGGCGGCCAGGATGTTGCCGAAGTTGCCGGTTGGGACGCAGACGTTGATCCGCTCCCCCTTCTGAATCCGCCCCTCCCGCAGAAGATCACAGTAGGCGGAGATGTAGTAGACGATCTGCGGCAGGACGCGACCCCAGTTGATAGAGTTGGCCGAGGAGAGGAAAAAGCCGCGGCCGGCCAGCTTCTCCCGCAGGACCTCGTCGGAGAACAGGCGCTTGACACCGGTCTGGGCATCGTCGAAGTTGCCTGCCACGGAGCAAACCCCTACGTTGTCTCCCTCCTGGGTGTTCATCTGCAGCTCCTGAATAGCGGAAACACCGTCCTTGGGGTAGAACACCAGGATGCGGGTCTTGTCCACGTCCTTGAAGCCCTCCAGGGCGGCCTTGCCCGTGTCACCGGAGGTGGCGACCAGGATGCACACCGTCTTCTCCTCTTGGTTTTTCACCAGGGAGGCGGAGAGCAGGTGTGGCAGCATCTGCAGGGCCATGTCCTTGAAGGCACAGGTGGGGCCGTGCCACAGCTCCAGACAGTAGGTGTTTTCGTCCACCGCCCGAACGGGTGCCACCTCCTTCACATCGAACTTCTCTCCGCCGTAGGCCTTGTCCGCATAGGCAGACAGCTCAGAGGCCGTGAAGTCGTCCAGATAGGAGTTCATCACATAGACGGCCCGCTGCTGATAGGACATGTCCCGCATGGTGTCCAGGGCGTTGTGGGACAGCTTTGGAAATACCTCAGGGGTCATCAGGCCGCCGTCCACAGCCAGTCCCTGGGCGATTGCCTCCGCCGCCGTGCGCCGGTCTTCCTTGTTCCTCGTGCTTACATAGTACATACTTCGCTCACAACCCTCATCAGATTCTCAAAAAACAGGGCGCGCACCAGCGCCTCACTGTAATTCCGCTGCAGCAGCCGCTCCCACAGCCGGTCCAGATCCTGAATACCCGTGATCCCCTCCGGCAGGCTGGAACAGCCGTCCAGATCGCCGCCCAAAGCGACGGTCCGCTCGCCCCCCAGCTCCAGCCAGTGCTCCAGGTGGGCGATGGCGGTGTCCAGGTCGGCCCGCTCCCCCAGGAAGTTGGCGTAGAGGTTAAGGCCAACCACTCCGTTGTGGTCTATTATGGCAGTAAATTGCTCATCGGTCAAGTTCCTGGGATGAGAAAAGACCGCCCGGGCATTGGAATGGCTGGCAAAAAAGGGGCCGCTCAGCTCCTCCGCCACGTCCCAGAAGCCTGGATCCGACAGGTGGGACACGTCCACCAGCATGCCCAGCCGCTCCATTTTGCGGACGAACGCCCTGCCCTGAGGCGTCAGCCCCCGCTCCGGCTCCTCTGCATTCGTGCCGGAGAGGGCGTTGACGTGGTTCCATGTGGGGTTAACGGCCCGAACCCCCATGGCGTGGGCCTCCTCCAGCCGCTCCAGGGAGCAGTCCAGCAGCTCCGCCCCCTCCACCGAGAGGAAGGCCGCCCGCCGCCCCGACCGAAAGGCCGCCTCCGCCTCCGCGCCAGTGCGGCAAAAGGCTGCTAGATCGGCATTGGCCGCCATTTCCCGCTCAAAGAGCGCGTACTCCTCCAGAAAGAGCTCCCGGTGGGTTTTCCCGCTGAGATCCCGAACCGGGGTGGGCTCCGGCTCTCCGAACAGGGCGAAAAACTGGGCGCAGCGGCGGTATTTCCCCATACGCTCCAGATCCACATGGCCGTCGTTCCGGCGCAGGCCTCCGCCGGAGAGATAGCGCAGAAACACCGCGTCACAGTGTCCGTCAAACAAATCAATTGCATACCGCTCCATCTGGAACTCCCCCTAAAATGCATTTTCAAGCCAGGTGATCCGGGGGCGGCGGGTGGCGGTGCCCTGGGGGGCGTAGATCTCCGCCACGTCAAAGCGGGGCTGGCGCGCCTCCTCCGGGTGCTCCGCCAGATAGAGCTCCGCCGTGGCGCGCAGGCGGGCCTGCTTCCGGCGATCCACCGCCTCCCGTCCGAGGGCAAAGCGCTCCTCCGTCCGAAGCTTTACTTCTATAAAGGATAAATACTTGTCAGTAGCTGCTATGAGGTCAATTTCCCCAAACCGGCTGCGGTATCCGGCCGCCAAGACCTTCCAGCCCTTTCGCCGCAGCTCCGCCGCCGCCAGCGCCTCCCCCCAGCGGCCCAGCAGCTTTGCCTCTCCCCCGCTCACAGCTTCTTCAAAAAGGTCCGCCGGTGGATGGGACAGGGGCCGTACCGGCGCAGCAGCTCATAGTGCCGCTTGGTGCCGTAGCCCTTGTGGCGCTCGAACTCATATTCCGGGTAGCGTTCCGCCATCTGCTCCATATAGCGGTCCCGGCTCACCTTGGCCAGGATAGAGGCTGCGGCGATCGAAGCCGAAAGGCTGTCTCCCTTTACAACCGTCTGGTGCTCCAGGAGGATAGCCGCCGTTTTGCCGTGGTCCCGGTTGCCGTCGATCAGCGCAAAGCCGGGTGCGGGCTCCAGGCGGTCGATGGCCATCTGCATGGCCTTAATGCGGGCGCTGAGGATATCGGTGGCGTCAATCTCCTCGGCCTCTACCCGGGCCACCGCCCAGGCCACCGCCACGGTTCGGATCGTGTCGTACAGGGCATCCCGCCGCTTGGGCGTCACCTGCTTGGAGTCGTTGAGTCCCTCAATGGAGCACTCGGGGGGCAGAATGACCGCCCCGGCGTAGACCGCGCCGGCCAGCGGGCCCGCCCCCGCCTCGTCACAGCCGCACACCAGGGCGATCCCCCTCGCCCAGCAGGCCCGCTCCAGCGCCCAGCGGTCAATCTCTGCCATGGGCCGCCTCCCGGCTCTCCAGATCTTGGGGCGTCTCAAATGTCAAGTTTCCCAGCTTGCCGGAGCGGTACTCGTCCAGAAGCACCTTCGCCATGCGCTCGGTGTCCACCTCGCCGCCAGAGATCCGGAAGCCCCGCTTTTTGCCGCAGAGCTCCAGCAGCTCCCAGCCAGGCAGCCCTGGGTCAGCCTCCAGCTTATACCGCTCGGCCAGCGCCTGGGGGTAGCGCCGGGCCAGCAGCTCAATGAGGTGACAGGCCAGGGTCTCCAGATCCATGATTTCGTCCTTTACAGCGCCAGTAAAGGCCAGATGGATGCCGGTAGTCTCGTCCTCAAACTTGGGCCAGAGGATGCCTGGGGTATCCAAAAGCTCCAGCCCGGCATCCACACTTACCCACTGTTTGCCCCGGGTGACGCCCGGCCGGTTGCCCGCCTTGGCGGACTTCCGCTTGGCCACCTGGTTGATGAAGGTGGACTTTCCCACGTTGGGGACCCCCACCACCATGGCCCGCACGGGGCGGCCCACCAGCCCCTTGGCCTTCCACTGCTCCAGCTTCTCCTTCAGCGCCTGCCGGATGACGGTGGAGAACTGGCCAACTCCCTTGCCGTCTCTGGCGTTGGTCTCCAGCACCGCCCAGCCCTGTCTGCGGAACCAGTCAGTCCATACCCGGTTCATGGCCGGATCGGCCTGATCCGCCCGGTTGAGTACGATCAGGCGGGGGTTCTCCCCCACCAGTTCGTCAATATCAGGGTTACGGCTGGAGATAGGGATGCGGGCGTCTATGATCTCCGCCACCAGATCCACCAGTTTGAGATCCGCCTGGATCTGCCGCCTGGTTTTGGTCATATGGCCAGGATACCACTGAATATTCACGCGTTCACCCTCTCTACCGAATATTCTTGTATTATACACAATGCTCCGGTATTTGAAAAGGGCAAAGACGCATAAAAAGTGCCCGGCCAATGGCCGGACACTTTTTAGCGGCTTTGGATCGTACTATTTGAGCCAGCCGATGGAGACGCAGTTACTGGGTGCATACCAGGTCACGTTGCGGCCCAGGCCCTCAAAGAGGGCGCGCACGGCGACATACTCTACGCCGTCCACAGTCTTGACGGGCAACTTAACCGACTTGCCATCCAGCGTAACCAGAACGCTGGAGCCTTCTGTGCGCTTTTCTGCACTGATACCGTTCACAATGTCGTTCAGAGGAACCCAGATTTTCCCGGGCTCCACAACTAGCTTGTTGTTGAAGGACTGAACCAGGCCATTCCACATCACTGTGGGAACAGAGGCATCCTTGCGGTAGACCTCCTCACCTCCGGAGACGGTAAGCAGCACTTGGGTGTCCTTGATGTACTCTGCGGGGCAGGTCATCAGATCACGGTCAATCACTGCAAAGTCCGCCAGCTTGCCGACCTCCAGGGAACCCTTGATATCCTCATTGAACTCTGCATAGGCAGACCAGTTGGTAAAGGAACGCAGGGCCTCCTCACGGGTCATGGCCTCTTCAATATGCCAGCCGCCCTTTGGCTCACCCAGGCGGTTGGTGCGGGTCACGGCTGCATAGATACCGTGGTAGGGGTTTACCAGCTCGACCGGAGCATCGGAGCCGTTGGGAATCACACTGCCCTTGTCCAAAATGGTACGCCAGGCATAGGCCCCCTTGATGCGCTCACTACCCACGCGATCCTCCGCCACCAGCATGTCAGAGGTAGCGTGTGTGGTCTGCATAGAGGGCAGAATTCCCAGGCTGATGGCGCGGTCAATGTCAGCGGGCGCCACAATCTGGAAGTGCTCAATGCGCAGACGGTGGTCATCCCGGGGATTGGCCTTGATGGCTGCCTCATAGGCGTTGATCATCTGGTTGTTGGCGCCGTCACCGATGCAGTGGGTCGCAATCTGATAACCGGCGTCATAGGCCACCTTAACGACTTCGTTCACCTGTTCCTGTGTATAGCGGTAATCGCCGATATGGCCCTCACGGTCGGAGTAGGGTTCCAGCATGGCGGCAGAACGGGCACCCAAAGACCCATCCGCAAACATTTTTACGCAGCGCAGACTGAGATGATTGTTGTATAAAGGCTCGTAATTCTCATTGTCAATGGGATGGCTCTTCAAATACTCGGCGGTCTCTCCTGCGGCAGATGTGTGGGAAATCATCCCGTAGACGCGCAGCTTCAACTCTCCGGACTCATACAGGGGTACAAAGACCTCGTTATATACCTCAATGCTGTTGCCTGCATCCATCGCAGAGGTCAGCCCATAAGAGAATAGCTGCTCTTGCGCTTTCAGCAGGCCTTCCTGCATCTGCTCCACCGTCAGCTCTGGAATCAGCTCCCGGATGGGATTCATGGCGGTATCGGTCATACAGCCCAGCAGCTCTCCATTTGCATTCTTCAGGTACTCGCCGCCCTGGGGATTTGGCGTATCGGGGGTAATCCCAGCCAACTCGATGGCCTTGCTGTTGGCCCAGCCCATATGCCCGCATGCCCGGGTCAGGAATACTGGGTTGTTTGGGGCAACCGCGTCCAACTCCTCCTTTGTAGGGTAGCTGGTGTCCTCCCATACTGTGTTCATCCAGCCGCGGCCCTGGATCCACTCCCCTGGCTTTGCCTGTTCGGCGGCCGCCTTGACTAGATCCAAAATCGCCTGCTTGGGCATCCAGAAGCAGTCCAGATTCATCAGACTGCTGCCCAAGCCAGCCACGTGCATATGTCCCTCCACCAAGCCTGGAATGACCGTCTCTCCACCCAAATCGACAACCTTGGTATCGGGACCGATGTAAGCCTCCACACCGGCCTCACCGCCTACATAGACCAGGCGGTCGCCTTTGATCGCCAGCGCGGTGGCCTTGGAAAATGCCTCATCCACAGTATAGATGTTTCCGTTGCGGTATACGCTGTCGGCAGCCTCTGTACCGGCTGCCATTGCAGGGAATGCTGAGAGAAGTGTAGCGAGGACTAAGCATGCGGCGAGAGCTTTACAAATGCGTCTGCGTGACATTATGGTTCCTCCCTCATCATATTCTTCTTTCTGAATTCCTGGATCAGCGTGCGGCCCCCTACCCTCCTTCCAGTCTTCATGATCACAGCGTATCACATTTTATACATCATATCAAGGAAAAACGCAAATTAAATTTGTTATTTTTCACATATTATACTCCGCGGTATAGAGATGTGAGCCTCAGTATTGCAGAAGAAATACTTATAAAAAGGCTGTGGAGAGG
>OLRM01001029.1_pt1 | contig 11077 bp, 9 predicted proteins | sample 1643211 | NCBI WGS metagenome assembly OLRM01 (sample SAMEA3136690, study PRJEB25190) | human gut metagenome | biome: human gut; feature: human-associated habitat; material: faeces | place: Austria | collected 2013
TTTTTATTATACTTTGATTGTTTTGTATGTGTCAAGTTTTATTATACAGGATTATTTGCCAATGCCGTAAATTTCAACTCACACGCTCACGTGGAGCGTGACACACACATGGCGGTTAAACGTGAGCACATACCAATTTCAACTCACACGCTCACGTGGAGCGTGACTGGCTGGAGGGGGCAGTAATCAGGGAACAGCAGAAAATATTTCAACTCACACGCTCACGTGGAGCGTGACCCTCACGGCAACCACTGCGAGTTGTTTCATTACCATTTCAACTCACACGCTCACGTGGAGCGTGACAAAGAAAATTATGTAAATTTTAGCCTGAAAATCATTTCAACTCACACGCTCACGTGGAGCGTGACACACCAGCGTTATAATAATTAGTGCTGTCGGTGTATTTCAACTCACACGCTCACGTGGAGCGTGACCCTGAATTAAATAACAAAATTGTAAACTATTGTATTTCAACTCACACGCTCACGTGGAGCGTGACCCCGTTGATCGTCGTAATATAATTGACTATATCAAATTTCAACTCACACGCTCACGTGGAGCGTGACGCTGACGAAATGCTCAAATACTGTAAGGAACGCATTTCAACTCACACGCTCACGTGGAGCGTGACATCACACCTGTCACGAAACGACAGGCACAGAAGATTTCAACTCACACGCTCACGTGGAGCGTGACATTTTGGTGAGTGTTTACCACTTTGACGGTGAATATTTCAACTCACACGCTCACGTGGAGCGTGACAGTTATACTTGATAGCCGTTAGAATGGATTTTAATTTCAACTCACACGCTCACGTGGAGCGTGACTACTCTCGTCCTGCATAGCGCGCCGCCATAGGTCATTTCAACTCACACGCTCACGTGGAGCGTGACAACAGCCGCCGAAACCAATAAGCCGCCTATGGTCATTTCAACTCACACGCTCACGTGGAGCGTGACGGGGAGCGCAACGCAGCGAGCCGCAATAGGAGCGATTTCAACTCACACGCTCACGTGGAGCGTGACCAGGTATTTGAGACGTATTCTGGCACCAACAACGATTTCAACTCACACGCTCACGTGGAGCGTGACTTTACATGGGAAAATCTACCTGATACAATTGATATTTCAACTCACACGCTCACGTGGAGCGTGACTACATCAATTACAACAGGAAAAACAACTTTTGACATTTCAACTCACACGCTCACGTGGAGCGTGACCTGAGGAATGGAAAGACTTAGTAAAAACCGAGGAAATTTCAACTCACACGCTCACGTGGAGCGTGACTTCTCTCGCAAAGCCTGTCGGTCAGGCTTCGTCATTTCAACTCACACGCTCACGTGGAGCGTGACATACCATTAAAACACAATTTAATACAATGAATAATTTCAACTCACACGCTCACGTGGAGCGTGACCAGCAAAACCATTTTTAGGTCACTTTCAGGGGTAATTTCAACTCACACGCTCACGTGGAGCGTGACATAAAATATAGTCCTTTAAATCTTCCTTATTTTGATTTCAACTCACACGCTCACGTGGAGCGTGACATGTCAAAACACGCAAAGCGTTTGAATATTTCTATTTCAACTCACACGCTCACGTGGAGCGTGACCAAGGATTTTCTGCGATATGCAATTGGCAAAATCATTTCAACTCACACGCTCACGTGGAGCGTGACCAGAACTTGGAAAGATTTTGACTTCACGTTGAATATTTCAACTCACACGCTCACGTGGAGCGTGACGGTAAAACATACGCAGTGTGTGAGCAGGAAATAAATTTCAACTCACACGCTCACGTGGAGCGTGACCTCCACATTATACTTTACCATTTTTTTGAAAACTATTTCAACTCACACGCTCACGTGGAGCGTGACACCAACTTTTTCGTTTATTTTTGATGACGGAACATTTCAACTCACACGCTCACGTGGAGCGTGACTTCTTGTTGTCCTCTACATTCATCATTCTTGTAATTTCAACTCACACGCTCACGTGGAGCGTGACATAGTTTTTTATTTACGCGTATTAGCAATTAATAATTTCAACTCACACGCTCACGTGGAGCGTGACGATTTTTTGTGGAACGCAGATGAAAAAAAATTTCATTTCAACTCACACGCTCACGTGGAGCGTGACCCGTTGAAGTCAACACCCGTACTAATTATTTTGCATTTCAACTCACACGCTCACGTGGAGCGTGACATTGACTTTAAGGACTTTGAACAATTTTATTCTTAATTTCAACTCACACGCTCACGTGGAGCGTGACTACTTAAAACACGAACTGTTAATAATCTTATTGCGATTTCAACTCACACGCTCACGTGGAGCGTGACCCAATGTTGTTGACATGGGCAAGCAGATTTTGGATTTCAACTCACACGCTCACGTGGAGCGTGACAAGAAATTAAACAATTACTATCGCTTAAAGGGCATTTCAACTCACACGCTCACGTGGAGCGTGACCGGTGTGTGAGCAGGAAATAAAAGGTTATTTCAAAATTTCAACTCACACGCTCACGTGGAGCGTGACCACGGAAGTGGCTGACAGATTTTTTGATTGTTGGGATTTCAACTCACACGCTCACGTGGAGCGTGACGATAACAATATCTATCGGTATTTATCTTGTCATCATTTCAACTCACACGCTCACGTGGAGCGTGACACACCCGCCGAAACCTATCAAACGCCTATGGTCATTTCAACTCACACGCTCACGTGGAGCGTGACATCGCACCCATAACAAAACGCCAGGTGCGGAAGAATTTCAACTCACACGCTCACGTGGAGCGTGACGCATAGCAAGATTTTGCGATTTCCTCCTATACAATTTCAACTCACACGCTCACGTGGAGCGTGACTGGCGCAGGGCGCTTAAAACTTACGGACAAGTACATTTCAACTCACACGCTCACGTGGAGCGTGACCCTTGATGTTGTGTATATCTGGTGCTTGCTCAACGTGATGCGGACTTATTTTTTTATTTAATGGGTATCGGTTTGATTTTGTTCACTATTCATTCACATATAGCATGGCATTTTCATGCGAACTTACTAGGGATTTGTGGATCACTTGGGGTACGCTGGTCAAAATATTAGGACGCCTTCGGGGTCATAGGTCTCTTTGGTGCCGTAGTGTTCTATTCTATGCTTCCAATTGTTTCCTAAGTAATATATCCGCAGACTATCATGCTTTGGGTCTATTATTTTCAGAAGTTTATCTTTCACTTTCAGAAAAGTGCCGTAGTCAACGTCTATTTCAAACACGCTGTTCTGCACTCGCTGACCATAATTTTGACACTCTTTGGCTACTTTTCTAAGCCTTGTTTTACCCTTATTATCTGTTGTTGATACATCATAGCTTACTAAGGTCATCATTTATATCACCTCTATTTCAGCAAATAGTTCGGGTACTCATCTAGCTCGCCACGGATATATTTTGCGAGAAGCGAGCTTTGCACATATGGGAGTAGCCCTTGCTGTATCTTTTCGCCCAGATATGGGTGGACTATGCTTGTGCGCTTACGCTCCTGCCATGCGGTGAGGACTTTTTTCTTGCCCTCTTTGGAGAGGTATACTGCGCCACTGACCTGAGTTTCAAAGTCCTCGGGCTTTATCATTTTCAAGTTTATCATGGTAAGCACAAGTCGCTCCACCACGCAGCGAACTTCCTCTACAAGGTCGCAGGACAGGCTGCTTCTGCCTGAACGCAGGGCGTGGTAAAAGCCGAGGCAGCTATCAAGTCCTACGCTTTCAAGGGCTGATGTATATGATGAAATTGCGATAGTATACAGAAACGAGAGCATGGCGTTTACTCTGTCGAGGGGTGGGCGTTTGGTGCGGTTGGCAAGGTAAAAATCTTCTTTTTGGTGGAGTATCAGTCGGTCAAATATATCAAAATATGCCTTTGCACAGCTTCCCTCTATACCCATGATGATATCTTTATCGGAAGTTTCATAGACGGTCTTTATGCCGTTTTCAAGATATTTTATACAATCTGTAAGCGCTCCGTCACTGTTTATATCCGGGTTATCGTGGAGCGAACGTCTGATAAGATAACGTGTATTTGAAAGCTTTGCGGCGACAGTATTCCTGATAAGGTCGAGCTGAGGAATAGAAAAAATCTCAAACTGCTCTTTTCGCAGATAGACGTTGCCCTTTGTTTTGCCCTGAACTCTTGCGAGAAATTTACCTTGCGGAGAAATAAAATTAACGGCTATGCCATATTCTGCACACTTGCCCATAAGCGCAGGTGAACAGCCCGAATAGCTGAAAATATAGATATCCTCGATATTAGTAAAAGGCACACGGAACTTCTCGCTGTCCTCTGCCCTGCACACTATGTTTTCGCCGTCAAGTGTGAGGTAGGCAGTTTCTTCGAGAATATAAAGTGAATTGAGCAGTTTACGCATTGTTTTCGCCTCCGTTCATGGAGAAAATCGTATTTTTCACGCTATATTTCTTCACTTTTGAAAAGCACATATCCGACAGTGAACAGCCTGAACATTTCTGACCTTTTACACGCTTTGGGATAATATCCGCTGCAAGTATCTCACGCATTTTTCCAAGATAGTCGCAAAGCATTTTATCATACTCTGCGCCCTGAATATCAAAGGGCAATTCTGATCGTCTGCGCACATCTGCATAGTACAGAAAACATCGGCTATTGCAATGAAATACGTTATCCACGCAAAGCTTCTGCGCATAGACTTGTATAGCGTCGGTCTGATCAAACTCCCCTGCTTTGGGTCTGGTGGGTTTATACTCTACAATTTCCACACGGAATGTGCCGTCCAGGGTATCTATATAGTCACCGCATTTGTCACGGACGAACTCGATACAATCTACAACTCCGAAAATATTGTACTTAGGGTCATCATTATACACTGACACGTCACTTCGGACGATCTTATGCTTATTTTCAAAGTTGCGCTCGCCGCTGTGGACGTTCTCATGGAGGAGGTTTGCTTTGACGACAAAGGCGTTTTCAGCCCAGTCGTCATTAACTTCTAAAAGAGCAAACCTGCGTGGACAATACATATAATGCTGTATGTCACGGATATTGATAGTTACATCTTCGCTCATCAGAGCTTTTCAATAAGGGTAACGCCCTCAGGCATATCCTTATCTATGGAGATATCATAGTCTGAGTAATGTCTTGGAGTTGTCACGCCGTCTTTGAGCTTAACTGACACCTTGTCAAAGAGGATATGTGCAGGGGCATTGCCCAGGGCGGAGTCATGCTTGAACACGATAAGCTTACGCATACAAAGCTTTCCTCTTGCGGCGCTTCTGTCATGCTCGAACATATTGATGATAGATGTCCAAAGAAGCTCAAGGTCGTCCTCGCTAAAGCCTGTTATCTTCTGAGCGAGCATTGCGGAAACATAGCCCTCGCCACGATAGAGAGCATATGGGATTATGCTCTTTTTGCCCATTTCGGTCTCACCGCTCTGTTGTCTGTCTTCTGTTGTTCTTGCCTGTCTTGTGATTGTGATATCCTGAGCAAAAACAGGGTCGATACTTCTTGCAAAGTTGAGCTGTACAGGACCTCTTACAATGCCGCACGGGTCATCGCCTGTACTCATTACTGCACCGAAAGTTCTTACGTCAAAATAATTCTGACAAATATAGTCACGAGCCTGCTTAACGTCATCAGGATTCTTGCCTTTCTGCTTTGTGGCAAGGCCAAGGGTATTATAAGCTTCAGTGAACTTTGTATTGAGGGCTTTGTCTGCCTTGATAAGGATATTGTAGCCTGTTTCGCCCTCTTTGGTAAGCTCCACAAAGTTTCTTATCTTTCTTTTAAGGCACACGTCTGTAACGATACCGAGGCTTGTTTCAGGGTCTGTTCTAGGCATATTGCCTGCGTCAGGGTCGCCGTTTGGGTTGCCGTTCTCAACGTCAAAAAGCATTACAAATTCATATCTGTTCTTGATTGCGTTTTCCATAATATTTCGTCCTTTCTTTATTCTTCTGATTTTTTGGTGTAAAGCGCTTTATTCTGCTGTGCATAGCCTACAATAAATCTGCCCTGATCGTCCAGGGAGAGTGTAGACGGGAATTTGCCGTCAAGTCCGTCAAGTATCTCTCCGCAGAGTTTGTTATAGAATATTGGGCTTGAAAGCTTCTTGATATGGTTTTGTGAAAGCTTATACAGCTTTGGAAAAACTGTTGACGGCTTTGAGCACGCAGAAGCAAAGTATGAGTCCTTAATTGTTCTGTTAAGTCCTCCGCCTGAAGCGTCCTGCTGGATCTTTTCAAGCACTGCGAAAAGTCTTCCGCAGAGATAAGCCTGATTTTTGTTTTCAAGGTCTAATGACATTTTGATCTCCTCCTTATTTTGTTTACGGTTTATGCAGCCTTTTATCAAGCCTGCCCTTGTATCATTGAGTTTTATAAAATGGTTTTTTTCCTCGTCACTGTCGGTCTTGACCCTTGTTATTACTGTGGAAAGCAGTTCGTCAGGGTATCTTGTACCTTTGAGTATGGCTTCAAAAAGTGCGGCGGTGAGAGGTGACGGAACTTTTTCTTTAGACGATTTTGGTGAGATAAGCTCACGCTTGATACGTTCAATGCTTACTTGATGCTGACCCTCAGTAAATGAGATATCCTGCTGATGTTTGAGTACATTATCAAATATCCTGCCGAACTTATCGTGGAAGATGAACTTCTGGGATATTCTTGAACTGTTTGGGGTAAAGCCTGCAACGTAAAATTCTACGTTAGGGTCATAAGGCATATCGGCTGTCCTGCCCTGTTTAAGCTGGGTCATGACAGTGTTTATGTTTCGGTCGGCTTCGTTCACAACGGTTTTATTTAATTCGTCCTCAAATCCGCTGAACATACCGGCAAACATATTGCATTCTTCTGCATCGTTCTTCTTCATTGCGAAATATACTATTGTCATGTCATCAAAAGTCTTGTAATGGCTTCTGTCAGCAAGCAGAGAATTAAGCGCAGAGGTATACATTTTCATGGCTTTCTCAGAAACATTGCTGTTGTATGACTGCTTCTTGCCATAGGATTCAAAGGCAGATTCTTTCATGCCAACAAGGACACAGCCTGAGGACATTCCACCTTTGATACCCTTTATTTTATCATGGATACGGGCTTGCGGGAGCTTCTCACCAAGAATGGAGCAGGTGGATAATTCGGTATCGTCACTGTCGCTGTCGGCGTTAAGCTGGGCGAGATAATCCTCATAGGCGGCTTTGAATTTGCTGTCATTGTGAAGTTTTATTTCAGGAGAGCCGTCAAGTCCAAACTCATAGTAGGAGCTTGAATACTCCTTGCCTAGGGCAAGAAGGTGTGGGTTTTGGGTTTCCTGCTCAGGTTTCCATGTACGGATAAAGTTAAGATAGGCTTTACAAATAGGTGAGTCGATATTCTCAAAGAACTTCTCATTCCATTCGCAAAAACATTTGTGTGATTTTGCCGCTTTGTTGGTAGCGTCTGCAGGGGTCAAAGTTCCTTTATCATAGTTCAGACCGAATATGTAGAGTGGTCTGTGTTCGATCGTGTTTTTGTCTATGCCCGGTTTCTGCGTTCTTACAGGAAGCTGTTCCATTACTGGATCATAGACTGTTTTTGTCTTTTTATTTTTCAGAGGGATAATTCGGGGTACTCTCAAATCGTTTATTGCGGCTATCTTGCCCTCGGGGGTAAGAAGAATTTCAAAGTGTATGGCTTGCTTACAATAGCCTGCAGGAGTTTTATTCTCCTGCAAAGCACTGTAATCACACAAGGCTTTAATCAGCATTTAATCTCCTCCCTGTATTTTGCAACATCAATAACACCGTCTATCATATGCGGACGGTAGAAAACTGCGTCGGCCTTGTCAGAAAACTTAGGGTCATTCCAATCATTATTGACAGGCTTGCCTCCGTCCTCAAACTTCATGCCGTAAAGCATAAAGCCAAGGTCTTTATCGCCCATATTTTGCGGTGCTATCTGTGTAAAATCAAAGTCGTCAACAAGCTCGATACTTTTTACCGCAAATTCTCGGCAGCCAAGGCAAGGCTGTCTGAAATGCTGGCCGTTTCTGAGACGTCTGAGCATTATGTTATAATGCTTCTCATCAGATTCGTCGGGGTGGTCTGATTTAAGATAGGTACGTTCAAAGCTGAACTCTATCCCGTATTTCACATTTTTCAGCACCATTGCCGCTCGCTGACTTCGTATCTCCGAGGTGTACATCTCCGCCGAGCCTCCACCTTTCATTTGCTGTTTCACTGATGATAACAGCAGCTTATCTTTGACCTCGTTTCGTCGGATATTGGTAAACTCGATAGGGTTGAACACCACTATTTTGTTTATTTGGTAGCGCACGGCAGGCTTCCAATACACCGATTTGATAAGCCCCTCCAATGCGCTTGGGGTGGGTACGTCGTAACTTACCCGCTCAACTTTCATCTCAGGTCTTGAGAAGCAAGCATAGTCACCTGTCACGATGATCTTAAAACCATAGCTCATTTTTACATCACTCCTTTTATTAGCTTATATTAGTATTCGGTACAATTATTCTGTTCTACATATATGATACACCATTATGAATAAAATGTCAATAGTTTTCATGTATAAAAAAAGTGTCGGATTTTCGGCATATTTCACAATTCTTTGTTCAGTGGTTTGTGGTATAAAAAAGTTGACTTTTTAAAATAATGTTTGTATAATATATTTGTCTATGCTTTACGCATATGTGAGTTGAAAAATATTCGTATTCGGTACGATATGGAATGTAGCAAGTGGCAGACTGTCTTGGTGGCAGCCTGCCATTTGTTTTAGATGAAATAATCCTGCATTGCGGCTTCGGTGGTCAAACCTGTTTCATTATTATAATAGCTTTGATTTTCAAGAATGAATATGCCTGTGCCGTGATCGTTAAGCACACCCTGAGAATAGAGATCCTTGAAAACATTCATATAGACGGACACTGAATATTTCTGCAATGCTCTTCTTACTGACATATCACCATTACGCAAGGTTTCAACAAGTTCATGGCAAGTCTGGTCGTTAGGATCGTCGATAACGATAGAGATAGTGTCGGCGGAGATGTATTCAAACTGCATTGCATAGCTTCGGAATGGTATGCTGTATGGTAACATTAAGCCTTGGCGGTCGAATGAGTTGCTTTGTTCGTTATATTTCGCAATAGAGTTTTCAGCTATACGACTTTGGTTGAAGTCGAAAATTCCGTCGTAGTATTCTTTAATACAATCATAGGAAGTTATGTCTTGGTACTTTTCCAGTAAACCTTTAGTCTTGTTAATTCTCATGGCAAGGTCGCTTCCCTTGCGGTATGTTTCGTCAATGTCGAAAACGTACACATAGCCCTTGTCATCTTTACCCTCACGATTACATCTGCCCCCTGCCTGCAAAATGCTATCTAAACCTGAAAGCTGGCGAAAAACTGTGTTAAAGTCAAGGTCAACGCCTGCTTCTACAAGTGAAGTTGAAACTACTGTGATATGCTCGCCCTTTTTAAGCTTATTTCTTACTACTTCTATGACACGGCTTCTGTGGGCTGGGGTCATATTGGCGGAAAGGTGATATTTTTCACCTTGAACAAGGTTGTAAAGCTCTGCCGCTGTTTTCTTGGTATTCACAACGATCAGGGCATTTTTACACCGAGAGGCATTTTCTGCAATGGTTTCAAGAGCGGTTCTGCCCATGTCTTTATATTCGCATTTCTTGAAATACTTAAAATTGGTTCGGTCGGTAACAAGCTTATTATAGTTCACATCAGGCAGGAACTTATCAAAAAGCTTAGAATAATCGGGCATTGTGGCGGAGAGAAAAAGTGCTTCGCTGTTAAGATACTTTGTTATATAGCCCACAGCTTTAAGGCAGGGGCGAAGAAGTTGTGTTGGAATAAGGTGTATTTCATCAAAAACTATTACGCTGTCACGGAGATTGTGGAGCTTTCGCAGTGCTGAGCCTTTATAATGGTATATGGATTGGAAAAATTGCACGCTTGTGGTGATTATAAGTGGTGCGTCCCAATTTTCGCAGGTCTTTTTGAGCTTTTCAGCCGTTTTCTTTTCTTCCTCTGTGTCGCCGTCATAGGAATAGTTTGAATGATGCTGTAAGACAGGGAGAACGTCGCCGAACATTTTTTCAAACTTATTAGCGGTCTGTTCTATTATACTTGTGTAAGGTATGACGTATATGATTCTCTTCTTTCCGCTTTCTAAGGCTAGTTTCAAACTACATAAGGTTTTTCCGCTACCTGTTGGCATATCAAGAATTGAAATATGACTTTTATTGACCGAATTATCAAAAGCTTGTTGCTGAATACGGCTTCTTGCTTGCCTTAATGGAGTATTTGACGGCATATTGCTTAATTCTCTGTTCAGTTTATCAAGTGCCTTTTCAAAATCACCGCTCATGCCACGTTCAACATTTTTATTGCAAAATCTTTCGGTATCGAGAAAGTCTGCGTCTGTCAGGCAAGAGAACACGTACTTGGTGAAAAAGGCGTAACGCTCGATAAGCTCGGTGGGGTCTTTTGCAGAAAGCAGTTCATTGTACAGCGGCGTTCTTTCTTCCTGAGTTAGGGTGGCAAATTCTATTTCAGTGGCGTATGCGCTGTAGTCACTATCGCCTGTATATTCGTCTGCTCTTTTTAGTATACCGTTTAGGGTCGGGCTGTCAGAGTTGTCTGCGACTGTGCCGCCGTCCATAAGTCCTGTGTGGTGTCCTGCGATGCAATACTCCATAAGGGGTGCGAAAGCATCGTTTTTATCTGCAAGATTTTTATACTCTATCGCTCCGCAGGCGGCGTGGCTGAATTTTACTTTGTCATTATCAAGCCGTTTCTGAAAGTTAAGAGCATACTTACCTATATCGTGATACAGGCTCGCTTTTTTCGCAATGGGTTTCAAAAGATCTACTGAAAATTTTTCTGCTTTTTCACTTACTCCTGTGAGGTGGGCTTTTACAGTTTGCCTTTCACCGTCCTCACGGGTGTGTGCGTAATATTTCATGGTCATTCCTCCCTTTTCAGATATACAAATTTATCTATGTTTTTATTATATCATACGATTTAATACTTGTGGGGAAAATTTTT
>OLRM01001035.1_pt1 | contig 10949 bp, 10 predicted proteins | sample 1643211 | NCBI WGS metagenome assembly OLRM01 (sample SAMEA3136690, study PRJEB25190) | human gut metagenome | biome: human gut; feature: human-associated habitat; material: faeces | place: Austria | collected 2013
AGATTGCCGCCCTGGCGGGCTTGCAGCGTCGAGCCGTTACGCGGTTTGGTAAAACCGCGTAACTAGTTAGCCACCAAGATAAGCTTTGCGCACGTTATCGTCGTGCAGGAGCTCTTGGCCGGTGCCGGTCATGGTAATCTTGCCGGTCTCGAGCACGTAGCCGCGTGTGGCGATGGAAAGCGCCATCTGCGCGTTTTGCTCGACCAGAAGCACCGTGGTGCCAGCCTTGTGCAGGTCCTCGACAATCTGGAAGATCTGTTCGATCAGAATCGGCGCCAGACCCATGGAAGGTTCGTCGAGCATAAGCAGTTTGGGGTTACTCATAAGGGCGCGCCCCATAACGAGCATCTGCTGCTCGCCGCCTGAAAGGGTGCCGGCGACCTGGCGACGGCGTTCCTTCAGGCGCGGGAACTGCTCGTAGACGCGCTCCAGGCCCGGAGCCACCGTGGACTTGGGCTGTGTATAGGCGCCCATCTCCAGGTTCTCCTCGACCGTCATCTGCAAAAAGGCGCGACGTCCCTCTGGAACCTGAGCCAGGCCCTTACCAACCAGCTTATCAGCGGGCGTATGGGTAATGTCCTCGCCCATAAACTTGATGGAGCCGGTCTTAGAGCGCAGCAGACCCGAGACGGTCTTAAGCGTCGTGGACTTGCCAGCACCGTTGGCACCAATCAGGGCCACGATCTCGCCCTCGTTGACGTTAAAGGAGATGTCCTTGATGGCGTGGATGGCGCCGTACCAGACGTTGATGTTGTAGACGGAAAGCATCGGCTCTGCCATTTAGTTCTCCCCCTTATCCTGCTTGCCCAGATACGCCTCAATAACAGCGTCGTTGTTCTGGATCTCCTCGGCCGTGCCCTTGGCGATGACCTTACCAAAGTTGAGCACGCAGATGCCCTCGCAGATGTTCATGACAAGCGACATGTCGTGCTCAATGAGCATGATGGCAATGCCAAAGGTGTCGCGAATCTTGACGATGTTCTCCATGAGCTCCGCGGTCTCGGACGGGTTCATGCCGGCGGCAGGCTCGTCGAGCAGCAGCAACTTGGGGTTGGTGGCAAGCGCGCGGACGATTTCCAGACGACGCCGGGCGCCGTAAGGCAGCGATCCGGCCTGTTCATTTGCCAGGTGCTCCATGTCAAAAATGGACAGCAGCTCCATGGCGCGCTCGTGGGCGGCCTTCTCGTGCTTCCAATACGTCGGCAGGCGCAGCACGCCCTCAAAGCCGGAGTAACGCTCCTGGTTGTGCAGGCCGACCTTAACGTTGTCCTCCACCGTCATGGTGTTGAACAAGCGAATGTTCTGGAACGTACGGGCAATACCCATGCGGTTGACCTGGTAGACCGACTTGCCCGAGGTGTCCTCACCGTCGAGCAGGATGGTGCCGTGCGTGGGCTGATACACCTTGGTAAGCAGGTTGAAGACCGTGGTCTTACCGGCACCGTTGGGTCCGATGAGACCGGCGATCTCGGTCTTGCCGATGGTTAGGCTAAAGTCGTCGACTGCCTTAAGGCCGCCGAATTCAATGCCCAGGTGGATGCACTCGAGCGCCGGACGCTCGCCCAGGTCGCGATCGGGGACAATGGCGCCAGAAGGATACGGGACCATCTTGCCCTTGTTGAACTCAAACTTACTGGGCATCGGCTGCCACCTCCTTCTTGGGAGCAAAGCGATCCTTAATGCGTGCGAAGAACGCCTTGAGCTGCGGGTTGTTGGTAAAGATCATGACCAGGATCAGCACGATAGCGTAGATGAGCATGCGGTAGTCCGAGAACTGACGGAGCAGCTCGGGAAGCACCGTGAGCAACGCCGCCGCGATGACGGAGCCGCGCATATTGCCCAGACCGCCAAGGACCACGAACACTAGGATGAGGATGGACGTGTTGAAGTCGAACTTGGTAGCGGAAAGCTGCGAGAAGTTACCGCCGAAGAGGGCTCCGGCAGCGCCGGCGAGAGCGGCGGAAACCACGAAGGCGATCATGCGGTACTCGGTGACGGAGATGCCCACGGACTCGGCAGCGATCTTGTTGTCGCGCACGGCCATAATGGCACGGCCAGTACGGCTGCGAACCAGGTTGAGCACGATCACGAGTGCGACCATGACCAGGATGGCACCGGCGAGGAAGGTCGAGTACGTCGACACGCCCGAGACGCCCTGGGCGCCCTTGATGATGGCGGTGCCGTCCTCAAGCAGGTGCAGGTCGTCGATCGTAGAGTTGCCCGTGATGTTAAAGATCACGTGCAGGCCGCGGGAGTCGACGCCCACAATGAGGCAGGTGACGATCTCTTTGATGATCTCGCCAAAAGCCAGGGTCACGATGGCCAGATAGTCGCCGCTCAGGCGCAGGACCGGGATGCCGATCAAGAAGCCCAAGATGGCAGCGGCGATAGCACCGACCACAATGCTGATGATCAGGCGCACCGGATCGGAGGGAACAGCACTCTCGAGGGCGACCGCGGTGACGATGCCCGTGTAGGCACCGACACTCATAAAGCCCGCATGGCCCAGCGACAGGTCGCCCGCGATGCCGACGACGAGGTTGAGGGAAATGGCCATGACGATGTAGGCCGTAATGGGAACCAACTGGCCGGCGATCATGCGCGGGATCATATGGTTGGACTGCATAAAGAACACGATGGCAAATGCCACGATGCACATGGCGTACGTGACAAAGTCGTGACGCGTCTGCTTGTCTTTAAGAAACTTCATAACGCTCACCTACACCTTCTCGGGGACGTACTTGCCCAAGAGGCCGGCAGGCTTGACGAGCAGGACGATGATCAGAACACCAAAGACAATGGAGTTGGCAAGGCTCGTGGAAATATAGGCCTGCGCCATCGCCTCGATGATGCCGATGAGGATGCCACCGACAAAGGCACCGGGGATGGAGCCGATGCCGCCGAAAACGGCGGCGTCGAAGGCCTTGATGCCAGGCATGGCGCCCGTGGTGGGCTGCAGGACCGGCGAGTAGGAGCACAGGAGCACACCGGCGATGGCGGCAAGGGCGGAGCCGATGGCGAACGTCATCGAGATGGTGCGGTTGACGTTGATGCCCATGAGCTGAGCGGCGGCCCTGTCCTCGGACACGGCGCGCATGGCCTTGCCCATCTTGGTCTTACCTGTAAAGAACATCAGACCGGCCATGATAACCAGGCAGGCGACGATGGTGACGAGCGAGACGGCACTCACGTTGAACTTGGCCAAGAACTCCGGCACCGGGAGGGTGACGAGCGAAGTGAAGTTCTTGGGCGTGGCGCCCCACAGAAGCTGCGCGGCGTTCTGCAGGAAGTAGGACACGCCGATGGCCGTGATCAGAACGGCCAGCGGGCCCGCCTGACGCAGCGGCTTGTATGCCAGACCCTCGATGAGAACACCGAGAACGGTACAGACCACACAAGAGAGAATTACAGATGCCCAGCCCGGGAGGCCGAGATACGACGTGGCACAGAACGAGACATAGGCACCGACCATGATGACGTCGCCGTGAGCGAAGTTCAGCATCTTGGCGATACCGTAGACCATGGTGTAGCCCAACGCGATGATGGCGTAGACGCTGCCCATGGACAGGCCGTTGACCAGGTATTGGATAAAGACCGTCATGTTCCACATCCCCCTTTCGAATAGGTTTCCAGTTAATGTATGAAACAGGGACGTTACACTGTCCCTAGATACCAAGCAAGCAGGGAAGGCCAAAACCTCCCCTGCTTGGGATCAAAACCGCTCCATGTAAGGCGGTCTATTAGGCCTGTACGTACTTGCCGTCGGTGATAACGTACGCCGTGGGGTCCTTCTGGACCTGGCCCTTATCGTTCCAGGTGAGCTTGCCGGTCAGACCGTCAACGGTAATCTTGAGCATAGCCTTGGGCAACTTCTCGGCTACCTCGGTCGGGTCGGCGTCGACACCAAGACCGGCCTCCTTGAGGGCCTCGGCCACCGCGCGCACGCCATCATAGGCGTCGGCGGCAAACTGGTCGGGGGTATCGCCGTACTTATCCTTGTAAGCGTTGACGAAGTCGGCGTTCTTCTCGTCGTCGGCGGAGAACGGGGTCATGAGCAGCAGTCCCTCGGCAAGAGAAGTGTCGAAGCCCTCAACGCCCAAGATGCCGTCCATGCCGTCGCAGCCCATCATCTTGACGTCGTAGCCCATGTCCTTAGCATTCTTGAGCAGGACGGACGCCGGCGTGTAGTAGATCGGCGCAAAGATCATGGTAGCGCCGGCCTGCTTGGCCTTGGTCAGCTGGTTGGTAAAGCTCGTGGCGGAGTCGTCCTTAAAGGTCTCCTCGTCAACAATCTCGAGCTTAGACTCAGCCGCCTGGGCCTTAAAGGAATCTGCGATGCCCGAAGAATAGGCGTCGCCGGAGTTATAGAACAGTACGAACTTCTCGTCCGCATACTTCTCTGCCAGGAACTTGGCAGCGTTGACGCCCTGGTTGGGATCGGTAAAGCAAACCTGGAAGACGCAATCCTTGCCGTCGGTGACGTCCTCGGAGGACGCGGACGGGGTGATCATGAACGTCTTGGGGTCGTTACCGCACTCTGCGGCAACGGCAACCGACGCACCCGTGGTGGTCGGGCCGACAAGGGCCTGCATGCCCCAGTCGAGCAGGGTATTAAAGGCGTTGACGGCCTTCTCGCCGTCGGCCTGGTCGTCCTCGGCTTTGCTGGCAAGCGGCAGCTCCTTGGTGGAGAAGTCCTTGCAGCCAAGCTCGACGCCCTGGGTAACGGACTTGCCGTAGGACGCGGCGGCACCGGTCAGCGGGCCGATGGTGCCGATCTTAAACGAAGCGTCGCCCGAAGCGGAACCGCTGTCGCCGCCGTTGGAGGAGCAGCCAGCTAGAATGGACATCGCCCCCAGACCTGCTGCGCTCGCGATAACGCTCCTGCGATTCATAACAGGGTTCAATGACTTACCGGTGAGGCTCGACATGCGGCTCTCCTCTCAAATCTCGTCGGGTTTTGGTTACCCGACAGGCCATCCTTCGCCGTGTTCGGCGTTCGCAAAATAGTAGACGCTTTAGTTGAGAAAAGTGGCGATTATTTCAACTTTTCTTCTACTTTGTACATTTATCCAGAAATATGCGAATCCCTGTCTGTTTATGCAGTTTAGCCACTTTATTGTGTGAAAGTAATGTTTCTATTCCGTTACAAGCGTCCTTGCCCTAAATAAAACGACCCCACCGGTCTCGTTGTATATGCACTTAGGCGGCGATGTACTTGCCGTCCTGAATCACATAGGCCGTAGCAGGCTTTTCGACTTGGCCCTCGTCGTTCCACGTAAGCTCACCCGTCAGGCCCTCGATCTTGATCTTGCGCATGGCCTTGGCAAGGTCGCCGGCAATGTCGGCGCCGTCGGCCGTAATATCGATGCCCGCCTTGTCGATGGCCTCGACGATGGCGTGGACGCAATCGTAGGCGTCGGCGGCAAACTGGTTGGGCGTCTCGTCGTAGGCGTCCTTATAGGCCTTGACGAAGTCGGCGTTCTTCTCATCGTCGGCAGAGAACGTGGTCATGAGCAGCACGCCCTCGGCAAGAGAGGTGTCGAAGCCCTCAACGGAGAGCAGGCCGTCCATGCCGTCGGTACCCATGAGGGTCATGTCGTATCCCATGTCCTTGGCGTTCTTGAGCAAAACGGACGCCGGCGTGTAGTAGATCGGCGCAAAGATGAGCGTGGCGCCGGCCTCCTTGGCCTTGGTGAGCTGGTTGGTAAAGCTCGTGGAGGAGTCGTCCTTAAAGGTCTCGGTATCGACGATATCAAGTTTGGACTCCTTGGCCTGCTCGGCAAAGGCATCGGCAACACCCGAGCTGTACGTATCGCCGGAGTTGTAGAACAGGGCGATCTTGGCGTCTGCATACTTCTCGGCCAAAAACTTGGCAGCACTCGCGCCCATGGTGGGGTCGGTAAAGCAAACCTGGAAAACCGTGGTCTTGTCCTTGGTGACGTCGAGGGACGAAGCAGAGGGCGTGACCATGAGCATATCGTCGGCGATCTCGCCCGAGACAGCGACGGCGGCACCAGTCGTGACGGGGCCGACGAGCGCCTGCATGCCCCAGTCGCACAGGGTATTGAAGGCGTTGATAGCCTTCTCGCCGTCGGCGACGTCATCCTCGGACTTAAGCGAGAGCTTGAGATCCTTGGTCGAGAAATCCTTGGCGGCAAGCTTGGCACCCTTCTCGGCCGAAACGCCATAGGTTGCCGCGGCGCCGGTCAGAGGGCCGATGACACCGATCTTGAAGGTCTTGCCGTCATCGGCGGAGCCGCCGTCCGAGCCACCCGATGAGCAACCAGCGAGTGCGGCGGTGCTGCCGAGCGCCGCAGCGCCGACGAGAAAGTTCCTACGGCTGAGCGTGCTGTTGATGTTGAACATGGTGTCCCCCTTTTTCGCTGGCCGCGGTGCGGCCGTCTTGCGGTACAGGGCAAACCTTATGGCGCAAACGTTGACAGTTTGTTACGGAAGTCCGTTTGTAGCGAGCGTGTTTCCAATGTTTCCGCAGCGTTTCGGGGGTGCCGTTTTGTGCGGCTCCTGTTGCCTGGCGAGCACGCGCCCCCGGTTCACGCTAGAATGCACTCAACCTTTAAGCGGTTTATCCATCCATAAGATGCACGAAGGAGTTATCTATGAGCGAACCCCTGCGCACCGTGAACGTCGGTCTGATCGGTCTGGGAACCGTCGGCGGCGGCGTGGCCCGTCTGATCAAGAGCCACCACGATGAGTACCTGGCAGCCTACGGCATCGACCTTAAGCTGACCCGCGCCTGCGCGCTTGCTTGGGAGCAGGCTGAAGCAGCCGGTATTGAGCGCGAGGCCTTTACGAGTGACTGGCATGATGTCGTCACCGACCCAGCCGTCGATATCGTCGTCGAGCTCATCGGAGGCGAGCACCCCGCGACCGAGATCTTCACCACCGCCTTCGAGAACGGCAAGCACGTCGTCTCTGCCAACAAGGCCCTGCTGGGCCGTCATGTCGAGACGCTCGCCGAGAAGGCGCGTGAGTGCGGCGTGCAGATTAAGTGCGAGGCCAGCTGCGGCGGCGGCATCCCCATCGTGAGCACGCTTGAGCACGACCTGGTGGGCAACAAGATCCTGACCATCGCCGGCATCCTCAACGGCACCACCAACTACATCCTGTCGCGCATGGACGCCGAGGGCGCCGATTACGCCGACGTGCTCGCCGACGCACAGGCCAAGGGCTATGCCGAGGCCGACCCGTCCGCCGACGTCGACGGCTTCGATGCCGCCAGCAAGACGGCCATCCTCGCCTCCATCGGCTTTGGCACCCGCGTTACCACCGACGATGTGTACCAGCAGGGTATCCGTACCATCGGCGCCGAGGACATCGCCCAGGCCCGCGAGCTCGGCTACACCATCAAGCTGCTGGGCATCGCACGCAACACCGACGCCGGCGTCGACGTCCGCGTGCATCCCACGCTGATCCCCGCCGACCACATGCTTGCCAAGGTCAACGGCGCCATGAACGCTGTCTACGTGGTAGGCGACGCCGTAGGCGAGACCATGTTCTACGGTGCCGGCGCAGGCTCCTTCCCCACCGCGAGCGCCGTCGTGGGCGATATCCTGTCGCTCTCCGAGCAGATCAGCCGCGGCGTGGCTCCGCTGCCCGAGATTGAGCCCTATGGCCACAACCTCGCCTTTAAGCCCATGGACGAGCTCCAGACCAAGTACTATGTGCGCCTGAAGGTCGCCGACCGCGTGGGCGCCCTGTCCGAGACGGTCGATATCTTTGCCAAGCATAACATCTCGATCTCGCTCATCAACCAGGTCGAGGACGGCAAGTCGGGCGTCAGCAATGTCTGCTCGGTCATCTTCCTGACGCACCGCGCACTCGAGAAGGACGTCCAGGCTGCCGCCGCCGAGCTTGCCAGCGTCGACTGCGTAGCCGAGGTCGCCAACGTCCTGCGCATCGAGGACGTTGAAGCCTGGACCGAAGGCGTCATGGCAAACTAACCCAACGCTCGCCTAGCAATACGCGCTTTGAGGGCTCCCGTCCGATGTGGGACGGGAGCCCTTTTGTCTCCTGCCCCAAGCACAACGGCAGAGCACATTTGCGCGAGCCGCTCATCGGTAACGCGGGCTACCGTTCACCGATATGCAGACGCGGCCGATTCCGGCTACCGCTACGCTGTGCTGCGAATGTCCGCCCGCGATGAGAGGAAGCACCATGTTGCTCGAGGGCAAGAAGGCGATCATCACCGGAGGCACGCGCGGTATCGGCTATGCCATCGCCTGCCGTTTTATCGAGGAGGGCGCCGCCGTCACCGTCTTTGGCTCGCGTCAGGAGACCGCCGATGCGGCCGTTGAGAAGCTGACAGCCGCCTATCCCGACGCCAAGGTCTGGGGCCGCTCCTGCGACCTCACCTCACTCGAAGCCGTGACCGAGGCCTTTGCCCAGGCTGCAGCCGACATGGGCGGCTTGGACACAGTCGTCAACAATGCCGGTATCTCCCAGCGCTCGCCTCTCCTGGACTACACGGCCGAGGAGTTCGCAAAGGTTATGGACCTTAACGTCGTCGCCGTCTTTAATGGCCACCAGGCTGCCGCCAAGATCATGACCGAGGCCGGCCACGGCGGCACCATCACTACCACAAGCTCGATGGTCGCCAAGTACGGCCAGCCCTCCGGCGTCGGTTACCCCACGTCCAAATTTGCCGTCAACGGCATGGTCCAGTCGCTCTCGCGCGAACTCGCCCCCATGGGCATTCGCGTCAATGCCGTAGCACCTGGTGTAACCAAGACCGACATGGTCGCCAACCTGCCCGAAGAGGTCATCAAGCCCATCATCGCCACCATTCCGCTGGGTCGCATGGGCGAACCCGAGGATGTCGCCAACGCCTTTGTTTTCCTAGCGAGCGACATGTCATCCTATGTCACGGGCGCCGTGCTCCCCGTCGACGGAGCCGCCCGTTCCTAAAGGTCGCAAGCCACGACTTCGAACCTCAACGAGGTCCAACGCAAAAGGCGCGCTGTCTGCATCAACCGCAGGCAGCGCGCCTTGTTCTGCTTGTAAGGGAAACTGCGTCCCGTTTCGAACGCCGATTCTGGGACACCGTTTCCGCAACGAGTCTCTCGCAGAAGCTACATCCCAATCTGGACATCCATTCCGGGACACAGTTTCCCGAAGGGCGATTTAGTCATGCCACCCTAATCAAAACGAGACCGTATAGCACCCCTAAGATAACCAGCTCTCGAGCTGGAGCAAGCGCATCAGGCGGCGCGACCGCTCGCCGACATGCAATTTGTTGCACAGTAAAATCGGCTAGTGGCACCCTTATCCTTTATTTAGCGAATAAGGTCAAGGAAGGGAGAGTATCATGCCAAGACGACAAACGCCGCTCGAGGTCATGTTCTCCCTGTTCAAGACTTCATTTACCCTGAGCCATCGCGCACTTGCCGAACTGTTACTATCCGATCTGCCGTTAACAAATGGACAGCCTACCGCCCAAATGTCACAGGACACCAGCTGGCTTTCGCGCACGATTGTGCACTCGCAGCCGGGCTCCCTAGAAGATCGCTACTTTGCCGACTGGTCCTGCGCATCGAATCAAATCCTGCACAAGCTACAAGAAAAAGGGTATTCGAACGCCGACATCTATACCATGATTGCGGCAGCGACTGACACAATGGCTCAAGCGCTCAGTGCCTGTGGGCGTAATGGGCTCCTTTACCGGAACGCCGCCTCGCGCCTCGTCAGCAGCCAGCCAGACAAAGATGACAGGGCTCTTATCTCAATCGCGCTCATTGTTTCGACCGCCTGTTGGTGCGATCCGGCCCGTGCTATCGCGTACATCAGGGACCGCTTTGAATTCGCAGAGAACGTCAGGTCGTTTACCCCCCCCCTCAAGTATTTCTTTCTGTCCATGCGATTTAAAACAAACGGGCACCGAACGTGCAATCGGCCTTATCAGGATCGACAACGAACTCGTCGTCGGGGGCCCTTATGTCATTGAGCCTTCTGCCATGGGCTCCATCATCGGAGCGCTCGCACTCGAAGACGGCGCTGTCACCGATGTTGGGCTGGATGTCTCCGCCAAGCATCTCCGTATCTTCGCCGAGAACAATGCTTGGTACGCACAAGACCTCGGTTCGACCAACGGCACGCATCTGATTCGAACAGCCGATAACAGCGAACTCGACATCAGCTCCGGCGCACCTGCCCAGCTGTACCCCGGCGACATCCTGCGCCTGGGCCTCAGCACTACTTTTGCCGTCGTAGCAACGACGGCTGCCTTAGCAAATCAACATTACTAACCATAGAAACAAGGTGACTATGAGCATCACGGATGTTATTAAATATGAGGGCAATAACCAAACTTTTATCTGGAAACACCCCTCAGAAGACTTCAATACGGGCTCGCAACTCATTGTTCACGAGACCCAAGAAGCAATTTTCTTCCTTAATGGACAGGCCCTGGATTCGTTTGGACCAGGCAGGCATGAACTTGAGACTCAAAATCTACCGTTACTGAACGGCATTTCGAAGATAACGACCGGTGGTGTCAGCCCGTTTCACTCAGAAGTCTACTTTGTTAACCTCATCGAGCAGATGGGCATCCGCTGGGGAACCAATTCCAAGATTCAGTTCATGGAACCGACTTATGGATTTCCGCTCTCGCTCGGGGCGTCCGGAGAGATGGCTCTTGCTGTAAAAGAGCCCCGCAGGCTCCTTCTCAAGCTTGTTGGAACCGAAGCTTTGCTCTCCCAGGACAAGCTGATCAGTTATTTCAAAGCTTTCCTGCAAACTCGAGTAAAAACTCATCTGGCACAAGTAATTACCGAACAAAAACTCTCCATTTTCGAACTTGATGCACACCTTGAAGAGTTATCCGACTCGCTTAAGAACAAGCTGCTTCCCGACTTTGCCGCATACGGCCTCTCATTAACGCAAATGCTGGTCACCGCCATCGTCAAACCCGAAGGTGATTCGGTATACGAGAA
>OLRM01001044.1_pt1 | contig 10861 bp, 6 predicted proteins | sample 1643211 | NCBI WGS metagenome assembly OLRM01 (sample SAMEA3136690, study PRJEB25190) | human gut metagenome | biome: human gut; feature: human-associated habitat; material: faeces | place: Austria | collected 2013
ATATTTCGTCGATTGTGGTGGAACTGGATTACCCGGTAGATATCAGCGAAGTTTCACGAGTGATGGAAAACCTGCTGCTGGAATCGGCGGATAAACTGCTGCGTTACAAAGGGATGCTGTGGATTGACGGCGAACCTAACCGCCTGCTGTTCCAGGGCGTCCAGCGCCTCTACAGCGCCGACTGGGACAGGCCGTGGGGCGATGAAAAACCGCATAGCACCATGGTGTTTATCGGGATTCAGCTGCCGGAGGATAAGATTCGGGCGGCGTTTGCTGGGTTGAGGAAGTAAGTTCGGGAAAGATCAACTTTTTGAGAGTTCCACCGCAACATTATTACAAGTGGAACTCTTTAGATATGTCAGACCAACCAAAGCTTCTTCAATTGCGTTTTCATTTTTTCATGTCTCATTTTCAGTTCAGCCAATCCCCATTCTGAAGAATTACAAACATCTTTTGTTAAATCAAAAGAGCTTTTACTATTAAGTTTCTCATAAATAGATTTCTTTTTGATAAAATCATAGTGTTGTGCTTCAGAATTTTTGGAACCACTTATGAGTGTTAAATTACCTATTTTATGCAGCCAGTAGACATGCTCTTGAGGTTGGAATCTATTAATCCAGTATTCATTAACTAATGCTTGAGGAAGAATATGCTCAATTGTGATTCTCCCCGTATAGGTTTTAATCACGCTCTCATCTTGTTGCTCCATGTCTAAGCGAAGCAAAATTGCTTTTATTAAGTTCACTTGATTCGGACGAGGCTCATATAAATCTTCATCCAGAGCAGCTATAAAACCTGAATTATCTGCATGTTGGTTTATCTGATTTATCACAGAATCAAAAGGCATATCATTATTTATTGCTACCAGAGCTGAATAACAAACCATTTCTCTTTGGCTTTTAATTTGTTTTTTTAACCACCCATGCATATATACCTTCTCAAAGGCGGTAATAAATTGAGAAAAATCATCTAAATTAAAATCTTCTGTACGAGCCATTCGATTCATGAATGCCATAACCGGAGGAATCCACTCATCTACCCCTAAATTACTTAGCGATGCTATTTTTCGTCGTATTGAAGGGTGTTCAAAATCATTCTCTAAAATCTTAGTATAATTTTTTGCAGAATTAACCAACATCAGTGACATAGCAATAGCATCTCCATCAAATTGCTGCTGGAGATTTTCAATAAAAGCTTCAAAACCTTTTTGTAATACCCTGTCACGATCTTTTTTCTCGGAAAGCTTATGAAGAGTAAGAAATTTATCAAGCCGTCTCACTCCAACCATATCTTCAATTTGCGACCATGCTGATTCTATTTGCTCTGATTTTTTATTATGCGTAGAAGCTGATTCAAACAGTGCATTTTTTAAAAGATCTGCATTACTTAAAGGTAAACCTCGACTATTTAATACATTAAAGAGTCTAAATGATGATGCGAAATCATCAGTTTGCACAAATACGATATATACATTTTGCAAAATATATTTAGCAAGCAACTTCAACTCATCAACAGATAACCGCAACAAATAATCTCTAATTGTTTCAGCGTTGCTAATGAATACTAACTCAGTATCCGATGGCTTTTCAGGTTTATAATCTTTAGAATCCTGCAGTATATAATATTTATAAAGATCATACTCTTTTTTTCTAACAATTAGTCTTGGTTCATCAGTTTCATCAGAATAAACATCAATAGGCAGAACTCTTTTTTGCAAATCATCTTTTATCCCCTGAATCGGGATGATTTTTTTTAGCTCGGAGACAATAATGCTTAACGTTGTAAGACGTTGTTGTCCATCTACAACTTCATACTGATTTTGCCCTTTATTGATACAAATCATACTCCCAATAAAATATTCATTCTCTTCTGATTGAGAGCTTTTATAAATATCATCAATGAGTTGCTCTGCATTATCTACCGTCCAACTGTAAGGACGCTGATAAGAAGGAATAATAAACTTTTTGTTTTCAGTAAGGATATCCTGCACCTTACATTCTTTAGCTTCCATTTCATATACCCAATCAAACAATCAACAATAACATTATCTTTCTTGCTCGAAAGAAACGCAACTATAAGATTTTTATATATTTTGTTAGAGTTGATATGGTTCCTGTAACTTCTGTTTATCTGTCTCTGATATGCCCAGATTAATTCAAGCAAGATATAACAGAGATATCAATGTGATCTCTGCTACGTACTTTACGTTGAAACACCGCCCTAAATCATAGCCAGGCTATTGATTTTATGTACAATCAGAATCGTCCTGATAAAAGCGAGAATACCCCATGGCGGAACTGAACCTAAGTAACCTGACGGAAGCAGACATCATTACCAAATGCGTTATGCCAGCCATTCTCAATGCAGGCTGGGACAACACAACGCAAATCAGACAGGAGGTCAAACTCCGGGACGGTAAAGTCATCGTACGTGGTAAAGTTGCGGCACGCAGAACGGTAAAATCTGCTGACATCGTGCTGTATCACAAACCAGGCATTCCCTTAGCCGTGATTGAAGCAAAAGCCAACAAACATGAAATCGGCAAAGGGATGCAACAGGGCATTGAATATGCGCGCCTGCTGGACGTTCCTTTTGTTTTTGCCACCAACGGTGATGGCTTTATCTTCCGCGACGCCACCGCAGCCGAAGGTGAATGCCTTGAAAAGCAAATAACGCTGGATGACTTCCCCTCCCCCGCTGAACTCTGGCAAAAATTCTGCCTCTGGAAAGGATACACACAAGCTCAGCTTCCGGTGATTACTCAGGACTATTACGACGATGGCAGCGGTAAATCACCACGTTATTACCAGCTTCAGGCAATCAACAAAACCATTGAAGCCGTCTCCAACGGGCAAAACCGCGTTCTGCTGGTCATGGCGACCGGAACAGGGAAAACCTATACCGCATTCCAGATCATCTGGCGCCTGTGGAAATCAAAAAATAAAAAACGCATTTTGTTCCTTGCCGATCGCAACATTCTGGTCGACCAAACCAAACATAATGATTTCCAGCCATTTGGTACGGCAATGACCAAAGTCAGCGGACGCACCATTGATCCCGCTTATGAAATTCACCTCGCGCTCTATCAGGCTATAACTGGCCCGGAGGAAGACCAAAAAGCGTTTAAACAAGTCGCACCAGATTTCTTCGATCTGATCGTGATCGACGAATGCCATCGCGGCAGCGCATCCGAAGACAGCGCCTGGCGAGAGATCCTTGATTATTTCAGTTCCGCCACCCAAATTGGCTTAACCGCCACGCCAAAAGAGACGCATGAAGTCTCCAGCACGGATTACTTCGGCGATCCGGTTTACGTCTACTCACTAAAAGAAGGGATCGAAGACGGCTTCCTCGCCCCTTATAAAGTTGTCCGTGTTGATATTGATATAGACCTGCAAGGCTGGCGCCCAACCAAAGGGCAAACTGACTTAAACGGCGAAGTGATCGACGATCGTATCTATAACCAGAAAGATTTCGATCGCACGATGGTAATCGACGAACGCACAGAACTGGTTGCCAGAACCATTACCGACTACCTCAAGCGCACCAACCCGATGGATAAAACCATCGTCTTCTGTAACGACATCGATCATGCAGAACGTATGCGCCGCGCCCTGGTTAATCTCAACCCGGAGCAGGTGAAAAAGAACGACAAATACGTCATGAAAATCACCGGCGATGATGAAATTGGCAAAGCTCAGTTGGATAACTTCATCAACCCGAAAAAACCGTACCCGGTTATCGCGACCACTTCAGAGCTGATGACCACCGGTGTGGATGCTAAAACCTGCAAACTGGTAGTACTGGACCAGAACATCCAGTCGATGACCAAATTCAAGCAAATTATCGGTCGTGGTACACGCATCGACGAACGTTACGGCAAACTCTGGTTTACCATCCTCGACTTTAAAAAAGCCACCGAACTGTTTGCCGATGAGCGTTTCGATGGCATTCCCGAAAAAGTCATGGATACCACGCCAGAGGATATCGCCGACCCAGAATCTGATTTTGAAGAGAAACTCGAAGAAATCAGCGAACATGACGACGAACAGGTAACAGGCGTTGATGAACCGCCTGCGCCACCATACCAGGTTACCGATACCGATGATGTCGGCCCACTTCCGGAAGAAGACGAGAAGAAAATCCGCAAGTTTCACGTCAACGGTGTAGCGGTGGGCGTTATTGCGCAGCGTGTTCAGTATTACGATGCCGACGGTAAACTGGTTACCGAATCTTTTAAAGATTACACCCGCAAAACACTGCTCAAAGAATATGCCTCGCTGGATGACTTTACCCGCAAGTGGCAGGACGCCGATCGCAAAGAAGCGATCATTCACGAGCTGGAACAACAGGGGATCATCTGGGAAGTACTGGCAGAAGAAGTCGGTAAAGATCTCGACCCGTTCGACATGCTTTGCCACGTAGTGTATGGTCAGCCGCCGTTAACCCGCAAAGAGCGCGCCGAGAACGTGCGCAAGCGGAACTACTTCACAAAATACTCTGAAGCAGCGCAAGCCGTGCTCGATAATCTGCTGGATAAATACGCCGATGCGGGCGTACAGGAGATCGAAAGTATTCAGGTGCTGAAACTTAAGCCATTCGACAGCATGGGCACCTTACCGGAGATTATTAAAACCGGATTTGGCGACCGTAACGGGTATAATCAGGCGCTCAGCGAGCTGGAAAACGAAATCTACCAATTACCGCCCCGCTCTGCTTAACAACTCTCTTTTGCGCCTTCTGCAACCATCATGTTGCAGAAGGCCTTGTTTTTCATGGAATACAACATGTCTATCAGCTCAGTAATCAAATCATTACAAGATATTATGCGCAAAGATGCCGGTGTGGACGGCGATGCGCAGCGTCTCGGTCAGCTCTCCTGGCTGCTGTTTTTGAAAATCTTCGATGCCCAGGAAGAGGCGCTGGAACTGGAGCAGGATAACTATCAATATCCGATCCCACAGCGTTATTTATGGCGCAGTTGGGCCGCAAACGCTCAGGGCATTACCGGTGATTCCCTGCTGGAATTCGTTAATGATGATCTGTTCCCGGCGTTGAAAAACCTCACTGCGCCTATCGATAAAAACCCACGCGGCTACGTGGTAAAGCAGGCGTTCAGCGATGCCTATAACTACATGAAAAACGGTACGCTACTGCGTCAGGTGATCAACAAGCTGAACGAAATTGACTTTACCAGCGCCAGCGAACGGCATCTGTTTGGTGATATTTACGAGCAGATCCTTAAAGATCTGCAATCTGCGGGCAATGCGGGCGAATTCTATACTCCACGCGCCGTCACTCGCTTTATGGTGGATCGCGTTGATCCGAAACTCGGCGAATCCATTATGGACCCGGCCTGCGGTACGGGCGGTTTTCTTGCCTGCGCATTTGATCATGTAAAGAACAAATACGTGAAGAGCGTCGCCGATCATCAGACGCTGCAACAACAGATCCACGGTGTTGAGAAAAAACAGCTTCCGCACCTGCTGGCGACCACCAATATGCTGCTACACGGCATTGAAGTGCCAGTGCAAATTCGTCACGACAACACTCTGAACAAACCGCTTTCCTCCTGGGATGAGCAACTGGATGTCATTGTTACCAACCCGCCGTTTGGTGGCACGGAAGAAGACGGTATTGAGAAGAACTTTCCAGCAGAGATGCAAACCCGCGAAACGGCGGATTTGTTCCTGCAACTGATTGTGGAAGTACTGGCGAAAAATGGTCGCGCGGCGGTGGTATTGCCGGATGGCACACTATTTGGCGAAGGCGTTAAAACCAAAATCAAAAAGCTACTTACCGAAGAGTGCAACCTGCATACCATCGTGCGCTTACCGAATGGTGTGTTTAACCCCTATACCGGCATTAAAACCAACCTGTTGTTCTTTACCAAAGGTCAGCCAACCAAAGAGATTTGGTTCTATGAGCATCCGTATCCGGCGGGCGTGAAAAATTACAGTAAAACTAAGCCGATGAAGTTTGAAGAGTTTCAGGCGGAGATTGACTGGTGGGGTAACGAGGCCGATGGTTTTGCCAGCCGCGTCGAGAATGAGCAGGCGTGGAAAGTCAGCATTGATGACGTGATTGCGCGCAACTTCAATCTGGATATTAAAAACCCACATCAGGCGGAAACCGTTAGCCATGATCCGGACGAACTGTTAGCGCAGTATGCAAAACAGCAGGCGGAGATCCAGACGCTGCGTAATCAACTGCGCGATATTCTTGGCGCTGCGCTGTCTGGCAAGGAGGTTAACTAATGAGTGTGGAAAAGCTGATCGTTGATCATATGGAAACCTGGCCCTCGGCGTTGCAAACCCGTTCCACCGCCGGGCGCGGCAGTTCCGGAAAAATTGATTTATATGGCATTAAGAAATTACGTGAGCTGATTCTGGAACTGGCTGTGCGCGGTAAACTGGTGCCGCAGGACCCGAACGATGAACCGGCGTCGGAGCTGCTGAAGCGTATTGCGGCAGAAAAAGCGGAACTGGTGAAACAGGGAAAAATTAAAAAACAAAAACCACTGCCGGAAATTAGCGAGGAAGAGAAGCCGTTTGAATTGCCGCAGGGATGGGAGTGGGTCACACTGGCAACCGTAGGTGAAATAGTCGGAGGAGGAACTCCAAAGTCCGATAATCCGCAATTTTGGGCCAAAAATGGTATTAAGTGGATTACTCCAGCAGACCTCTACGGACTCAAAGGGAAGTACATTACATCTGGAGCCCGTGATATTTCACCCGCAGGACTGTCAAACTCATCAGCCCGGTTGATGCCAAAGGGGAGTGTGCTTTTCTCTAGCCGAGCACCAATTGGATATGTCGCTATAGCAGATGCAGAACTGTCAACAAACCAGGGTTTTAAATCTTGTGTTCCATATATCAAAGAAAGTGCAGAATATATATATTACTTTCTACTGGCATCTGCAAAAAAAATAGATGCAGAGGCAAGTGGGACTACATTTAAAGAAGTCTCTGGGGCAATTGTTTCGAAAATATTATTACCTTTACCGCCATTGAGTGAACAACTAAAAATCGTCTCAAGGGCAAATGAACTTATGTCCCTATGCGACCAACTGGAACAGCAATCCCTGACAAGTCTGGACGCACATCAGCAACTGGTTGAAACCCTGTTGGGAACACTTACAGACAGCCAAAACGCCGAGGAACTGGCTGAAAACTGGACGCGTATTAGCGAGCATTTCGACACACTATTTACCACCGAAGCCAGCGTGGATGCGTTAAAACAGACCATTCTGCAACTGGCCGTAATGGGTAAACTTGTGCCGCAGGATCCGAATGACGAACCAGCCTCCGAACTGCTCAAACGTATTGCGCAGGAAAAAGCTCAACTGGTGAAAGAAGGGAAAATAAAAAAACAAAAATCGTTGCCACCGATTAGCGATGAGGAAAAACCGTTTGAACTTCCGGAAGGGTGGGAGTGGAGTTACCTATCAGATATTGGCATACTTGCTAGAGGAAGATCTAAACATAGACCTCGTAACGATCCCACTCTTTATGCTGATGGCACAATCCCATTAGTACAAACAGGTGATGTTGCAAGATCTAATGGATGTATAAATACATATTCCGCGCTATATAATCAACTAGGATTAAGTCAAAGTAAATTATGGAATAAAGGTACTCTTTGTATTACGATTGCTGCAAATATTGCAGACTCTGGTATTTTAAACTTTGATGCTTGTTTTCCCGATAGTGTAGTTGGCTTTACTCCATATGAAAATGAAATACCTGTTCTTTATTTTCATTATTTCATGATGACAATAAAATCCACTCTGGAAAAATTCGCCCCATCAACTGCGCAAAAAAACATCAACATTGATATATTAAGTCAATTGTTTTTCCCATGTCCACCATTAGAAGAATTCCATCGTATTGTTGATAAAGTTCAAAACTTATTATCAGTTTGCGATGTTCTAAGAGCCTACATTCAATCCGCCCAGCAAACCCAACTGCACCTTGCAGACGCACTCACTGACGCGGCGATAAACTAATTTTCTCGCCCTCAAAAAACCAATAAAGCGGCTCAATAGCCGCTTTATTAACATCACCAAAAATTATATTTCACGCTAATTTTCATCTTATTTTCATTAATTTTTAGCTGGACTTTCCCTGTATTTACTGATGATATATCCAGGTATTTAGCGCGGTGCGGATGTGCGCCAACACACCCACACCGCTCATCACAATCCCTATTTCACGAGAATAGTAATCATGACTGACACGCATTCTATTGCACAACCGTTCGAAGCAGAAGTCTCTCCGGCAAATAACCGTCAATTAACCGTGAGTTATGCGAGTCGCTACCCGGATTACAGCCGTATTCCCGCCATCACCCTGAAAGGTCAGTGGCTGGAAGCCGCCGGTTTTGCCACTGGCACGGCGGTAGATGTCAAAGTGATGGAAGGCTGTATTGTCCTCACCGCCCAACCACCCGCCGCCGAAGAGAGCGAGCTAATGCAGTCGCTGCGCCAGGTGTGCAAGCTGTCGGCGCGTAAACAAAAGCAGGTGCGGGAATTTATTGGGGTGATTGCGGGTAAACAGAAAGTCGCCTGATACATTGACCCGGTAGCGCCAGTGCTACCGGGTATTATTCGCCACGTTATACCAACGCGTTCTCCATCTGTTTTTCAAATGCCTGACGAATTAATCCCATAATGTAAGGAAGTTGTGCGAGGTCGCTGAAACCAATTTCCACATCACCATTGCCCCAGCGCCCAACATTTGTCACATCTTTGGCAATACCTTTCGGATCGACCAGTTCATGAAACTGCATATTAAGCGACAATCGCAGTCGGCTTTTTTGCGGCACAACATCAACAAAATTCGTTTCAGCTTTAAACGCAATATAGAGCTTCAATACTTCCTGCGTGATCCCTGCGTCCAGGCGCATAACTTCATCGCGAAGATGATCAAATAACACCCGGCTATGCGAACCATCAGCAAGAAAAGGATAATCACTCAGGCTGTAACTGGTTTTGTTTTCCGGCTGCCCCCGATAAACAGCTAAAACCTCTTCAGGAAGAGAAGGCGCTTGCCAGACCTGAACCGCGAGATCGGCCAGACGATCGGCACGGGCGCGAATGGCGGCTTCATCCCATTTTTCGCACTGTCCAAGACCGATATTCAAATAAAGCGGGCTATGCTTAAAGCCGTCTTCAATATCGCGTTTTTCCGCGAAAGGTCTGTCACTGTAGCGGGAGTTATAGCGCGTTAAAGTGAGATTCCCCAACGTATGTAACAGTTCTTTATGCACACGCTGCCAGTCGCTTCCCAACTCTTCGCGCCATTTAGCCGACAGATTTTCGTTCTGCGGCATAATATGCTCAATCGTAAACTCTTCCACGCGCTCTCTGCGTTTATCGTTTTCCAGTCGTCGTAACCAGTAGCTGCGACTACGGAAGTTATAGAGATCGCGAACTTTTAATTCCCGTTTAAATTCATCATCGTTGGGGAAACGACGATATGAAGGCAGATTCAGAAAATGTACCTGAATACTTTCCAGATATTTTTCTTTAATAATGACCTTATAAAAGGTAGCAAACGTCTTGTTAAGAGAATTTGTCGGAATCGCACATACTGCACGGCGGAAAACATAAGATTCAATTAAACGAATTATGCTCAGGAAATCTTCGTGAGGCAAATCGCCATTTTTATAGTCATGATAAAGCGCCAGTAAGAAAGGATACGCCACATCGACCTTTAACTCGCGCAAATCCTGAAAAGCCGTAGCAAGCGATTTGTCACTTTCTTTACCCAATGCCATTGCACAGTAATACTCCGCGTAGATGTGAATATCTTCAACCAGGCGATCTACGCCTTTTTCAGCAACACTCTGGCTGCGGGCATGGAGTTTAAATGCCTCATAGACTTCATCTGTACGAGGGATCTCCCCCGTTTTTACCGTCAGATAATGACGCATAAAGCTGTCAAAATATTCGCTGTAACCTTGCTGACCAAAAGCGACTTCCATTGGACGCCAGTGATCTTCATACAACCGGGTTTGATGCTCTGGTTCGAGGCCCATCAGAATAAAATTGCGCACCAGATCGGCCTGACTTAACGCCTTACCGGTGGAGTTCATACTTTCAAAAATCAGTTGCGGATTATCCTGACCACGATTAAGCGCCACATCGACAATTAATAACTTTGCTAACCCACGACATAAGGGGATCAAGTCATCACCGAGTTTGGCAATTTGTTCATCAAAGAAAGTAAAGTTTTCCATTATTCGATGGGAATAGTTTTCTGGCATTGGTCTTTGTTTTATTAACGCCAGCAAACTGTCTTTATCAGTCTCGGTCAGCAGTAATTTAAATCCTTTCTCGCCGGACTCATAAGGATTGAGCAAATAATAATTACGCAATTTCATTGCCGAAAAGCCATCAAAAACTTCGTCTTCGCCAAGATGGCGCGATAAAGCCTCAATCAGCAACATTGCGGTCGTCAGCCGCTGCTGACCATCAATGACCAGCAACGGAGAAATACCAGAAACCTGATACAATCCCTGCTCTATATAAACAACCGAACCGATAAAATGCGCTGATATATCGTCACGCTTTCCGGCACGAATGATGTCGTCCCAAAGTTGCCGACATTGTTGTTCTGTCCATGAATAAGTCCGTTGATAAATGGGAATAACAAACTGCTGCGAACGTTTTAAAAAATCGAGTAGGCGGGCTTCTGTAGCTTTCATTCTGACGTCTTTCCGTGAAGCGATGATTTCGCAATAATAACCACTTCCTTGTGGAGGTTATAGAGAAATCCTGTTTATCCGCGACGAACAGCCCCCTCACTCCACATCCTCCCTGCGTAACCCAATATCCCTCAACCGCTCATCACTCATC
>OLRM01001047.1_pt1 | contig 10840 bp, 12 predicted proteins | sample 1643211 | NCBI WGS metagenome assembly OLRM01 (sample SAMEA3136690, study PRJEB25190) | human gut metagenome | biome: human gut; feature: human-associated habitat; material: faeces | place: Austria | collected 2013
ACGGAATAGAGATAACACGAGGAGTGGTTAGAAATGGCTAAAGTTCTGGTGCTTTTACATAGCTAAACACGTACATTCAACTACCTGTTAATAACAGGACAATATCAGGTGAATCCCTATTCAATTTAAAGGCATTTTCCCAAGTATCTAAGCAGTTTTACACAGATTCTATGCAGTTGGTCACTATCAATATTCCCTCAAAGTGACTATCAAGCTGCTTAACAGTTTTCCATGTGAAAATGTGATGAAGGTTTCTTGAGGTGGGCTTAACAGATGCTATGAAGAAAGTCAATAGATATTTTAAAATTCTGCAAAGGGGGTCACATAGCTGGTGTGACAGGTACTTAGCAGCTACAGACATCTGTCTGATATTTTTGAAGATTCGGGGAAGATGAGATTCAAAGAGGGCTAGTCATTTTTTATAAAAATTTTCAGAGTCTGAAAAGTTACTGTACAGATTTTGCACAATCTTACCAAGCCTCATAGTTGATTCGATTAGAAGCTAATCTCATAGAAAGCTCTGTAGAGAGTTTTAACCCCATTTTTAGGGGTAGTCTATAGGTATGTACCAACCATCTTAAAATAAGGTGGTAAAATCGCTTAGAATGCGTTACAGAGCGTCTGAGAAGCTATATTCACAGATTTTACTAAAGTCTCAGACTTTCTAAGTGGTCTTTTTAACAGGAGGGGTTCCTATGGTCATTATCACCCTCTCTCTCGCTTAGTGAGCTACACAGACCTAGAGAACATGCTCTGTAACGCCTTCACAAACATTGACTAAGGTCAACTTCATAAACTCAGAGTTAAGTTACCTTGAAAGATTCTACCAAGAAACTACACAGGTGTTATTTAGTCTGACTGTGAAGGGATATTTAACGGGAGAAGAGATACGATATAACCCGAAGGGAGAGTATCATCTTAACAATTATCTTAAGAATAAAACTGAAAAGTTCTTAACAGATGACTACCTAGAAAGAAGGGAACGATAAGACCAGAGGTAGTGACCTTGTTAAGTAGGTCGTTTCAAAGCCTCTTAAAAGTCTGTTAAGTAAGGTCATATGAACAATCATACCATTTTGTCAAGTGTTTTGTCTTTAGCAAAAAGTGCTAAACTCAACAAAAAGCACTAAATGCTAAAGAGACGATTAAGAAATATACTAAGAGGGCGCTTCGCTTGTGTCACATCCAATAATCAATATCGGTCGTTATCATGGTGGTTCTGATGACTGGCGTACACCGTATCGTTTATTTCGTAACCTACACCGTGAATTTGGTTTTACGTTAGATGGTGCCGCAACTAAGCATGACGCATTGCTACCACGGTTCACCGATGATATAAACCGTCAATCATGGGTTGGTGAACGGGTCTTCGTTAACCCGCCGTTTAGCATGGCTGAAAAGTTCCTCCTAAAAACCCCTGAAGCTGATGTGTGTGTATGTCTGGTTCCGCACAGGTCAAAGACAACTTACTGGCTTCGGTGTGTATATACAAACCCCTTTCTGCATGAGATTCGAACGTTACACCGAGCAGTCAAATACCTTCCACCAGCAGGGAAGAAAGGTGTTGTAGCGCGTTCACCGTTTGCAAGTTGCGTCCTAATATACAGGAACACACCCCGTAAACCGAAGGTTGAAATTACCCAGACAATTTATTGTGGCGACACAATGCTTTTACTTGCCGTGGTTAACAGGGGTGGTTTACGTGGAAGACCTCATATACACGATGCACAGACGCTTGACAGGTTGATTAAAATGTATGACCAAGAACAATCCATCAAGAGCATCGCAGAATCGCTAAGAATGCCTCTAAGCACCACTTACAGGACTGTTCAAAGGTTGGGCTGAAATTCTCATATAGAGCACTGATTACGAGAATGTTAAAGAGGCGATTCCCCCCTCTCTGGGGTTATTCGCTTTTTACTGGAAGGGTTATTTTACAGAGGTTTTTCAAACCCCCTCAATAATAGAAACGAGCAACAAACGAAGAGCGAGAAATAAAATATTGAGACTGGTGAACGGGGTCTGTAAAGATTGTTTAAGAAGTCGGTTAAGAAGGTGGCTCTCCCTTTCTGGGGTTATCGCCTTGTATCTTAGTGAGTCCAGGAAGTTCTCTGTGAAGGGTCTTGTCAGTCCTTTATATTGGCTAATTACAACTCATTGAAAAATAAGTATTTTTAGAAATTACTGTCAGAGAGGTGAATACTTGATAGATACAGCTTTCCGGTTCTGTCAAGCTGTTTTTTTAATAGATAGCACAAAATGCTAAAGATGCCCCTATACCATCACGTACAGGGGGTTTTGAAGGGAGTTTAACGGGGTTCTGTGTGGTTATCTGTTCGAGTCCTGTCCTTGAGGTCAAATGACCATTCACGACCAAACAATCGGAACACGATAAACACCCGAACGATGAAATAGCGGAGCAGAAGATCTGCAATCAATCCAATACCTCCACCAGCCCATACATCAGGTGACCCCAGCTCAGGAGGGAGATTTACCATTCAATGTACCTTCTGTGTGCAATGCAAAAACATGTGACCAAATACATAGCCACGCTTCATATTTCCCCCTCTCTCATAAACCATTATACCACAAATGTTACGAATTTGTTACGAAAATACTTGACATTAGTCTTTGAAAATGCTAGTATTGTATATATAAGTTAACAGAATAATAACATCTTATGAGAGTCGGAACATGAATGAGAGACGCAGAATTTAGAGCGATGCTTCAGGCATCGAGACAACGTAACAAGCACAACTCCTACGCTTACACAAACAACCCAACCAGCTACGAACTACCCAAGCTCACCAAGAAAGAACGCAAAGGCATTGACGAAGTAATTCGTAGCATTACGCCACGAGACAGATTTATGCCAACCAGAAAGAGCACCCAGAACACTATTAAAAATTATCTGGCTAACTTTGATTCTTACGAACAATTACCAAGTAAGATTGAAGATGTAATTATCGGATTCTGTAGAAGTGAAGGCCACCCCAAATACAACAGAAAGCTATTTTATCTGCTAAAGAATCTTGATGAAATTAACTCAGCTACCGTGACAAATCATCTTCAGCGTCAAGCAACCAGACTTAGCTACGAATTACCAACCGATGCCTATTGTGCATTGCTTGCTGTAATGTGTGCAAAGCTAATTGGTATTGTTGAACATCATATTGCCGTTGGGAATATTGAGCCAATGGAAAACGAGCAACCAGACTTTGAGTTTGACCCGTATATTTTGGAGGAATTTTAAAATGAAAACCAGACACACACTAACCAGAGTTACAAAGACAGCCTTTGAAGAACTTAACAAAATTAAGAAGGTTACAGGTCTTTCACATGCAGCAGTGATGAAGCTTGCAATTAACCGTGATATTAACGAGCAGGATTTGCTTAATAGTCGCTTAGAGGCAGCAAGACACCATATCAGGATTAAGCAAGATGACCTTGATAGTCTGAAATCTTTAAATGCTTTTGGACTGGATTTAGCAAGGTTGCTAAGCATCAAAATTCACAAGTTAAAGTTAGAGATGGGGGTCTGATGCTATGCGTTACCTTTGAATACCACACGGATAAAATGATTCGCTACATCTCCGACCTCCTGATTAAAGGAAACGGATTCGGTGACATCCATAACTCAAAAGATATTTTCATTAAAGCCATTGGCCCAAATGAAGCACTGAAAACAGCAGTTAAACCGGAATGGTTTGAGCGTCACAAGATTGAATTAGGTTATTGGGGTGAGGAGGTTTTATGAAACCTTGGCATGAAGATGTTAGACGATATTTTACAGAACACCTTATCTATGATGAATCCAGTGATTCCCTGTGCTGGTCTGATGGAGAGTCAGTCACGATAAATACCGACGACTACGGCAACAAAACATTTAATATAGGCCGATATACTTTCTACGTGAAATATGTTGTCTGGTTCCTTTATCATGGCTATCAATCCAACAAGCAAATTATCCATCGAAATGGTAACAGAGCCGATACCAGACCAAAAAATCTTATGCAAGTCCGAGACTTTAAGAGAAATTAGAAAAACAGCTTCTCAGACGCTCTCAATCGCATTCTAACGCAAAAAACTATCTTATTTTAGGGTGGGTAATACCACTGTACAGGCTACCCCTGAAAAAGACTGTTTAGCTCGTTACAGAGCGATTGAGGAGGTCTGGTAAAAAGGAGATTTTAAGAAATGAATTATTCAATGCAAGTTATGGTTGACCAAGAAACTATGAATTGGCTTAATGACCTGAACAGGTCAGGCTTTAATATCTATTTCATGCATTGTTTTGAAGCATCAACGTATATTGACAAGCATATAATCAACGAAATTAAACTTGGTGACTTTGTTCACAAACTGGAAGTAACAGACCCAGACTACAAGAGATTTATCACAAGCGAATGCAACCGACTTGATTTAAGCCCGGAGCAATTATTGAAGCTGAATGTATTCTTAACCTATCAGAATGAATTAAACCCTTACAGTGAGGTGATGTAATGATGCTCGTTATTCTCTGGACGGCTTTAGGGTTATTTGTTGGTTGCTGGGTAGGTAATACGGTAAATAAGAATTGATGTTACCAATCTGTTAAAAAGCTGTTGACAAATAACCTTAAGCATGACATAATTTTAATTATAGAGAGAATTTCTCTCTTATTTCTTTCAACAATTCCATCTACATCTAGGGATAGTTATTCTGAAAGGTGCAATGCTTTTCGCTACATGGCCTCTTATATAACCTGAGAGGCTATCTCGAAAAGTCTTTGTTCATTCATTCGTTTGAATCCTTTACAGCTTTGCCCTGATTCATGATTAGGGCTTTCTTTAAGAGTTTTTAAACAGAGCTTTTAAAGAAAGTTTTCCTGAAACTTCGTTAACGTTATAAGCAAACCTTCAAAGCCCTTCACAGATTATGTTTAGGGCTTTTCTTAATAGAGCATCTTTAATAAATCGTTAAGTCATCTTCTAAGTGTATTGGCGTTGAAGGTGCTCTATTAAGAAATAACCACACACTTAGAGGAAAAAATAATGACAAACGATATTTACATTAATGGCAAAGTGATTGATAGCTTCGGTGACTGGTCGCCACAGACTGAACATCCAGCTATCACTATCCAGCGCAAAGAACACGATGAAAGAATTGCACTTGAGCAAGAGTTAAAGATGTCACCAAAGGTAATTTCCTTTGTGTCTCCTGAGCCTCAAGAGATGCCTGATGTATGCAAAACTGAAGCATTACTTGAGCTTGAGCGTGAATATTACCCACAGTTAAAAGCACAGCGTATTAAACTTGATGACGCTTACAGCAAAGTTACCCTGATGCAATCAGCTATTGAGCCGTCAGAATTTGAGATTCAGGATGAATTGTCACAGAAACCATTTGTCTATTACAAATATGAAGACAATGATGGTTTTGGTACTTTTCCTGAGAATATCCCAGACGTGATTAATAATCTTTCTGACGGATATCGAATTGTGAAGATGGTTAAGGCATCAAGAGGTGCTGGTCAGTTTATCTACATGACCAATAAAAGCGATGAAGAACTCTGTGAAATTGCTAAACAGAACATCTTGGCATCACGTAACAAGCAGCTTGATAGTGCTAAGTTGTATCTCTCAAGAGAGCTTCAGGCTATGAAAGAGCTTGTGAAAGAATATGAAGATGCTAAGAAGGTTGCTATGCAGGCTGATATTGAGCAGCTTACGAAGATTTCTCAGAAATATGCAAAGGCTATTTGAGGTGATTAATGAGTCCTATTTTTTATATTCTTAGAAAGAAGTTTGATGCTATCGATGAGATTACCGGATATCTTCGTGAACGTATTTACGAAGGTGAGTCTCTGGAAGATTTAAAATTTGATGGTCGAGATGACTTAACTTTCCTGATTAGGGATGTTAATCGGGATATTGAGCGATTAAGAGATAGTTATAATCCACCAGAAATTACTGAAATGATAGACTTTGATGATGGAACAAGAACTATTAGCGTAGCGATTGGTGGGAGTTACATCAGGGACTTTACCAGTAAAACTAATGAAGAGTTACTTGCTGAATTTAAAGATGACTATCTAAAAAATCTCGATTCTTATCAGGCAGAATTAGATAAGCGGTATCGGGATTTAGCTGGAAAAGGCTACTTAATAGAGGAATTGCTGGACTTCTAATTGAAACTAATGTGAGGTGGTGAATGATTGATTTAACAGAACGCTATGAGCTTATTAAAGCAATTAGTGAACGATTGAAAGAACAACCCAACAAACCAAAGCTACGAATTGGAAATCAACGTCGAGTTATCACCTCACACAAACCAAAGGTACGTAAGATTCCTTCATGGTGCTTAGATAAATTACCATGTGACGCACAGATTTTAGGTGATGATGGGATGTATTCTTACGTTTACCATTAATTTGAGATTAGCTTCTAATAGAATTGGTTGGGTAAAAATCTACGGGAGAGATTATCGAGTGACATCGGTAGCCCTCCCTTTTTTGTATATGAGGATAGTCTTCTATCCGAAGTCTATGAGGTGAAATATGAACAATGGCACAGTTTAAAGTTGATGATTTTCTGATTGAGTTAAGTTTTAACTCTCAGAAAGTTTTAAAAGGTCTGGAAAAAGCCGAGAAACAAACGATGCAGGTAGCATCACGAATTGAGAAGCGATTGAATAAGGCGTTTAAAGTGAATCCTACGCCTTTAAATGATTCTCTCAAACTAATGGAAAAGAATGTCGATAAAACTGTTTCCAAGATTGAGCAGCGTCTTAAAAACACTAAAGCGTTTAAGATTAAAACTGAAATTGAGGATACTCTAAAGCCACTTAGACAGCCAAGACAGCCACGAATTAGCGGCAACAGAGCAATCACAGCAGCGCATAGCGTGAATATGTCTAAGCTTGGTGATATTAATCCGCTGATGGCTAAAATGTTTAAAGCACAGTATTACAGCTTAAGCGGTAAGGCTGGTAATATTGGAAGTGAAAAGTTTAACGCTGAACTTGCAATATTAAATCAATCTCTTCGTGAAACGTTGAATAAACTCAGGTCACAGACAAAGACCACCAGCATTAACAATACAAGCGACGCATTTAATAATCTTGCAAGCAATGCAATCAAGTTATCTGGTGCATTTTACTCTGTGATGGGTGCTCTTAACGCTTACAAGGCCATCATGAATGCAGGTCTTAAACGAGATTCCGCACAGAGAGCCGCTAAGTTTGTACTTGGTGATAAAGCATCTGAAGCTGAGGTATTTATTCGAAATTTAGCAGACAAGACAGGTCTTAATATCTCTGAAGGGCTATCAAGCTACGCTAAGTTTGCAGCAGGTGCTCAGGGTTCTATGTCACAGGAACAGACACAGGAGCTATTTGGTAATGCAACGGCTATGAGTCGCTTAATGGGGCTTTCTAACGATGAGCTAAACGGCATTTTGAAAGCTTTTGAGCAGATGGCGAGCAAGGGCAAGATTCAGGCTGAAGAGCTTCGTGGACAGTTGGGTGACCGTATGGCTGGTGCATTTAAGCTATTCGCTGAAGCATTGGGTATGACTGCTACAGAGCTTGATAAAGCGATGAAAGACGGGAAGATTTTAAGTAGTGATACTCTCCCTAAAGTCGCTAAACAGATGGGCTTGATGATTGATAAAGCGGGTGGCTGGGCTGAAGTCGCTAAGAGCACTCAGACAGCTTTAGGGAAACTGGCTAACAACTGGGATGATACGATGGTGAAAATCTTCTCAGGTTCACAGGATGAGCTAAACGGCTTCTTATCCAGCCTGAGTAACCTGCTTAGTGAAATGGGGATGAGTTCTTCTATCGCTGGTGATGCTATCGGTGGACTTATCGACATGCTTAAAGCTGGTGTAGATGACATCCGTATCTTTAACAATCACCTTGAAGGCTGGATTTTACAGACTAAGAAGTTCTATTACAGCCTTGATGACACTAAACGAAAACTACTTGATGAAGTCGGTGATGGATTTATCAATTTTGTCAAAGGTCTTGCTATAGCGTTATCTGCAAAGACGCTATTCAGTGCCACTACAGGGATTATGAACCTGACAAGAGCAATCACAACGTTAGGTACAAGAGCTAATCAGGTGGCTGGTCAGGTAGCTACTGGTAAAGGTGGTGGAAAACTGAAAGGTGTAGCTGGTGGTGTAGGTAGTGCTCTTGCAATTGGTTATGCTGATGACGGTTATGAAACAGCGTTAGCATTAGCTTCAATGATTCCACAAATCAGAGGCGTCACTCTTGGTTTATATGCATTGAAGAAAGCACTGGATTTTATGAATCAGGAAGTAGTCAAAAACGCTAATATGCATCCATCTGGGGTAGGTGTGGGTAGTGACTTTAATCCTGTGTATTCTGGTGACCCTAATAAACCGAATATGATTAACGAAGGATGGAGTAGAATTTTTAGTTCAATGGGTGAATTGTTTAACAATGCCACAATGAATATTGCAAGATTCAATCATCCAGAATTGATTACCATGAAACAAGATGCATCATTAACGAGCACTGACATCCAAAATCTAAGAGATGAAATTAGTGCTTTAAGTAAGCGTATTCAGGAGCCTGTGAAAGTTTCACTTGGTGGTGAAGTTGCCATTAAACCAGATGAAACCAGCTTTATGACCTTTAGCAGTAATATCTACGACCAATATGCAGAAGCTACGTTATTAAGTTCATCATTCCCAGAAGATGATTGATTTAACGGTGTTCTACGTGAATAAAGCAAAGTTAATACCCACACTGAAAAATAATTTTTACGTAGCTCACGCTTAACAGAGAAAATACTTATATATCAAAGGCTTGGTTAAAAATGATTAAAATACACTAAGCCTTTGAAATCAAAGGAGAATTTAATGATTTACACTAATCAAATCCGCTACAGTGGCAAAGATGGCATCTATTTCCACTTAAGAGATAATGTAGATGCCTTCTTAACCCTATCAGCAACTGAGAACATGGAATTTGATAGTCCTATGCAGGTAACTACACAGAATATGCAATCAGGGCAAACAGTCACAGATAATGTGCAAAGAGCACCCAGAACAATCACTATTAGTGGTGTCGTCGTAGTTGGCTATGAAGGGAGCTTATTACTAACTCGTCAAGGCCAATTAGTAGAGAACTTCATCGACACTCTTGAAAGCTGGCGTGACCAGAAGCAGATTATTTCGGTCATCTGTAAAGATGGTATCAAGATTGATGATTCCATTATTACGAGTTTTAAAGCCTCTAAAGATGTTGGTATTTCAAATGGTCTAAGAATCCAGCTAACTTTTCAGGAAATTAACTTCAAAGCTGTTGTGGGTCAAACTGATATCTCGGCTGCAACTGGAAAGGCTGCCACTACGAATGATGGTGGTGTGACCAGTAAGAAGAATGCAGGTAACGTGACCACTGAACGCAATAACGCGCCTATGCTATCGTGCAAAGAGCTAATGAGTATTAGCGATGTATCCGGTTACGCTCCAGCTATCAGAAATGATATTCTCGATGCTCAGATTAAGTGTAATAAGGCTTGGAAGCTGGACTATTCAGACTTAACAGAAGCTGAAAAAACCAACGTCACCAATGCTAATAGTAACGCTGGTCGAGTAGCTTCAAAGCTTAAAAAGTACTCAGTGAACCCTAATAAAAAATACTAAGCGTCCACCTCTTCCATATCACCAGCAGGATAAATCCTTGTTACTGGTTCACCAAAAATAAGCATATCATCTAATGACTGCATCTCATCGGTTGCTTCTTCAAGCGTTAAGGTGTGGTCATCTTTACCATCAAGAGGAAAACCACGAATCATATTTCCATTGTGAAGATATATATCCACCAGCTTTTCATTACCAGAAACAACAATCTCTTTCACCAGACGCTTAATGATAATCTGGGCTTCAGTTCTCCCCTCTACAGACTCCATATCAAGACCGCTTAAATCCAAGCTTGATACAGATTTTACCCTCGCCTTTTCTCGTGATAACTGAACTATCAGTTCATCTTTTTCTTCCTGTTTAACCCGTAGTGCTTCCTGAATCTGAGTGATGTTAGGAAGCTGTATCAGCGTCTCAGTGAGTTTTTCCAGTTCACCATCAACGGTGTTTAATCTTCTTTGTAGTTCATCTAATTTAGCTGTATCGGTAGCTTCATCGTGTAGCTGTGACAGTTTGCTGAACAGACGACTACAAAGCTGTGTATCAAGTAACTTTCTGGACACTGTACCGTAGCTACAACGGGACTCCTTATTACCATTGCAACGGTAAGTACCTTGATAAACGGGTTTACGTATCCCTGTAGGAGTCATTACAAGCCCACACTTACAACGGATAAGCCCCTTCAGTATGTTCACATATAGCCAGTGTTCACCGCTGGATGTTTTCCCCTTCCCTGTTTCCTCTAACAGTTGCTGTACAGCGTAAAACTTAGAATCTGTGACAATCTGAGGATAGAACCCTTCAATTTCTTCACGTAACACTGTTTTACGGTCTTCTGTAGAAATCTTGGCGGGAAGGTAACCTAATACACTTCGTGAAGTCAGGATGTGTTTAACGCTTAAAGCTGACCAGTTACCATCCGGTTTCTTAGTCTTGGATATTCTGACCTTACGCTGATTAATGGTCGGGTAACCTTGTTCGTTTAGCCATTTACAGATAGCAAACATCGACATACCAGAAAGACGCTTGTCATAGATGATATTCACCAGTGACGCTTTATCTTCATCAACGATGTAGTGTGAACCGTCTTCTGATAGCTCTAACCATCCGGGGGCTTGCTTACCCATTGCGTATTTTCATGAAAGGAGATCACTCAATAACTTCCATCGAGATCGGGTAAT
>OLRM01001053.1_pt1 | contig 10803 bp, 8 predicted proteins | sample 1643211 | NCBI WGS metagenome assembly OLRM01 (sample SAMEA3136690, study PRJEB25190) | human gut metagenome | biome: human gut; feature: human-associated habitat; material: faeces | place: Austria | collected 2013
CGCCATCTACGAGACGATGGTCCGCCTCGCCACGGGCAACGAGGCGCTGCTCGCGCCGTTCGTGGAGTCCAAGGGCAACTTTGGCAAGTACTACTCGGGCGACCTGACCTACGCCGCCTCGCGTTACACCGAGGCCAAGCTCTCCCCCATCTGCGCCGAGATCTTCAAGGACATCGACAAGGGCCCGGTCGACTTCGTGGACAGCTACGACGGCGCCATGAAGGAACCGCGCCTGCTGCCCACCACGTTCCCCAACATCCTTGTCTCGGCCAACAAGGGCATCGGCGTCGCCATGGCGTCCGATATCTGCGGCTTCAACCTCAACGAGGTATGCACCGCTACCATGCACTATCTCGAGGACCCCGACTGCGACCTGCTCGAGTACATGCCCATGCCCGATTTCTCCACCGGCGGCGAGATCATCTACCGCCGCGAGGAGATGGAGCGCATCATCGAGACAGGTCTGGGCAGCTTCCAGATCCGCTCGCGCTGGCGCTGGGTCCCCGAAGAGCGCATCATCGAGGTCTACGAGATCCCCTACACCACCAAGACCGACGTCATCATCGACCGCATCGTCAAGCTCTCCAAAGAGGGCAAGGTGCGCGAGATCGCCGACATCCGCGACGAAACCGACCTCTCCGGCCTGCGCATCGCCATCGACCTCAAGCGCGGCGTGGACCCCGAGAAGCTCATGGCCAAGCTCTATCGCTCGACCACGCTGCAGGATTCGTTCTCGTGCAACTTCAACGTGCTCGTCGACGGCTATCCACGTGTTATGGGCGTGCGCCAGATTCTGCACGAGTGGGTTAAGTGGCGTATTGAGTCCACGCGTCGCCGCATTAACTTTGACCTGGGCAAAAAGTCCGAGCGCCTGCACCTGCTGCACGGCCTCGAGGCGATTCTGCTCGATATCGACAAGGCCATCGCCATCATCCGCGGCACCAAGCTCGAGGCCGAGGTCGTCCCCAACCTGATGCGCGGGTTCGACATCGACGAGACCCAGGCGGAGTTCGTGGCCGAGCTCAAGCTGCGCAACATCAACGAGGAATACATCCTCAACCGCACCAAGGATATCGCCAAGCTCGAGGCCGAGATCGCCGAGCTGGAGGAGATCCTCTCGAACGAGGACAACATCAAGAAGGTCATCCGCGACGACCTGGCCGCAGTCAACAAGAAGTACGTCATGCCGCGCCGCACGGGCAGGATCGAGCCGTCCGACGTCATCGAGGTGAGCCTGGAGCCCGAGGTCGAGGAGTACCCGGTCACCATCATGCTCTCGCGCGAGGGCTACCTCAAGAAGATGACGGACCGCGTGCTCAAGAAGGGCGCCGCCCTCAAGTACAAGGACGGCGACGAGCCCTTCATCGAGTTCCCGTCCGCCAACACGCACGAGCTTTTGGTGTTCACCAACAAGAGCCAGGTGTACAAGTGCAAGGTCGCGGCGTTCGAGGACACCAAATCCGCGCAGCTGGGATCGTATCTGGCCACGGACCTCGAGATGGAACCCGACGAGAGCGTCATCTGGGTCATCGACCCCGAGGATTACAAGGCCGACGTGCTGTTCATCTTCGAGAACGGCCGCGCGGTGCGCGTCGCGCTTGCCGGGTACGTCACCAAGACAAACCGCAAGCGCCTCAAGAACGCCATCTACGGCGGGTCCAAGCTGCTGTACGCCCAGGTGCTCAAGAAGGACCGCAACGTCGCGCTGGTCTCGAGCGACTACCGCCTGATGAACTTCAACACGTCGCTGCTCAAGACCAAGACGACCACCAACACGCAGGGCGTCCAGGCCTTCACGGCCAAGAAAGGCCGCGTCATCACAACCGTAAGCACCGCCGAAGAGGTGCTGGGGGCGGGTGTCTCCGCCGAAAAGTTCACCGCGCAGAGCCTGCCGTGCGCCGGCGCCCTCATGAAGGAAGACGACATGCCGAGCCTGTTCGACTAGGGGTGGCACCTCCAGCCGCAGCTCCCGCGCATCCCTCCGCGGGAGCTGCGGCCATACCGTTTTAGCCGCTTTCCTCCCTCTAAAGGAAAAAGTCCCTCGCACTCACGATGCGAATGCCGTCAATGTCAGTATCATAGGAACCCTGCCTCACGACCACAATCTTCTCATGATTGTCCCGTATCGCCTTCAGAGGAGCAATCTCGCGTTCCCTGGTCTCACTGGCGAACATCTCGTCTGTCGCCTGCACGTAGAGCACGCGCCCATCTTTCGTTGCGACAAAGTCGACCTCCCTGCCGTGGAGCTTGCCCACATGCACACTCCATCCTTCGTAGAGTAGCTGGAAATATACGGCATTCTCGAACAGGCGACCAATATCCGTGACTCTGTATCCTGCCATCCAAGTCCTGAAACCGGTGTCGACGATGTACTCTTTGGGGTTCGTCTTGAGAAGCGCCTTGCCGTGCAGGTCGTAGCGTGCGACGCGGTAGAACAGGAATGCCTCTTCGAATGCCGTCACATATGAGGAGACGGTCTTTGAGCCAGGTGCGCTCGATTAGGCGCCGAGCTTCTCGGCAGAGGCGATTGGGGAATCACGACCGACAAACCTCCCAACAGACGCATCGAGCCCACTCGAGGCGAACTTGCGCAGCTACGCAATCTGCTGCTACGCGAAGCCCAACTCACTTACACGAGGCCCCATAACCCCTGATAGGACGACGAGGGCGAGCGAGCGAACCGCATCATCGCGCAGGAGCGGCGGCACAGCAGGGCATGGGGCAGCGAAATCGAGAGGGCGGAGCCCCCCTACTGGCCGATTATTGAAATAGCCGCTCTATATCATTAAACTTTTACTCGGTTGAAACCGAGTCGGAAAGGACCGAGTATGGATTTCTTTGGTCGCGAGCGTGAGCTCGCCCGCGTTGAGCGTGAAATCAAATCGGACGGCCAGAGCGCCATACTCGTGTATGGGCGCCGACGCGTGGGCAAAAGCGAGCTCATCAAGCAGTCGCTGTCGACAACCAACTGCCGCAGCATTTATTACGAATGCAAGGAGACCTCCGAGCAGAACAACCTCGAGAGCCTCTCCGCCCTCGTATCCGAGGTCTTCGACCTCCCACCCTTGGGCTTCGGCAATCTCGAGGCGCTTCTCAACCACCTCTTTACTCTGTCCGTCCAGGAACCCCTTACGCTTGTCCTCGATGAATACCCGTACCTGCGCAAAACGGTCAAAGGGCTCGACAGCATCCTGCAGTCGTTGCTGGACCGTCATCGCGATTCATCCCACCTCACGCTCATTCTCTGCGGATCGTTCGTCGAGGTCATGAAATCGCTACTTGAGCGCGAGAATCCTCTGTATGGGCGAATCAACCTCACCATCGACCTCAAGCCGATGGATTATTACGACGCGGCGCGTTTCTACCCCGATTTTTCCGCCGAAGACAAAGTGCGTCTATACAGCGTGTTCGGCGGCATCCCGTACTACACACGCCTTATCAACCCGAAGCTCTCTGTACGGGAGAACATTATCGAGCTCATATCAGAACCGGGGGCGCGTCTGGAAAACGAGGTCTCGATGTATCTCAACTCGGAGATCTCGAAAATCGTGAACGCCAACGAGGTCTTCGGGGCGCTTGCCGACGGATACTCTAAGTATCGGGATATCCTCTCCCAGTCGCACGTATCCAGCGGGCCCACCATGGTCGATGTCCTCGACCGGCTCATCCGCATGGAACTCGTGCAAAAACAAGCCCCCATCAACGATCCGCTCAACAAGAAGAAATCGAGCTACCGGATCATCGACGGGCTGTCGCTGTTCTACTACCGCTATGTCTTTCGATACGCCTCGCAGCGCACCTTCCTCGACCCACAGGTCTTTTACGACCGGTACATCTCTCAGGATTTTGAGACGAACTACGTGCCGTATGCATTTGAGGAGGTATGCCGGCAGTTCCTCATCCGCAAGAACCGCGCGGGGGAGCTGCCCGAATTGTTCGACGATATTGGCCGCTATTGGTATGACGACCCCGCCAACAAGGCGAACGGCGAATTCGACGTGGTGACGCACGACCCGCATGGCTACGTGTTCTATGAAGCGAAGTTCCGAGGTACGCCCGTCACGCAGGAGATGATCGACGAGAAGATCGAGCAGGTCCGTTCAACGGGGCTCGACTGCTACGCCTACGGGTTCTTTTCGCGTTCCGGCTTTGACGGGAATATCGAGGCGAGCGGCCAGCTTCGGTTGTTCAGCATCGAGGAGCTGTATCGCTAAGGACGGCTCCCGATGGGCAGCCCTTGATGCAAGGGGGTGGCCTTCACGGGGTTCTCCCTTTCCATGTCAGACAGGATTGACGGCAAGACCTGCCATCTCTCCTGCGGGCAAGACCTAGTCTTCGAACGCATCATGAGCAGCGACGGTTCCCCTTGCGAGCTGCTCTCTCAGATTCTTTGGCACGACGGCTTCGCCTACCTACGCCATCTGCCTCAAGCTGAGGATGCGCTCTTGCTCGTCCACTCGTACTGCCCCATCCGCACGAAAACCTGGTGGCCAGGCATCTCAGACGGAGGGCTTGCCAAAGGTGCGCTGCATTATGGCCCCACCCGCACTCCCGACAAGCGCAAGGCACCCACCGAACTCCGCATGGCCGCAGAGACGTCACGACTCCGCCGGCGCGCGGCCGCCCAACGCGTTATGCGGCATGACGTTCCATGCGGCCATCCAGACGCCCAGGATCTCGTCGAGGTCTTCCACCGTACTCATGCGCGTCTCCCCCAAATCCCCGAGGGAGCGCTTCATCAGCTCGGTGGGCATGATCTCCCCATCCTCATGGGCAATGTCGAACACGACGCTCTCCCATGTCGCCTTGAGGGCGAAACGGTCCGCGAGCTCGCGGTACCGATCCGCCAGCTGGACGCGGAAATCGGCAAGCTGCTCTGGATCTTCGAAGTCCACGTCGGGGAACTGCGCCTCGAGCGATCCACTCACCACGCCCCCACGGGGCCCGTACGTCTGGCGCGCCAGCTCCAGGAACGAGGGGCGCTCGCCGCCTTCTTCCCTAAGAACCTCTTTCATATGGTCCGCCATAACAACCGGATAGAAGGCGACCACGTTACCCGGAAAGAACCATGCGCCGCCCGACTTTGTAAGGCGTGCCACGATGACCCCGCATGGCCCCTGCTCGCCCTCGCGGAAAAGCCCTTCAGAAAGCGAGTAGTCACGCACCCAAAACATCTCGCTCGTGTAAACATCCAGCAACTCGAGACGATGTGCGGCAATATCGACATGCTCGACGGAAAACATACTGCTGAATTGATTATTCACTTCCTCGCGAAGCTGGCTCAAGTAGCCGTTTCCGCGCCGATCGGGATTCTCCTCGCAGTACAGCTCGATGCCCGAGAGCCCGCCCTCCAAGGGCTTGTCGAAAATGGCCCACTCCAACGCCAGCTCATGGAGACGCTCGACATGCTCATATGACAGCTCATCGAAATCAGGCTCGACGCGAGCGATGAACTCCCGGTACGCCGTCTCCGCGAAGCCGGGGTAACGGCGCTTGAGAAAGCTGATCACGCGGCTGAATTCGACACCCGGTGCTTGCGAGGACATATGAGCTCCTAACTGGGCGCATTTCGATGGCACCCAACGCCAAGCCGCAGGCATGCGGACAAATGGAGGCAGAAGGGCAAGACACCCGCGGAAGGTAAAATACATACCGTGCGGGCGTTATCAGATTCAATTTTTGCAAGCGCCGAGCCCGGTGTCAACGACCTGCGCAGGACGGTTTGCTCGTGACGTGGATATGTCCCGGTATGAGGGCATATCTTCCCAATCCGCTAGCTTATGCCCCCATAATCGTCAGTTAAGACACTTATTTTTCGATTTTGCAAAAGTTGGTTTCTTAACCCGCACTCCCGAGTTGGCGAGCAGGTTGGAGCTTCGTTGTTGACGCGATCGCTTCGTGCGCATCCGATAGGCCTGTTTAACAAAAGGCCTATCGGATGCGACTGGCCGCCCATACGGCGACGGCGTTTCCCGTGCGGGCGCGAACGGCCCCGCGTGCCCTATCGCGCGATATCCCCGCATGACGCTCAGAACACCTGCTCGCCGAGCAGCCACCTCGCGAGGTCCAGCACGAGAACGCCCTCCCGGGTATAGGGCTCATGCCTCGTGCGAGCGATGAGAATTCGGAGGCTGTTGGCGCACGAGACAACCCAGCAGCCCATGCCGGAATCGAATGGAACGACGGGATGTCCCCACGCCCCGACATCGTGCTTCACCCTGAGATCGATGAGCATGAGAAAACCTCCCATTTCCCAGGCACCGAGAAATGGGAGGCAGTTCGCCTATTAATCGTCCAGTGGCTGCATGATCTCTAGGATGATCCCATCAGGATCGCGGAAATAGAAAGCACGGCTGCGGCCAAAGCCATCGTGGCGAAAATCGAACTCCTGTGGCGAGGAGAGGCACTCCACGCCCTGCTCCATCAGCTTTTGATACACCGCGTCGGCGTCGTCGGCGTAAAAGCAAAGCTCCGAGATGGAGGTGGTGAAGAGGTCGGCTGCTTTGTGGGCAACCTCGTCGCCGACGAACTGGATCAGCTCCACGGGCGGCATATTCAGCTGGTCCGACCCGTTCAGGTACGCGACACGAGCCCTGCAGTTTCCCCGTTGGAACATCGCCTCGGTCTCTCCGCCTTCCATCAACAGCTCGCCCTCGTAGCGAAGCCCCAAGATGTCGCGGTAAAAAGCTACCGAACGATCCAAGTCGCTGACAGTCAACCCGACGTGATAAACCTGCCCAATCATTTCTTCCTCCTGCCTGGATTTTTTGCCCGATTCTATCAAGGGGCAGAATGAACGGTCAAACCTCGTCGGCGTTACTTTGATGGAGGCTGCACCCTACCAGCTGGTTGCGGCCATGCCGGAATCGATGCCCGCAGCATAGCGCACTTGGGCTGACATGCTGGATTGGCTCGTTGGCCGCAAGCACGAATCGAGCGGAGAGCCGGACAGAGGGCCGCTGTTCACTTGCCGTATGATGGAAGAACAAATATTCAGCCATGAGAACGGAAGGTTCCGCAGCTGGTGGTATGCGGACCTGCACGACGATCTCATCGTATTCTACGCGCCCTTCAGGGACTGAAAGAAGGGCGCGGCCCCGGTGAAAGCCTAGAAGCGATACAACCAGGTCTGGCGGAACGAGGAATGGCGCGCCCCTTGCTTGCATTCAAGATGGCATTCATCTCAGACGCGTCAACGCCACGACTTCAATTCTGACAAAGCGGATTGCTACGGCTGTCGCCATAGGAAACGGATTTGAAGCGAGGGGCGCTACGGCATAACGCTCGAAAAGAACTAAGAGTCCAAGGAAATCGACAAGGAGGACGCGCTCGCCGCCATTGACCGTTTCGCGGAATTACTGCAAGTGGTGAGCAGCGGCTCTAATCGCTGCAACCCGATTTGAGTTTCATGGGCCCCGAAACGGCCCCCTTTCGCACTCGGGGACAAAAACCGCGCGTCCACTCACTTGGGATAAATCCTTACTCCCATTCCTCCGAATACCGCCCCGTGCCTTGCCGTCTTGAGACACGGGGGAGTTAATCGCGAAATCGCAGGTGAAAGGGAGTAAATAGCCAAAGAAAAAGCCTCCGTTCCGACGCGGGAACAGAGGCTAGATCATCGTATTTACTCACCGCCGTCGCTGGTGGCTTTGCCGTGACTCTCGTACGAAACGAAACTCAGCAGCACACTGCGGCACCCAAAAATGCAGGTCAGAACCCTGTCAGCCTACTCCCACTCTTTCACGCTCGTTTGTTGCGGCGCCATTCCAGTTAACTCCAGTTGGGTCGTCGGTCTTGGCCGGCATGCTGCCGAATCCTGCAGTGTGTCTTCGCGTAGGCGTTTGAGACAAATCCTGGGGCAAATCCGTGAACTATTTCGAAACCGCAAGCCCGCAGTTTCATTTTTGTCCCGGGACAAAAACGGGTTGGTTTTGAGGCCCTGAAACGTCCGATATGAACGCCAAAACAGCCGACTATCATCTTCGACACCCGTTTGGCAAAGTGAATCGTAGCCAGTGGCTTTAACGTCTTGCATTTCCGCAGGTCATGAGGGATGCACAAGAGCGATGACTGAAAGAATCGTCGCGGGTGGCTTTGTTTTCGCCCTTATGAGCCAACTCTAAGCGCCTTAGGAACCGAGCGGGAAATCCGAGTTAGAGAATCCCGATCGTCGCCTTATTTCGGGCTGATCGCAAATCAGTTGGCAACCGAAAGCCAAGGTATAGAGACGGGCCGCACCTATGCGCACACATTTCGGTACGTTTCGTATGGCATCGGCCATAACAAAACAAACCGCCGAACGATTCAGATTGCAGACAGCCAACTCGACGCGACAAATCCGCCGTATCATCTTCCCAACATCCGCCTTCGCGCCATCAGCGCACGCGAAATCGGTGAGTTTTCCAGAGCTTTTTCGGGTGCTATTGCTCCGATTCGGCAGGCTCAGCCTCCGCTCGATCTTACGCATTATTTTGGGAGGACACGAATCGTCGCCCGCCACGGCGGCTTATACAGCCTCTCGGCATAGAGGGAAACGCCATGGTCACGCTCAACGTCTACGTCGACATCGAGCCGATGTCCAAGATACAGTACATGCTGCGCGTGGCGCCTGCCTTGCGCGGGAAGTCGAGCAGGCGGTCGCGGCAGTACTCGTATTGTTGATTCCGTGCCTCGATCTCGGCGGGGAGGCCGTCGATCAGCGATGCCGTGAGGGAGTCGAAGCGGTCGAGGATATCGACGACCTTCTGCCGTGTTTCGAGGGATGGGACGGGAATCTCGACTCTCGCTAAGTCCACAGGCGCGACTTCGATTACCTTTGCCCCTTTCGCCACCTTTCGTTTGGATATCTGAAAGACCTGAGCAGTAGCTAAATATGCTAGGTATCTCGGGATAATGCTTTCAGTCGCATACGCGCAAGAGTGCCCGCTGATTGCAACCGGCCGTTCGCCTTCCCACGCCAATGGTGTGCAGACATCTTCGGTATCCTCGCTCGCTATGGCAAAAATCACGTCTCCAGGGTTAGCCTATTTCGATTTAGCGTATTGCTCTTCAGATCATCGCGGCGTGCTCGTAGCCGCGCTCCACGAGGAGCCGCTCGGCAACGTCGAGAATCTTCTCGACCGCCTCCTCCGGGTACTTATTGCGTGCCGCAGGCACCTCCGTCCTTGTTATCACGATAAACATACTATGAGTGGCGTACGGGTCGAGAAGGGCTGGCGCCAAAAGAGCCCAACGGCCGTTACGGCTTCGTTAGAAACGCGCCCCATCATGGATGGTGAACCCGAAAGGTAAGGCGCGCTGGCACGGTGGCTCGGCCCGCGCGCCCGGAAGAGAAAGGATAAACCCATGGGTTACATGCTCGAGACGCGTGGGCTCACCAAGCGCTTCGGCCGCGGCGACCAGGCGCAGGACGCCGTGGCCGACGTGAGCCTTCATATCCGCGAGGGCGAGGTGTACGGGCTGCTCGGTCCCAACGGAGCCGGCAAGTCGACAACGCTCAAAATGATCTGCGGAATGCTGCGGCCGACGGCCGGGGAGATCCTCTTTGCCGGGCACGCCTGGCGTCGCGAGGACCTCTACGCAATCGGCAGCCTCATCGAGGAGGCGCCGCTCTACCCCAACCTCACCGCACGCGAAAACCTGCGCGTGCGCACCACGCTGCTGGGCCTTCCCGAGAGCCGCGTAGATGAGGTGCTCGCCGCCGTGGACCTCGCGGACACCGGGAAGAAGCGCGCCGGGCGCTTCTCGATGGGCATGCGGCAGCGCCTGGGGCTCGCGCTGGCGCTGATCGCTCGGCCACGCCTGCTTGTGCTCGACGAGCCCACCAACGGCCTCGACCCCATCGGCATCGAGGAGCTGCGCGACCAGATCCGCGGCTTCGCGGCGGCGGGCACGACGGTGATCGTCTCGAGCCACATCCTCTCCGAGGTGCAGCAGATGGCGGACACCATCGGCATCATCTACGGGGGGCGCCTCGCCTACGAGGATGCGCTTCGGCCCGGGCAGGACCTCGAGGAACTCTTCATGAGCGTCTGCCGGGAGGGGCGTCGAGCGCGCGGGGAGGTGGCGGCATGACGGGCGAGAAAGGCGGCCTGCTCGCGGGCCTGCGCGCTGAGACCCTGAAGTCGCGCCACGCGGCACCGGTTCGCCTGGCCGTGCTCATGGCGCTGCCGATGCCGCTGCTCGGCGCGATGCCCTACCGGGGTGTGCAGATCTTCAGCGCGTGGAACTACTGGTACGCGCTCTTCCTGCCCGTGGCTCTCTCGCTCGTGGTGGCGTGCGTCGCGCGGGCGGACGCGCGCACGCGGATGCGGGGGCTTCTGGGCCTGGGCTTCCCGCTCGGGCGCGCCTGGTGGGCCAAGGCGCTCTGGTGCCTCGCGCTCTGCACGCTCTCGAACCTCGTGGTCTTCGGCATCTACCTCGCGGGATCGGCGTTCTCCTCACAGGGCCTCACGGTCGCGGGCACGCTCACGATGTTCCTCTGCGCGCTCGTCAACACGGTGACCGCGGCGTGGATGATTCCCGCAGGGCTCTTCCTCACGGCGCGGCTCGGCATGCTCGCGGGCATCTTCTGCCCGCTCGCCGCGCAGCTCATGGGTGGTTTCGCCTGGTCGCTGATGCCGCTGCCGCAGCTCTTTCCGCCGTCGGCGAGCATGGTCATCCCCACGAGCTTCATCCCCGTGCTGCCGAGCGGCGAGCCACTCGCGGCGGACATGGCGCTCGGCGGGGCGCTCGCGGCGGACGGCATGCTCACACTGGCGGGCCTTGCGGTCTGCGCGCTCGCGTTCGCCGCGCTCACGGCGG
>OLRM01001057.1_pt1 | contig 10750 bp, 8 predicted proteins | sample 1643211 | NCBI WGS metagenome assembly OLRM01 (sample SAMEA3136690, study PRJEB25190) | human gut metagenome | biome: human gut; feature: human-associated habitat; material: faeces | place: Austria | collected 2013
ATTTTTTAAAAATATATCTTGGAATTTGTTTGAGGAAGGAAAACCGGGAGTAAACGGTGAACCATCTTTAAATATTTCTATTGCAAATGAGAACCAAAATATACCATGTACATCTGACGGAAAAGTCATAGATAATTTTTTAATTGAGATTCCATTTGCAGGATATGTTGGTTTTGACAAATCTCCTTGTAGTGTTTCTGTCGGAGTATTACCTTCAGGAATCACACTTGGATCAAATGAAAATGCAACCGATAAAAAAGATGGTCGTATAATTTTAAACGTTGCAAAAGGAAGTAATTTAGGAAGTGATCAAACTGTATCTGGTCAGATATTACTTACATTTACAATCAAAGAAAGAGAAATTGTCAAAGTTTTTACGTGGTCAAAGACAAAAGATGGCGGAGATGGAAATATCGATTTATATTCTATTGAACCATCTGTTTCAGTAATTACTCGAAAGCTAGATGGAAGCTTGGATCCAACCACCATTACATTTAATTCATGGGTTAGAAATTCTAAAAGTGTAAATTTGAATCCATATGAAGGACTTTTTATTATAGAAGAAACTGTAAACGGGACTGTATATAATAGCAAATATATTTCAGAATCTGCGGAGTCATCTGTGGTCTACACTCCCACTACACAAGAAATTACCGCGATCAGGTGTACTATCTGTAAAAAAGATAATATTACTTCTACACTGGATAGACAAACTATAATTGTACTAACTGCATTAGATGAGGTCAACAACTCTATCACAGAAATAAAAAATACTGTTTCAGGTGTGTCAACTAAAGTAGATGCTGTTGAAAAATCTATCACCGATAAAGTGTGGCAAGATGATATTACAACACAAATAAACAATTATGATAATACAACTATCAAAACACTGAGATCACAAGTTGCTGAACAAAAGACTGAAATAGGTAGAATAACTTCCGAAGTAAGTGATGTAAAAACAACGGTAGAGAAAAAAGCAGACGGATCAACAGTTAAGACTCTTGAAGAACGAGTCGCTAAAAATGAACAGACAGCCGAAGGATTTAAGCAGCATGTAGAAAAAACATATGTAACGAATGATAAAGTAGATAGTATTGAATCTACATTTAATCAAACAGCCGAAGAAATCAGAGGAACTGTTACTAATCTTCAAGGAGATGTCTCTAACGTATCACAGAAAGTGAATGAATTTGGAGTTACTGTTGAAAATGTAAAAGGTGAAGTTGCAGATTTATCCGTAAAGGCTGACAAAGTCGAATTAAGTGTTGCTAAGAAAAAGGATGTACCCCTTATTTCTGTAAGATATATTAGAGATTGGTTGAACGGAAGTAATATGGATACTGAAAACAAATGGATGGAATGTAAAGTAATCGTAGGTGTAGATAATATTGCGTTGAATATTATTCCTACATCTGATGTCGATATAACAAATCCTTCTTATTATACAGATGGTTTATTAACGGATAATCAATACACCACCACTTCTACCGGCGATCATTATTTGCAGTTAGATCTAGGAAAGATACATAAGGATATTGATTACATACAAATTTGGCACGACTACTCATCAGAGAAATACTTTAATAATAAGGTAGAAGTTTCAGAGGATGGTAATTCGTGGTATACACTATATGACAGTAAATTGCAAGGTACTTATAAAGAATCTGCAAACGGAAAGATTCATTATGTAAATGATTCTGATTATCTTACGGATCAACTTGCAAAAATTGATATTGATATAAATAAGGTGTCGGCATCTGTTGCTAATGCTGAAGGCAAAATTTCTGAATTGGCAGTAAAACAAAATGAAGTTGAGCTGCGTGTTAGTGATACAGAAAAAGACATTACTGATATTGTAGGTAATATGCTACCTGATATAGAAAATCAAATTTCTGCAAATCAGTCCGCTTTAGAGGTTGCTTTAGAGTCTATCAAATCAACAGTTACAAAGCTTGAAGGCGATGTGGTAAAACAATCACAAGAAATTCAAGATGCGAATGGATGGAAGTTCATATTCTCTTCTATTGGAGTTAAAGGTGAAGGAATTCCAGAACAAGAAACAGCAATTAGTATTAATGGTGATGGATTATCTGTAACTCGTTTAGAAGACAAGGGATATAAGACAGTTATCACAGGCGATGAGTTTGGTGGATACTACAATAATGGACAAGACTGGGTAAAAGTGTTTTCACTGGACGAAGACATGGTTCGCACTAAACGATTGATGGCGGAACGAGGTTGTGATTTTATGAGTTTGAAAATAGTTCCCGTTGACTATTCTTCTATGGGTGTCAAGGGGTTAGCATTTGTTAAATCAGGCGGAAATTCTTAAAACTAAATATAATTATTAAACGAAAATGGACTGATAGTGTATCAGTTCTTTTTTATTTGGAGGTGATTTAATGCCTTATGAGGCAAGAGTTATACAGAGTCATACTTCTAATGGTTCTGTTGCAAATAGTTCTAATGTGACTGTTACTTTTCAAATCAGAAGAACTGATTATGCTATGATTGGATACAATTACGAAGGCAACGCTTATTGGAGAATCAGTTGTGATGGGCAAAGTACCGGGAATAAATATTTTACTTTTGATTGGAATTACCATCCACAAAATCAATGGTGGACTGTTGGTAGTCATACATTTACAGTTGCACATAATGGAGATGGTAGTAAGCACATAGGTTTTGATGGTTATTATTATACAGGTATCTCCCCGTCTGATTTAGGCGCAAGTGGAAGTGCTACCTTAACCAAAATTGCACGATATGCAAATATTACAAGTTTTAAAAATACAGCAACAACGGTAAATAGCGCAACATTCTATTGGACAGCGGATTCAAATTGTGACGTATTGCAGTATTCTTTAAACAACGGATCAACATGGAGTAATGCATCCGGAAGTACATTTTCCATATCTGGTCTGTCTCCAGGAACAAACTATAACATTAAAATCAAAGTCCGAAGAACCGATTCTGGGTTATATACTACATCAAACAACATTTCATTTACGACAAAATCAATTGCACGAATTTCCAACTCGTCATTAAGCATGAATATTGGTGGCAGCTTATCTCTCTCATTTTCTAACTATGGAAATAATAAATCATTTTTAAGATTTTATGCTCAGAAAACCGATGGGAATTGGCAACAAATATCTACTGTATCCAATATCCAAGCTTCGTCGTATTCATGGAATTTATCAAGCTACTCTTCCACTTTATATTCTCTTTGTCCTAACTCTAATTCTTTAAAAATTAAAGTTATATGTGGAGTTTCTTTGAACGGAAGGGAATATACAAATACTGTTTCAGGCACTGCAAAAGTAACAAATAGTAATCCTGCGTTTTCTAACTTTACCTTTCAAAATACAGATTCCAAAACAGTAAGTATAGTCGGGAACACACAAAATATGATTTCTCTTTTTGGAAATTTAAGAATTACAATCACAAGTGCAAATAAAGCAGTTGCTAAAAATAGCGCAACAATGAAATATTACAATATTGTTGTAAGTTCGGGCAATACAGTAGTATCCAAAAAATCGAATTACTCTTTGAGCGATATAAGTGTGGACATAGGTAGTTTACAATCAGCGGGGACATATACCATTCGAATCGATGCTGTAGATAGTCGTGGCAATGCAAGCGGAGTTGTTTCTAAGACACTTGTAGTGTATCCATACCACACTCCGGCTATTTCTGCTAGTATTGATCGTTTGAATGGATTTGAAGCGGAAACATCTTTAAAACTTACATCATTAATTTCAAAAATTAATATTGCAGGAGCAAATAAAAATAGTATACAAAATCTGCAATATCGATATGCTGAATCTGGCAAACCATTCCCAGAAACTTATACACAACTAAATAATTACACAACATCTGAATCTGGTGAAGATTTTGTTATTTCTATCAGTGAGCCACAATTTTTAACATTAGATATTAATAAAACATATATCTTTGAATTTAAGGTTTCAGACAAGGTAACGTCTTATACAATTAGCCCTAATGCAAACCAAGGTGTATCTGCAATGAATATTATGGATAACGGTAATATTCTTATGGGGGTAACACCTGACGAAAGAAACGTGAAGGACACAAAAGCTAATCTGTTAGTGCAAAAGGATATAAAAGCTAAAGATCGATATGTTATGCAACAAATTGACAAACGTTCTTCCCTTGATGCATCTGACGGCGGAATAGAGATACCGGCTGGTGCGGATTTGAATAATTACAAGACGATAGGTAATTATTACTGCCCAATGAATACAACAGTTAAGACACTGAAAAATTGCCCGACTAATTATGCATTTACAATGGAAGTAAAGTATGGAACCGGTAATGATTATCCTAAACAAATAATCTATGAATATTTTGGTGGAGGATTTGAAAGGTATTTTGAGAGTGTTGGCTCAAAAGCATGGAAACCGTGGGGGGCAAGGTTTAATTCAAATAATTCATTTACAGTTTTAAGCAATGCTGTTAAAAGCCTATATTTGCTTATGCATCCAGTTGGATCTATTGTTATGACTACTAGCAACAGTAATCCCGGTGATACATTTGGAGGTACATGGCAATCATGGGGCTCTGGAAGGGTTCCGGTTGGCGTAGATACAAATCAAACAGAGTTTAACTCATCGAATAAAACAGGCGGTAGCAAAACAGTTTCTCACCATCATACAAGAGGATCGTTAGTTGCCAATATTGGTGCTGTTGACAATGATTCAACTTCTATTGGTTATGATGCGACTAATAAGAGCGGTGTATTGTATGATTTCGCCTTTAGTCATGGAAATTTAAAGACTAACATACCAGCTAGTCGTGTAAATCATGCCACAACGGTTTCTGGTTTAACTGCCGATACGCAAGTAACAAATTTGCAACCATACGTCACATGCTATATGTGGAGACGAACAGCTTAATAGAAATGGAGATTATGATTATGCAGTATTTAAAAATAGGTGAAAAAGAAAATTTAGAATTAAATATTAGTTATATAGAAGAGAATACATGTGTCTTTACTTTTGATAAGTATACATATGAAACGATTAAAAATTATTTTGCAGATAAGGTTTTAAATAAATTTTCAATTATAGATGAAAATAAAACTATTTCATATACGGTTGAAATGAAATTAAAAAATATCATATTAGAGAATCAGACAGATAAAAATTTTGATGTAATTACTGTTTGCTTTGAAAAATTGCAAGTGGATGACCGTGTTGCTGTTTTAGAAAAAACAGTTCAAGAATTAACCAGTATGCTAGAAAATTTACAACAAAAAGTAGTAATGAGATAAAAACTATATGTAACAATAAGTGCGGTTTTAATGCTGCACTTATTTATCATAGATAAGGAGGGTTTTATGATTACATTAAATAAAATCGGTGATTATCACAATCGTCAAGTCCTAGAGATTGAATGTTTAAAAGCAGATGAAAAACCTATTGGGACTATTGACGGTTTGGTAATTACAAATGGAAGTAAGCTACACGAGCTAGACGGAGATACATATGAATATGACGAACAGAACAAAACGTGGGTATTACAACCAAAGTCTTCAGGCGGTGCAGACGGAAGAGAAATCGAATTACAGAAGACACAAACCCATATTCAATGGCGATATGTTGGGACAGAAGAATGGTTTGATTTAGTATCATTAGACGAGATTTCTTTTAAACATTCTGATTTTACTCCAGAACAGTTACAAGCATTAAAAGGGGCAAAGGGAGATAAAGGAAATCCGGGAACAAATGGTACTAATGGTAAAGACGGATTATCAATTAAATCAACCCAAATTAATGACTCTGGACATTTAATTTTAACTTTTAGTGACGAATCTACAAAAGATGTCGGAAAGGTAACTGGTGAAAACGGAGCACCAGGTAAAAATGGTGTATCCCCTACTGTTGAAGTTTCCAAGTCTGGAAAGACAACTACAATCACTATTAAAGATTCAGCTGGTACAAAAACAGCACAAATCTCTGATGGGGCTGATGGTCAATCAGCAATTGCACCTAGAGTAAAAGTTAAAGAGGGTGATGTAACTATTCAGCCTAATACACTTACTATTATCGAGAATACAGATAAAGGATATGTGTCTACAATGAATATTACACTTGCTCCAATTACAAATGAAAATATCGCTAATGAATATCATTTCTTTTTTAAGTCTTCTACAGATCCAAGTGTGAAAACTACTCTCTCACTTCCTGAAACTGTTATGTCAGATTTGACATCTATCGAAAATAATAATATTTACGAAATAAGCATTATGGAAAATTGTCTTTCTTATGCTAATTGGATGGTGATTTAAAAAATGATTAGAAGAAGAACAATTACAAGTTATGTTTGGAATTCTGTATCTGGAAATAAAATGGTCATTTTATCGAATTGCATTAGAAATTTCTTTCGAAAATTTGAATTGATTGGAAATAGTGTGCAGGGCGAGAATCCAGCGCCGGATAATCCGCAGGAGATTAAAAGTGCAGGAAGAAAGAGTAGGAATTTATTCGATGCAAAAAAAGCAAAGTCTGGGTGGATAACATCTGACGGTAAACAGACACTTGTAACATTGGGAAGCGCAGACAATGTGGTATCTGATTATATCCAAGTGTATCCAGGAATGAACTACACTTCATCAGCCAGTGTATATCAAAATTTTTATGATTCAGAAAAGAATTTTTTAAATCATAATCCGAAAACTAGCACTTCGATAGTTGTCCCAGATAATGCAAAATACATGATTGTTGTTATTGCGGTAAATAGAGCTTTAGTTATTCAAACGGCAAATACTTTAATGATTAATATCGGGTCAAGTGCATTACCTTATGAACAGTACACGGACAAATACTTGCTTGATGTGAAAGTGACTGGAAAGAATCTACTTTCTAACAAACCGACAGATTGGATGATAGGCAAGACAACATCATGGGGCGCGGTTCCTCAAACTCCAGTTTCATATGGGACAAATGTAAAAAATGCTATTGCCACCATCAATGTAAAATCGTCTACTAATTATAGTTTTATCAATAAAGAAACAAATAAACTATGGGTTTGTCGCATAATCGAACTAGATGCAAACGGGTTAGGTCTTGTAAACCATGCACTTTATGCGAATGAGAGTTTTAACTATAAGAAATACAATTTTTCTACACGGAGCAATACAGCCAATATCGTTTTTGAAATTAAAAAAGTAGACAACACAGAACTATTAAGTACGGACATCGAATCCAATAAAATTATGCTTGTAGAAGGGGAGGTAAACGACCCCACCACTTACGAACCGTATACCGAGCAAACCGTACAAATCGCCCTTAATGAGCCATTGAGAGGTATCGGAGAATACAATGATACAATCACAAAGGATGGGGTTGTGAGGAAGATATATCCGCCGTATGAAATCAACTTAAATGATTTGAGAGATGGTGGTTACTCGAGGACAAACACTGTGATGTTTAGTGTAAAAGTGCAAAATAAAACAGTAGGATATGCAAGTTTGAAACCGTCTATTCTCTGCAATATACTTCCGGATTGTGCCTTGCAAACGTCAAATATATACAATAACGACAAAGAATGTATTGCCGTAGGCAGCGCTATTGTCTTATTTAGAGTGAATAAAAGCCGGTTGAAAGATATATCATCTTTTGAAGCTACAAAGCAGTCATTTATCGAACTTATGGTGGACAAGAAGATGATTGTGGAATACGCCCTTGAAACCCCGGTAACCGAACCTCTCCCAGAATCTGTACAAGCGCAATTACAAGCCCTGCACAGTGAGAACGGCACGACACATATTAACATTGATTCCGGAGAAGTGGAAGCAGGAATAAATATTGAATATAAATGTAAATCGTAAAGGAGGAAATATTATGTCGTCTTATGGAAAAATATTAGACGGAAGATTGACTTTGCAGCATGGAGTTGTTAATTACGAAGGTAAAAATATTATCAATCCATCAGATGAAATCTTACGTAAATTAGGATGGTATCCTGTCAAATCAGACGTACAACTTCCGCCAAAGGAAGGTTTTATAATCGTAGAATCATATATGTTGGTCGAAGAACAAATTACAGATGGGGGCACTGTCCCATCTCATATCTTAATTAAATATGCTTATGAAGCATTGCCACCTGTTGAGCCACAACCAACATTACAAGATCAAGTCGATGAATTAAAGAAAAGACAAGAAGTGTCCGATAATGCACTTCAAGATTTAATATTAAACACAATGCAATTATAAAGGAGGAAGTTTATCATGGAAGAATTTTTAGCTTACAGAATTATTGATGGGAAATTAACTTACAAGAAAGTACCAGCTAGTTTAAAAGCTGAAGTCGCACGCGTTCTAAGAGAATGTGGATGCGGAGATTTAGTAGTTGAGTAATTACATATAAAACTCAACAATTTAAAACTGAATATTGAATTAAGAAAGAGTCATTGTTTACCAAATGTCGTAGACAATGGCTCTTTTATATTACACAAAATTAAGGAGGAAGTTACTATGGCACATTTATTTGTAATTGCAGGACATGGAGCAGGAGATCCAGGAGCATGTGGTCATGGATTCTCAGAAGCGGAACGAGTAAGAGCATTGGCTACTAAAGTAAAAGCTATCGGTGGAGACAATGTAACTCTAGGAGATTTTAACATGGATTATTATCAGAGTAATGGTATTGCATCTCTTAATATTCCTAAAGATTGGCAAATTGTAGAATTACATATGGATAGCGGAGTCGAAACTGCAAGAGGAGCACATATCGTAATTAAAGGTGGATTTGATCCGGATAGTTTTGATACAGCATTGGCAAATAATTTAGCTGCTATCTTTCCGGGCAGAGCGTCCAAGATTGTCGGAAGAAATGATTTGCAGAATGTTAATGTAGCGGCAAACAGAGGATATGGATACAGGTTGGCAGAATGTGGATTTATTTCTAATTTAAATGATCTTACTGTATTTAATAATCGAATGGATGAAGTTGCCAGAGCAATCTTAGGAGCGTTTGGAATCAAAGGTGGGAATACACCAGTTCCAAATAAACCTACTGTTACTCCTACACCGTCTAAACCATCTAAACCACAGCCTACTTATAGAGGTGAAAAATTATATTTTGAATATCAGGTTAAGGCTGGGGGGAAGAATTATCCTCCTGTAAAAGATCTAAATGACTGGGCTGGCGCAGGTGATGGCGTGGCTATTACAGATATTGCTATCAGGTGTAATGTTGGTCATGTTAAATATAGAGTTCATGTCAAGGGTAAAAATTGGTTGCCTTGGGTCGATGGCTATAATTGGAATGATCACAATAACGGTTATGCAGGATGCGGAGAACCTATTGATGGTATTCAGGTTTATTACGACACACCATCTGATTACGCAGCTAAGTATGGTTGGCAGAAAGCACAGTACAGAGTGTCTACTTTAGAAGGTAGAGAATACTACGACTGGCAGTACGACAATGAAACACATAGCGGTCAAGACGGATATGCAGGTAAACTTGGAGTCGCAATCGACAAATTCCAGTTGTTCTAAAACTTATTTAATCAATATAAAAATTTATGGGTAGTGGAGATTAATTTCTCTACTACCCATTTTTTTACTTTTACAAATTCATTAAAGGACTTGTCTTTACTCCCATATCAAGCACACGTTCATCGTCCATTGACTGCAAGTAAATTTTAGTTATATTTATATTGCTGTGCCCTAGAAGACGCGATAAAGTATATAAATCGCATCCGTTTTTTAATTGAGCTTGTGCAAAATAATGTCTACAAGTATGCGGACTACTACGAATAGTATTCCTTACTTTACATGCTTCAGCACATTCTAATACGACACGTTCCACTGTCTCTGGAGTAAGCTTTTTACCTTTTTGTGACAAAAATAAATATTCTGTTTGATATGCAAACTTATCTTTTATATACAGATTTCTTACCCTTTTATATTTTATAAGAATTTTATTCAATATAGGAGAAATTGGAACCACTCTTTCTTTATTTCCTTTTCCTCTAATAAGAATATGATCGTATCGGATGTCTGACATTAAAAGTCCACATAATTCTGAATTTCTAATCCCTGTATCAAGCAACATAACTATAATTAACTTATCACGGATGTCTAAATACCTTACACTGCCGTAATAACGAACCATATCTCTTACTTCTCTATCGTTAAAAGTTTTTATTAATGCTTTACCTTGTTTTTGGAAATTAACCTTATTCATAGGATTCCTAGAAACATATTTTTCATTTTCACAATATTTGTAAAATGCCCTAAAACTTTTTATGATTCCGTTTATATATGACGGCTTTCTTCCAATTGAAGTAAGATATGCTATATATGCATTAATCACATTGCCTTGAATTTTCCCCAAATCATCAATATCATATTCTTTTTTTATGAAAGTGAAGAAACGCAAATTGTTATTCCGATATCCCTTTATGGTTTTTTCGCTTAATCTGCGTAATTTACAATCAAATATAAATTCTTCTAAAACATCTTCCAAAAGCATAGTGGTCACTCCTTCAAACATTATTTATACATTAATTATGCGTAAATATACATTATCCAAAGATGCCACTATACATTTCGTATATTCGTAACTGAATGATTAGATTTCGTTTTTGTCTATCATTACTGAGTCATGATTTGTAGTATTATTTCTCCTTTTGCTGCAAAATAACTACATACTATACCCTAAACTGAATTTCTTATTCATCCCAGTTGTGGTACACTTCCTGGACATCGTCATC
>OLRM01001067.1_pt1 | contig 10631 bp, 4 predicted proteins | sample 1643211 | NCBI WGS metagenome assembly OLRM01 (sample SAMEA3136690, study PRJEB25190) | human gut metagenome | biome: human gut; feature: human-associated habitat; material: faeces | place: Austria | collected 2013
GATGCTCATTTCGTAGCCATAATCTAAAAATATCTACATTTCTGAAAAATGCGCACAAATGCGCCATATTGTTTTCTTATTGTGATCAAAAGCAACAAATTGGTAACATTTAACGTAGGGTATTAAGGCAAAGTGAGACAGGAAATGAATAACTAAAGCAACAGGTTAGGGGGGGATTACCATCAGAGAACAGATTATCTGGTCGATAAAAAACGGTAAATGGCTTCACTGCAAAATGACCGTTAGTAAACTAAACATATTATCTGCCCCGTTTTAGCGGGGCAGATATAACATTAAATTACAAATAGAGATAGTTCGGCGGTTCTCCAGTTTTCCCTAAAAGAAGAGCGCTACGCCCAGGAATATTGATATTTAGAGTTCCGCCTCTAAGCGTAAATGCTTTACCAGGGGGGATAATTTTTCGGGTATTATTAATAATAATGTTAACGCTATTACTCCCCATGTTTTTATATATTCCAGGTTGCAATTTGTTAGGCCAGGTACCTTCAACTTCTTCGTTTCCTTTATTTATTATAACTAGTCCATCATGAGGAGAGTGATTAATGTTCACAGAATCCCCACGACTAAAGGCCAGAACGTTTTTAGTTGCAAATACACCCTCAAATGCGCTCCATATTCCTGCTTTATCTATATATAATGCGTGGAATTCATTGTAGAGCTGCTGATAGGTAGAGCAACCTTTATTAAGCCACGCCTCACCGCCGACACGAGTGGACCCATCATCATTTTTAATCTCAGTCGTTGATTTTAATACCTGACCATCCCAGTAAACTAAAGGCCTGCTGAACGGGAGAGCGGCCATATATGCCATTGCTAATTGTTCATCTTGCTGATGGTTAAATAGAAAGTCATTGAAAAGATTACCATTGTTAGGGAAATCGTGGTTGATGTTAATCAATATCCGTCTTTCTGATGGGATGCTTGAGATTGTGGAGCCCGGTTTTGATGCAAGGGCTTGGAGATCTCCACCGAATGAAAAGGCTTTTATCGTCTTCATGAGCAATGAAAAATCAATGGCGCTTAAATCATCTCTTTCATAAAGCAGCGATGACATTTGTTGTTCATCTAACGGACAAGTTACCAGGTATTCCATGTAATTCATAACAGCTTTTTTTTGATATTTTGGATTAAATAAATTTGTATTGTGCAACCGCTCATTATAATTTTTAAGCGGTGGGGTTATCGACCTCTCTATTTGTTCATGTTTTGAGTGTTTTGCTGCATCATAACGTAAACCTCGTACGCCATATTTTCGCATTTCACGAACGTATTGATTTTGCAACATAATAACCTGGTCACTTTTGGGTGTTGTTTTAGGCATTCCATTTAAACGCTTTTCTTTTAATGCATGGAGGTTTTCCCATTCATCCTTAGAAATATTATCTTTACTTGCTTCGAAGTCTTTTGCAGTGAGATGTATATCTTCTGGATGGATTTGGTCACGTTCTTTTGTTACTGGATCTATAATAAAGGGAATCAAGACCTGACCTTGCCAATAGCCAGGGATACCACTTTCTATATCTTTACTGATCTTCGCTCGTATATCGGCAGAGGGATAATCCAGATCATTTTTACCACTACCCCCGATTCCCATAAAGTTAAATGTATAATCAGGGATGATATCGATACCAAATTTTTTGGCATCTTTAACCAATGCGATAAAATCCTGCAAATCTCCCATTGGATTATGGATAGTACAAAGATCTTCGGGTTGATAAGCGTGAAACCAGTAACCTTTTTCTTCTTCGGGAGTTTCTGGTCCGTCGGCGCGGAAAGTGGTTACGGGAGGGATTTGTATATACCCATAATGACAACGTGCAAACTCAGATATATTTTTCCTGATTTGTTGATAGGTGGCATTAAAAGCATGAAGAATCGCTTCGCCAGGTTTTTTGGGGGTGATGATTTCACATTGTGATTTCTGAACAGCAGTAAGAGATTTACGCTCAAGTGTTTGCCGTAGATGTTCTGGATTGATTAATATTTTAAATGTTTCTTGCTGGCCGGTAGGTGACGTTACGTTAATATTATATACATCAGCTGCCAGTTCATAGTCAGGAATGTTAATAGCATATGCAACATACTTATCTTTTGGGGACGGTTTGTCAGATATAATGTGAGTAAAATGTTCAGCTGGACCATACTGATGAACACCGCTGTTATCACCTCTTTCAACCATTGTATCTCGTTGATAAACCCATGTTTTTCCTTCTCCTATCCTGTCTGGCGCTGTAATGCTACGCTGTGCTGCTTTATTCAACTCTCGGTAAGTTGTATCTGGAAAAAGGGAAATTTTATAATCGTTTTTTAACAGATCATTAATAACTTTTTCTGCGTGAAAAGTTGATATAATTTCTCTGTGTTTTAAATCCTGAGGATAAACTCCACAAGAATTAATAATATTTGTTATACAGTTTAGATATTCTAATGTATTTAATTTGGAATTTAGATCCCCGTCAGTAATGTTCCATGATAACAATGTGGGGTTGCCGATAGGTAAATTTCTTGGTCCTGGTTTTATAGAAAACATAATAAAGTTCCTCTAATGGTAGAGTAATATGGTGTATACGGAAACATAAAAATGTTTAATTGTTGTGAAAGTAATTGCAAACAGATGTCCTACTTTTATCCAATATTTATATGGAAAAGGATAATGCTTAAATCTGTTTTTTTAATTATCGATGTGGTCTGGAGAGGCAACTGTCAAAAATCGCTCATACGAAACTAATGATTAGCAGAATAAGATCTATGAAAGAATATATTGCTATATGAAGTTTATTTTTATGGGGTGAAAAGTAACAGATATCATAATGATGCGAAAACTCTTCAACTAATGTAATAAAGTTTTATTATTAGATACAAAATCATTACAAACTTTCATTGAATCGATGGTAACTATAAATAGTGCTAAGTATTAGCATTTGCTTGTTGACTGAGAGTATCGACTTTGTGAATGGAAGCGGTGTCGGGTTTTATGTCGCAGGTAATGACGACCCAGAATGAATGAGAACGCATAAAAATCTGTTATTTACATCATAAGATCATCATGTTTATTGCGTGGTTTATAAGTATTGTTATTGCATACTCAAGGCCCTTTAGCTCAGTGGTTAGAGCAGACGACTCATAATCGTCCGGTCGCTGGTTCAAGTCCAGCAAGGGCCACCAAATCATCATTCAGGTATCAGGAAGAGTTAAGGGTACAAGGGGTACTCGATGGCGGTCTATATTTCACGACTAACGCCATTTCAAGGAAGAAGTGTGGTGGGTGGTTTCGAATGAGGGCTGGTGTTTTGGTACGTGGCACGCCACTGCAATGTATTTATCCATCAGTACTCATTCAAAAGTACCTGGAAAAAATGCCCGCTATGCCAAGCGGGCAAATTGCTTACATGTGGAATTAAGTAATTAACGATAAAGCCAGAGTATTATCATTTATCATGCCTCTTCATTTAATCAGGTTAATTACTCAAATCACTGAACTATTCTCTGTTCGCTCACTGATGATAAGTGAAGTGTCACAACCACGATTTGTATGTGGACCAATGCTGTAGAGTAAGGATGAAATGTCTCTGCCACGCCTTAAACATCTACTACTGACTAGAACCGCCGTCGAATGCAGAAGAGTCTTGTGAGCATTACAGGAGTCTGGCTTTGGTCATTAATCAACGCTATTTAGATATAAATTTCTAACACTCAAAAAACGATTCTCACGAATAAATTATAACGGGTGGTTTTTATCATACAGTGAAATAACCTTTTGCTTATTAAATTTAACATTCTTGTGCTAAATTAATTAAAAGTACCATGTATAGCATATGAAGCTGTTAATGCCAGCAATTGTCTCAAATGAGCGATTTTTTATAGTGACAAACAATAATAACATTAAAAATAGCCATGTAGACATTAACTGAGGAAAAGACAATGTTAGTTAGTAAAAGCAACGAAATTAACACTAGCACATTTATAAATAGTGGAAATTGTAATGAAAGAAAATCTTCTAAATCCATGGAGTTACTAGCTTATAGTATTATAAAATTAATTTGTAAAGAAGCTGCCTCAGGGACGTATAACGGTGCTCTTGAAATTTTACAAAAAATGATGTCTGAATGTAAATATCATGAAGGCAATGCTTTTGTCATTATGGGAGCCGGAGAACAATTAAAACGTATTAAATATGATGCTAATGAAAATAAATTAAAAGTATACAACGTACACTTTGATAATAATCAAGAGTTAGTTGCTGATGGTGAGCCTGACGTAGTATTTTTAAAAAAAACGGTGTGGGAAGACCTTCTCGTTAAACTAAAGCTGGAGAACAAAGAAAATGCGGTTTCTGAAATTAACCTGTCATCTAATAAAAATAATGTTGATCAGTTTATTGAATGCGCTAAGAGAAATGAACAGACCCTATTCGGCAATATAAGAAAAAGTGATTTTCATGTTGCTTCACTTCAGCCAGGTAGAACGCGTAGTGTTATTTCAGAAACGCCGCCAAATGACTGTATGGAATCACATAATTTATATGAAAACCACACAGATACGGTTTCAACTGTAACTAAAAATTCTCAGCAAGTTAAAGGTCACTATGGAGATAAGTTGAAAGAAATGCAGTTGTTCCTCAACCAGATGAGCAATGCACTTCAACAGGATTCATCTTTGTTAGAGTCAAAGGAACACACCATAGATATTCAAGAAAAAACGAATAAGTTTGTGCAGCATTTTCAGCGGGTATTATTTGATAAAAATGGAAGGTCATCAGAGTTTCTACTTAATTTTTATGAGTGTTGCTATAAGTTTTTACCAAGAGCGCAGCCTCAAGATAAAATCGATAGCTATAATTCAGCACTGCAAGCTTTTTCCATCTTTTGTTCATCTACGTTGACACATAATAATGTAGGGTTTAATTTCAAATTATTTCCAGAAGTCAAGCTGTCTGGAGGAGAGCTTGAAACGGTATTCAAATACAAAAATGGTAATTTTGTCTGGGAGATAGCCAGAATTAAAATTACTCTCCCAAAAGAAGAGGGTGGTTTATATAATTTACGTGGATTGGATTTTAAGGGATGCTTCTTTTCTGGACAGAACTTCAGTAACTATGATATTCAATATGTGAACTGGGGAACGTCATTGTTTGATCTTGATACTCCATGTATTTTTAATGCGCCTGCTTACAACAAGAGTAATGAAAAATCATTAGAACGCGTCAGCGAAAACGGTTTAAGTGGAGTCTTGTCTGATCGTAATAAAAAAATAAAACTAATCACGGGTGTGGCACCATTCGATGATATTTTATTTATGGATGATGACTTTGATGATAACTCCCCTGATGATGGTCCCGTTGAGAATAGTCCTGTTGTGAATAGTCCCCTTGTATGAAGTTCTAAAAGTAGTTTTCAATGATAAATAAATGGCTATTTTTACGAAGAGATAATAACGTAGATTGAAACAATATGTATTATTGATTAAGTAAATGGGGTTATTCTTCACACTACATCCATTTTAGTGTCACTACCAAAGAAAAAGGGGCTACGTTTTCATGTAACCCCTTGATTTATTTGGTGGGCTAGCAGTGACTGAATTGGTGCTGTAATTGGTTGAAATATTTCATCTAATGTCTGGTTCAACTTTCCTTAGCTGCCTGAAAGTTTTTTTGATATTACCCAGCAATAACAGCGTTACGGTGTACCACGCCTGACTGATGAACTGCGTGCTCAGAGTTACCACTTCAGCGCATAACCGTGGCAGCAGACCCGGACTGAAAAACTGCTCAGGACATTATCGGCAGGGTACGCACTGCTAGTCTGTAAACTGAACCGACTGGGGCGCAGTATGTGGCATCTTGTCGTGCTGTTGGAGGAGCTGTGCAAACGTGGTATTAACTTTCGTGCTCTGGCCCAATCTATATTTCCCCAACAATGGGGGGACGAATGCTGTAAAAGTAAAACAATCTGCGATCTCAAAGTTATTGTGTGATTTTTATGTGAGCAGAAGATATTCATCAGAAACGATTATGTAAATCATTTTATTTTTCCGACGGCTTCAATGTCGAAAGAAAAGAATACGCCGTATTTCCTGAAAAGATTGACTTTTTTATCCAATCATCCTTCAGCACAATGTCTTAAAAAAATGCCTCATTCTTATGCGGAATATCATCATTTCATCATGATGTCTTTGATGAGCGGTGAACACAATACACTTGCGCTGTCTCTTCAGGATGAATCCCCTGGTCTGGTGCCTGTGGGCTGATGTTGCAGCAAAGCTAAGGTCGCTTAAACGCTACTCAGTATTCACTTTTCAGAGGATGAAATTTATGAACAGGACCAGTCCCTATTATTTTCGCCGCTCAGTACTTTCCTTATTGATATCTGCCTTAATATATGCCCAGCCCGGGATGGCGGCCTTCACTACTAATGTTATTGGTGTGGTAAACGATGAGACTGTAGATGGCAACCAACGAGTAGATGAACGAGGTACAACAAATAACACTCATATTATCAACCATGGCCGGCAGGAGGTCTATGGTGGGATATCTAATAGTAGTATTATTGAAACTGGTGGCGAGCAACTAGTATCAATCCATGCCGATATTAACGGGCAAGCTAATAATACAACCATTAATGGAGGCAGACAGTCAATTGAGTACGGAGGAATTTCTACTGGCACGATAATCGAAAGTGGCAATCAATATGTTTATAAAGGTGGTACCAGCAATGACACGACAATTAAGGGCGGTACTTCACGCATAGAGGGGGGACCGCAAATGGAACAATCATTGATGGTGGAGGCCAGTCAGTATCAACTCAGGGGCATGTTGACGGTACGACGATAAATAAGTCTGGTTATCAGGACATCACGCAAGGAAGTCTGGCGACGAACACAACCATAAATGGTGGGCGACAGTATGTTGAACAGAGCACAGTAGAAACAACCGCCATTAAAAATGGCGGTGAGCAAAGAGTATATGAGAGCCGTGCGCTGGACACGACGATTGAAGGCGGAACTCAGTCTCTGAATAGTAAGTCAACGGCAAAAAATACGCAGATCTATTCTGGTGGTACGCAAATTGTTGATAACACGAGCTCCTCGGATGTTATTGAAGTTTATTCCGGCGGCGTGCTTGATGTTAGAGGTGGTACGGCAACTAATATTACTCAGCACGATGGAGCCGCTTTAAAAGTAACGACTTACGATTTGACGGTGAGCGGTACGAATAGTGAAGGGGCATTCTCCATCCACAATAACGTGGCAGAGAATGTGTTGCTGGAAAACGGTGGTCATTTAGACATAAACGCATATGGTTCGGCAAATAAGACGATTATTAAAGATAAAGGAACAATGTCAGTTTTAACGAATGCTAAAGCTGATGCGACCCGAATAGATAATGGCGGCGTTATGGATGTTGCCGGAAACGCGACAAATACCATAATTAATGGTGGCACACAGAATATTAATAATCATGGTATTGCCACGGGCACCAATATCAACAGTGGAACGCAAAATATCAAGAGCGGCGGGAAAGCTGACACGACAAATATATCCTCTGGGAGCCGGCAGGTTGTTGAGAAAGATGGTACGGCAACTGGCAGCAATATTAGCGCCGGAGGCTCGCTGATTGTCTATACCGGCGGTATTGCACATGGGGTTAACCAGGAGACGGGCAGTGCTTTAGTTGCCAACACGGGCGCAGGGACTGATATCGAAGGATACAACAAGCTCTCTCACTTCACTATTACCGGAGGAGAGGCTAATTATGTTGTGCTGGAAAATACCGGCGAACTGACGGTAATGGCTAAAACCTCGGCGAAAAATACTACCATTGATGCTGGCGGTAAGCTGATTGTCCAGAAGGAGGCTAAAACAGATAGCACCAGACTTAATAATGGTGGCGTTCTGGAGGTTCAGGACGGTGGTGAGGCTAAGCATGTTGAGCAACAATCCGGCGGCGCATTAATTGCTTCCACGACCTCCGGAACACTTATCGAAGGAACCAACAGTTATGGTGATGCTTTCTACATCAGGAATTCAGAAGCTAAAAATGTAGTGCTGGAAAACGCTGGCTCATTAACAGTCGTCACTGGTTCCCGGGCAGTTGACACGATTATTAATGCCAACGGCAAAATGGATGTTTATGGAAAAGATGTTGGTACTGTACTTAATAGTGCTGGTACCCAAACAATATATGCCAGTGCCACTTCTGAAAAAGCAAATATCAAAGGTGGCAAGCAAACGGTATATGGTTTAGCCACTGAGGCAAATATCGAAAGTGGTGAACAAATTGTTGATGGTGGGTCAACAGACAAAACGCACATCAATGGCGGTACGCAAACCGTTCAGAATTATGGTAAGGCGATCAATACCGATATCGTCTCTGGCCTACAACAAATTATGGTAAACGGGACAGCGGAAGGTTCCATTATTAATGGCGGTTCACAGGTAGTTAATGAGGGCGGTCTGGCTGAAAACTCGGTGCTTAATGAAGGCGGCACTCTCGATGTGCGGGAGAAAGGCAGCGCAACGGGGATACAGCAAAGTAGCCAGGGCGCGTTGGTTGCAACCACCAGAGCGACGCGGGTCACAGGGACACGCGCTGATGGCGTCGCGTTCAGCATTGAGCAGGATGCGGCGAACAATATCCTGCTGGCAGATGGCGGCGTGTTAACCGTGGAGTCAGACACCACTTCCGCCAAAACACAGGTCAATGCGGGCGGGCGGGAGATCGTCAAAACAAAAGCCACTGCGACAGGCACGACGCTCACCGGCGGCGAACAAATCGTCGAGGGGGTGGCGAATGAGACAACGATTAACGACGGCGGAATACAAACAGTTTCGGCTAACGGTGAGGCAGTAAAAACAACGATTAATGAAGGCGGTACGCTGACAGTCAACGATAATGGCAAAGCGACAGATATCATCCAGAACAGCGGTGCCGCTCTCCAGACGAGCACGGCTAACGGTATTGAAATCAGCGGTACGCACCAGTACGGCACCTTTTCCATTGCCAGCAATTTAGCGACCAATATGTTGCTGGAAAATGGCGGTAATTTATTGGTATTAGCAGGTACCGAAGCTCGCGATTCCACGGTTGGCAACGGTGGGGCAATGCAAAACCTGGGTCAGGACTTCGCCACAAAGGTTAATTCCGGTGGGCAATATACCCTTGGTCGGTCAAAAGATGAGTTTCAGGCTCTGGCCCGGGCAGAAGATCTACTGATCGCTGGCGGGACGGCAATCGTCTACGCAGGTACGCTGGCGGATGCATCGGTCAGTGGCGCGACAGGAAGCCTGTCGTTAATGACGCCACGGGATAATGTTACGCCAGTTAAACTCGAAGGGGCGATCCGGATTACCGATAGCGCGACATTAACTATCGGAAATGGCGTCGATACGACGCTTGCCGACCTGACGGCTGCCAGTCGGGGCAGTGTCTGGCTTAACAGCAATAATTCCTGTGCAGGCACCAGCAACTGCGAATATAGAGTAAACAGTTTACTCCTCAACGACGGTGATGTTTATTTATCAGCACAAACAGCAGCGCCTGCCACAACTAACGGTATCTACAATACGCTGACCACCAGTGAACTTTCCGGCAGCGGTAATTTCTACCTGCATACCAACGTTGCAGGCTCCCGGGGCGATCAACTGGTCGTCAACAACAACGCCACTGGCAATTTTAAAATCTTTGTTCAGGATACCGGCGTCAGCCCTCAGTCTGACGACGCGATGACGCTGGTGAAAACAGGGGGAGGGGATACTTCGTTTACGCTGGGTAATACCGGCGGTTTCGTTGATCTTGGGACCTATGAGTATGTCCTGAAAAGCGACGGCAACAGCAACTGGAACCTGACCAATGATGTCAAACCCAACCCGGACCCCAACCCAAATCCGAAACCGGATCCAAAACCAGACCCAAAACCGGATCCGAAACCAGACCCGACTCCCGCTCCAACGCCGACACCCGTCCCGGAGAAACGCATCACGCCTTCTACAGCAGCCGTACTCAATATGGCAGCAACATTACCGTTGGTCTTTGATGCTGAGCTAAACAGTATTCGCGAGCGGTTGAACATAATGAAAGCGAGTCCACACAACAATAATGTCTGGGGGACGACGTATAACACCCGTAATAATGTCACCACCGATGCGGGTGCCGGGTTTGAGCAGACGCTGACCGGAATGACGGTGGGGATCGATAGCCGTAATGATATTCCTGAGGGGATTGCGACGCTGGGCGCTTTTATGGGTTATTCCCATTCACATATTGGTTTTGATCGTGGAGGACATGGCAGTGTGGGCAGTTATTCTCTGGGGGGCTATGCCAGCTGGGAACATGAAAGTGGTTTCTATCTGGACGGTATCGTGAAGCTGAACCGCTTTGAAAGTAACGTAGCCGGTAAAATGAGCAGCGGTGGAGCCGCCAACGGCAGTTATCGCAGCAACGGGCTGGGCGGTCACATTGAAACCGGGATGCGATTTACGGATGGTAACTGGAACCTGACGCCGTATGCATCGTTAACGGGGTTCACCGCTGATAACCCCGAATATCATTTATCCAATGGCATGGAATCGAAATCAGTCGATACCCGCAGTATATATCGTGAACTGGGCGCAAC
>OLRM01001068.1_pt1 | contig 10576 bp, 7 predicted proteins | sample 1643211 | NCBI WGS metagenome assembly OLRM01 (sample SAMEA3136690, study PRJEB25190) | human gut metagenome | biome: human gut; feature: human-associated habitat; material: faeces | place: Austria | collected 2013
CCACTGGCGAAGTGGACGATAGCAAATTTAACGTGCTTGGCGGTTCGATTGCTTATGGACATCCCTTCGCAGCGACCGGCGCGCGGATGATTACCCAGACATTGCATGAACTTCGCCGTCGCGGCGGTGGATTTGGTTTAGTGACCGCCTGTGCTGCGGGTGGGCTTGGCGCAGCAATGGTTCTGGAGGCGGAATAATGGAAATGGCATCAGCGTTTACTCTTAATGTTCGTCTGGACAACATTGCTATCATCACCATCAACGTACCGGGTGAGAAAATGAATACCCTGAAGGCGGAATTTGCCTCGCAGGTACGCGCCATTATTAAGCAACTCCGTGAAAACAAAGAGTTGCGTGGCGTGGTGTTTGTCTCCGCGAAACCAGACAACTTCATTGCTGGCGCAGACATCAACATGATCGGCAACTGCAAAACGGCGCAAGAAGCGGAAGTACTGGCGCGGCAGGGGCAACAGTTAATGGCGGAGATTCATGCTTTGCCCATTCCGGTTATCGCGGCTATTCATGGCGCTTGCCTGGGCGGCGGGCTGGAGTTGGCGCTGGCGTGCCACGGTCGTGTTTGTACTGACGATCCTAAAACGGTGCTCGGTTTGCCTGAAGTACAACTTGGATTGTTACCCGGTTCAGGCGGTACCCAGCGTTTACCGCGCCTGATAGGTGTCAGCACAGCATTAGAGATGATCCTCACCGGAAAACAACTTCGGGCGAAACAGGCAGTAAAGCTGGGGTTGGTGGATGACGTCGTTCCGCACTCCATATTGCTGGAAGCCGCTGTTGAGCTGGCAAAGCAGGATCGCCCATCTTCACGCCCTCTACCTGTACGCGAGCGTATTCTGGCGGGGCCGTTAGGTCGTGCGCTGCTGTTCAAAATGGTCGGTAAGAAAACAGAACACAAAACGCAAGGTAACTATCCGGCGACAGAACGCATCCTGGAGGTTGTCGAAACGGGATTAGCGCAGGGCACCAGCAGCGGCTATGACGCTGAAGCACGGGCGTTTGGCGAACTGGCGATGACGCCGCAATCGCAGGCGCTGCGCAATATCTTTTTTGCCAGTACGGAAGTGAAAAAAGATCCCGGCAGTGATGCGCCGCCTGCGCCATTAAACAGCGTGGGGATTTTAGGTGGTGGCTTGATGGGCGGCGGTATTGCTTATGTCACTGCTTGTAAAGCGGGGCTTCCGGTCAGAATTAAAGATATCAACCCGCGGGGCATAAATCATGCGCTGAAGTACAGTTGGGATCAGCTTGAGGGCAAAGTTCGCCGTCGTCATCTCAAAGCCAGCGAACGTGACAAACAGCTGGCATTAATCTCCGGAACGACGGACTATTGCGGCTTTGCCCATCGCGATCTGATTATTGAAGCGGTGTTTGAAAATCTCGAATTAAAACAACAGATGGTGGCGGAAGTGGAGCAAAATTGCGCTACTCATACCATCTTTGCTTCGAACACGTCATCTTTACCGATTGGCGATATCGCCGCTCACGCCGCGCGACCTGAGCAAGTTATTGGCCTGCATTTCTTCAGTCCGGTGGAAAAAATGCCGCTGGTGGAGATTATTCCTCATGCGAGTACATCGGCGCAAACCATCGCCACCACGGTAAAACTGGCGAAAAAACAGGGCAAAACGCCAATTGTCGTGCGTGACAAAGCCGGGTTTTACGTCAATCGCATCTTAGCGCCTTACATCAATGAAGCTATCCGCATGTTGACCGAAGGCGAGCGTATTGAGCATATCGATACCGCGCTAGTGAAATTTGGGTTTCCGGTAGGCCCAATCCAACTTTTGGATGAGGTAGGAATCGACACCGGGACTAAAATTATGCCTGTACTGGAAGCCGCTTATGGAGAACGTTTTAGCGCGCCTGCAAATGTTGTTTCTTCAATTTTGAACGACGATCGCAAAGGCAGAAAAAATGGCCGGGGTTTCTATCTTTATGGTCAGAAAGGGCGTAAAAGCAAAAAACAGGTCGATCCCGCCATTTACCCGCTCATTGGCGCACAAGGGCAGGGGCGACTCTCCGCACCGCAGGTTGCTGAACGGTGTGTGATGTTGATGCTGAATGAAGCAGTACGTTGTCTGGACGAGCAGGTTATCCGTAGCGTGCGTGACGGGGATATAGGCGCGGTATTTGGCATTGGTTTTCCGCCATTTCTCGGTGGACCGTTCCGCTATATCGATTCTCTCGGCGCAGGCGAAGTGGTTGCAATAATGCAACGACTGGCCACGCAGTATGGTTCCCGTTTTACCCCTTGCGATCGTTTAGTTGAGATGAGCGAGCGTGGGGAAAGTTTTTGGAAAACAACTGCAACTGACCTGCAATAAGAAGGTCAAAGTTATATGAATCCGCGCTGAATGGCGGAGTGTTGCTCAAAATGTAAACGCATATTGACTATACTTACGCCATTGAGGTAAAAAACAGCGTTTCATTCGGTGAATGGATAAGGCACAATGCCGGCCACCGTTTTCTTTCTCTGGTTTCAGATGAAAGAAAACGGGCGAATCTGGTTAACAAAAGCGGTGCAATATGCAAGTTTTTATCATGCGTCACGGCGACGCAGCCCTCGATGCCGCCAGTGATTCGGTTCGTCCTCTGACCACTAACGGTTGTGACGAATCTCGCCTGATGGCGAACTGGCTGAAAGGTCAAAAAGTGGAAATCGAACGCGTTCTGGTGAGCCCGTTCCTGCGAGCCGAGCAAACACTGGAAGAAGTAGGGGATTGTCTGAACCTGCCTTCCAGTGCAGAAGTTCTGCCGGAGTTAACGCCCTGCGGCGATGTTGGTCTGGTCGGCGCCTATTTGCAGGCGTTGACCAATGAAGGTGTTGCTTCGGTACTGGTGATCTCCCACTTACCGTTAGTCGGGTATCTGGTTGCCGAGTTATGTCCGGGCGAAACGCCGCCTATGTTTACCACGTCAGCGATTGCCAGCGTAACGCTTGATGAAAGCGGAAAAGGCCAATTCAACTGGCAAATGAGCCCTTGTAATTTGAAGATGGCAAAAGCAATTTAAGCAATCAATGCCCGGTTACGTGCGCGTACACCGGGCAGTTTCTCCGTCATACAATCATTCTTTTTCTTGTCTAAATGTTGTTAATATTTAACAACTCTCGATAGTTATTATATTTTCCCATTATTGAATCCCGTAATAAAATAAAGAAGATAATGGTTTTGTGTCTTGAATATATATTTGTTAATTTAATTAATATTAAATTTTAGCAATAAATAATGGTAAGGTCATTATAATTTTTTTAGTGTGTTTTATAAGCAATTCATTTTTGTTGATTATAATTATTTATTTTTTTGTTGATAATTCGCATGTTTTTTTGTTGGAAAGTGGTGAAAGTATTTTGGCCATGTATTAATTAATAAAATCTACATAAAGTGTTTAAGTATTACTAAATTGAGTTTTTTTATAGATAAGACCAACATACAGACACACCAGAGAATACTTGTTTACATTCTATGATTATATTGGAGTGTATATGTTCAATGGCTAACTATAAGTATCGGGCATACTATATATTAATTTTATGTCAGGTGTTTATATTATAACTCTTAATGATTTAAGGACAAATAATGAGTAAGTTTGCCAAAACAGCCATTGCTGCGGCGATGGTCATGGGCGCAGTTGTTTCCAGTTCTGCTTTTGCAGCAGGCAACAACGGTACCGCGCGCTTCTACGGCACCATTGAAGACTCCCCGTGCTCTATCGTTCCAGACGATCACAAACTGGAAGTCGATATGGGTGACATCGGTGCGGCTAAACTGACCGGCGGTGGCACTACCACACCGAAAGATTTCCAGATCCGTTTACAGGATTGCGTGTTTACCACTGAAACAAACATGGAGACCACGTTCACCGGTACTAACTACGCGGGGCCAGCCAACGCAGATAACTATGCGTTATTCAATGTTGACAGCGGTGTTGCCATGAACCACGTGAGCCTGGTAATCGGCGATACCCATGGCAAAGGTTATAAAGTGGGCGAAAAGATTGTTCAGCCAATCGTGATGGATACTTCAACCAGCAAGGGTAAAGACAAGCAAACGCTGAACTTTAAAGCCTGGCTGGTGGGTGAAACCGATGCGCCGGATCTCGGCCAGTTCGAAACCCTGACCACATTCCAGATTACCTATCTCTGATGTGACAACCCCACAGCGTTCTGCTGTGGGGTTATTCAACACGCAACAGATTTACGACTGTTTCACAAACGGATATGTGTATGCCTAATCACTCAAATTTTCGGCTGCGGGGAATCGCCTGCTATATTGCGCTGGCAATCTCTGGTGGGTCAGTCAATGCATGGGCTGATGATTCAATTCAATTTGACCCCCGTTTCCTTGAGTTAAAGGGCGATACGAAAATTGATCTCGGTAAGTTTTCAAAAAAAGGGTATGTCGACGCGGGTAAATATAATTTACGTGTATTTATAAATAAACCCCCCCTTTCTGATGAATACGACATTAACTGGTACGTCTCTGAAAACGATCCAACAAAAAACTATGCCTGCCTGACACCTGAGTTAGTGGCGGCGCTGGGGCTGAAAGAAGGGATAGCAAAAAGCCTGCAGTGGACGCACAACGATGAATGCCTTAAACCAGGTCAATTAGACGGGATGGAAGTCGAGAATGATTTAAGCCAGTCGGCGTTGCTGCTGACAGTGCCACAGGCTTACCTCGAATATACCAGCAGCGACTGGGACCCTCCCTCACGCTGGGACGACGGTATTCCTGGCCTGATTGCCGACTACAGCCTCAATGCGCAAACTCGCCATCAGGAGCAGGGGGGCGAGGACTCACATGATATCAGCGGCAACGGTACCGTTGGGGCGAACCTGGGGGCATGGCGTTTCCGTGCAGACTGGCAAAGTGATTATCAGCACACCCGCAGCAACGATGACGACGATGACAGCAGTAACAGTACAACGAGCAAAAACTGGGACTGGAGCCGTTATTACGCCTGGCGGGCCTTACCCTCTTTAAAAGCGAAGCTGTCGCTGGGGGAAGATTATCTCAATTCCGATATTTTCGACGGCTTTAACTATATCGGCAGCAGCGTCAGCACCGATGACCAGATGCTGCCGCCCAACCTGCGCGGCTATGCGCCGGATGTCTCCGGCGTGGCGCACAGCAGTGCAAAAGTCACCATTAGCCAGATGGGCCGGGTACTTTACGAAACCCAGGTTCCCGCCGGGCCATTCCGCATTCAGGATATCGGCGACTCCGTCTCCGGCACACTGCACGTCCGCGTTGAAGAACAGAATGGTCAGGTGCAGGAATATGACGTTACGACCGCATCTATGCCATTCCTCACGCGCCAGGGGCAGGTGCGTTACAAAGTGATGATGGGGCGTCCGGAAGACTGGAACCACAAGACCGAAGGCGGCTTTTTCTCCGGCGGAGAAGCGTCATGGGGGGTGGCAGATGGCTGGTCGCTCTACGGTGGTGCGCTGGCAGATAAACACTATCAGTCGGCGGCGATGGGGGTGGGGCGCGACCTCGCACAGTTTGGCGCGCTGGCGTTCGATGTGACTCACTCGCACGTCAACCTGGATCATGACAGCGCATATGGCAAAGGAAAACTGGACGGCAACTCCTTTCGCGTGAGCTATGCCAAAGACTTTGACGAACTCAACAGCCGCGTCACCTTTGCAGGCTACCGTTTTTCTGAAAAGAACTTCATGACCATGAGCGAGTATCTGGACGCGAACCAGTCAGACATGGCGCGGACCGGTAACGACAAAGAGATGTATACGATCACCTATAACCAGAACTTTGCCGCTGCGGGTGTTTCGATCTATCTCAACTACTCCCATCGTACTTACTGGGATCGCCCGGAACAGACAAACTATAACCTGATGTTTTCCCACTATTTTAATATGGGGAGCATTCGCAACATGAGCATCTCGGTGACCGGCTATCGCTACGAATATGACGATAATGCGGATAAGGGGATGTACCTCAGTATGAGCATTCCGTGGAGCGACAGCAGCACCGTGACCTACAACGGTTCCTACGGCAGCGGATCGGACAGCAGCCAGGTCGGTTACTTTAAGCGCGTCGATGACGCAACGCACTACCAGGTTAACGTTGGCACCAGCGAGCAGCACGGCAGCGTGGATGGTTATCTGAGCCACGACGGTTCGCTGGCGAAGGTTGATCTCAGCGCCAACTACCATGAAGGGGAATACCGTTCGGCGGGGATCGCCTTACAGGGCGGGGCAACGCTGACCGCGCATGGTGGGGCGCTGCACCGTACCCAGAACATGGGCGGCACGCGCCTGCTGATTGACGCCGACGGGATTGCCAACGTGCCGGTCGAAAGCAACGGCGCGCCGGTGTACACCAATATGTTTGGCAAGGCGGTGGTCGCCGATATTAACAACTACTATCGCAATCAGGCGTATATAGATTTAAACAACTTGCCGGAAGATGCGGAAGCCACCCAGTCGGTGGTGCAGGCGACTCTGACGGAAGGCGCAATCGGCTATCGTAAATTCAAAGTGATCAGCGGGCAAAAAGCGATGGCGGTACTGCGGTTGCGTGACGGTAGCTACCCGCCGTTTGGCGCGGAAGTGAAAAACGACGAGCAGCAGCAGGTTGGCATTGTGGATGATGAAGGCAATGTCTATCTGGCGGGGGTCAATGCGGACGAGCATATGATGGTGTTCTGGGAAGGCAGCGCACAATGCGAGATCGTATTGCCGAAGCCGCTACCTGCCGATTTGTTCAGCGGCCTGTTGTTGCCGTGTGAACAAAAGGGAACGGCAGCCCCTGATTCTTCAGCGCCAGAAATTAAGCCTGTTATTCAGGACCAGACGCGGCAAGTCACACCAACGGAAGCGCCGACGTCAATTTCAGCAACTCAATAATCTGATTAAGGAACGATCAATGTCTTATAAATTATCCTGTCCAATGCTCGTCAGCACAGCGCTGATGGCACTGCTTACCACCGCCAGCCTGACGGCGCATGCATCGGTCACCCCGGATCGCACCCGTCTGGTGTTTAACGAAAGCGATAAATCGATCAGCGTGACGTTGCGTAACAACAACGAAAAGCTGCCTTACCTGGCGCAAAGCTGGCTGGAAGACGAGAAGGGCAACAAAATCACTTCGCCGCTGGCGGTGCTGCCGCCGGTGCAGCGTATTGACGCTATGATGAACGGCCAGGTGAAGATTCAGGCGCTGCCGGACATTCACACGCTGCCGTCCGACCGAGAAAGCCTGTTCTACTACAACGTGCGTGAGATCCCGCCAAAGTCCGGGAAAGCCAACACCCTGCAAATTGCGCTGCAAACGCGCATCAAGCTGTTCTGGCGACCAAAGGCGCTGGAGAAGATTGACATGAGAAGACCGTGGCAGTTTAAGGTCACACTCACGCGCAGTGGCCAGGACTATACCGTCAATAACCCGACGCCGTACCACGTCATCATCAGCGATGCCAGCACACAGAAGAAAGGGCTGACTGCCGCCGGGTTTAAACCGCTGGTGATGCCACCGAAAACGTCACAACCGTTAAAGGCAAAAATGGCGAGCGCCCCGGTGCTGACCTATATCAACGACTACGGCGCGCGCATGCCGCTGATCTTCCGTTGTGAAGGGAACACCTGCAAGGTGGATGAAGATCAAAGCAGCAAAGGTTGATAACGGGAGAAGCAACATGAAAGCGTTCTTTCTGACCAGATCTGCCGCGCTACTGCTGGCCTGTGGCGCGATCGTTTCACCGGTAATGGCGGGCGGCAAAATCGTCAATTTGACGTTGCGCGTGCTGGTGGATGGGCCGCCGCCCTGTTCGGTAAAGGGAAGCGCGGTAGAGTTCGGCAATGTGATTATTAAAAGCATTGATGGCACCAACTACCGTCAGCCAGTGGGCTACACCCTGAACTGCTCAAACAGTGTCAGCGACGACCTGCAAATGCAGCTTCAGGCCACCACCACGACCATCAACGGCGAAACGGTGCTGAGTGCTGGAATCAGCGGTTTTGGCATTCGTATTCAGAATGCCGCTGACCATTCGCTGGTGGCAGTGGGTAACAGTAGCTGGCTGCCGTTCAACATCAATACACAGCCAGACTTCGAAGCCGTTCCGGTGAAGCAGAGCGGTGTGCAACTGATGGCATCGGAGTTTAATGCGACCATGACCATGGTGGTGGACTACCAATGAAACGACTCGCATGGTGCTTAATTTACGGTTTTGCTGGCCTGGCGCAGGCCGCGATTAACGACGTTACTTTTCATGGCACGCTGGTTTCGCCGCCCGCCTGTACTATCAGCGATGGTAAGACGATCGAAGTTGAGTTTCGCAACGTCATTATCGACAACATTAACGGCGATAATTTCCGTCAGGATGTGCCTTACACCATCACATGTGACCCCGATGTGCGCGACGACGCCTGGGAGATGAGCCTGACCTGGACGGGCAGCCAAACCCCTTATGATGATTCCGCCATTGAAACGGACGTTAGCGGCCTGGGGATTGAGCTACAGCAAAACGGCCAGCCGTTTAAGCTTGGAACACCGTTGAAAATTGACCCGTCAACGCCGCCAACGCTGCAAGCCGTACCGGTGAAAGCCAATGATGCGGCGCTCAGCGACGGAACCTTTTCTGCCTACGCAACATTACAGGTGGATTACCAATGAACCTAAAACGGATATCTCTCTGCGCGGCTGTACTGGCGACGGTGCTGCTGACGCCCCATGTTCAGGCGGCTGACAACCTGCATTTCTACGGCAATTTACTCAGCAAGTCCTGCACGTTAGTCGTTCAGGGCGAGTCGCTGGCGGAGGTGCATTTTCCCACCGTTAGCCGTAAAGACCTGATGGTGACCGGGCAGTCTGCGCGGGTGCCAGTGGTGTTTCAGCTCAAAGATTGCAAAGGGCCAGCTCAGTATGAAGTCCGGGTGACGCTGACCGGTACAGAAGACAGTGAACAGCCCGGCTTTCTGGCGCTGGATGCGTCCTCAGGGGCGCAGGGCGTGGGGATTGGCATGGAAAAAACCGACGGAACGGCGGTGCCGATCAACAACACCAGCGGCGCGACCTTTTTGCTGAGTAACGGCAATAACAATCTGAATTTTAATGCCTGGCTCCAGGCGAAAAGCGGCCGGGAAGTGACGATGGGGGATTTTACCGCCTCCCTGACTGCGACATTTGAGTACATATAAAATGAAAATATTCCGATGGTTGTGCTGCCTGGTCATGCTGACTTGCGCAGCAGAAAGTCTGGCAGCGAAGAAAATTGCGACACTGGTGACCCCGGTGGCATATTCGGGGTATCTAACACAGATACGTTATTATCTTGAAATTCTGACCCCTGAAGGGGTTGAGTATGGCGTTTATAAGCAACACAGTATTGTGCTTCAAGCTGAGAATTTAGATTTAGTTTCCTGGACAGGGAGTACCGCCGCACCGACGTTGAAAATGGAGGAGCTCAATGATGCTTCAAAATCTACCTGTGTTGGTCTTGACGCGTATGATGCTCGGTCGAGTAAATCTGATTGGATCTGTTACAACGCCAGCCTCGGAGTGTACTATGATGGTGAGGTGCACGGTTGCCCGTGGTTGATCTCGACATATACTGACAGCAATATCTCTTCGGTAGATGGTGTTGGTCTATATATTGGCCCCAAAGTTCACAACTCATCATGCCCCGTCTCCGTCGCCGCTTATGATATTTCGTGGAGTGAAGATTATGTTGTCCATTCGAAAGTGCTGTCGCTGCAATCGACGGGCGGAACGATTGAGAAAACGCTGCCTACCTTTTTGATGGAAAGCGGCAAGCTCTGTGACGGCAGCGTGATGGACGATCGAGGTGCATACTGCCGCTTTGTGGCGCAAATGATCACCTTCTCCACCTCCGGCTGTGACAGTTCGAAAGTGACGGTCACACCCAACCAGCATCCCATCACTGACAAGCAACTGCACGACATGGTAGTGCGTGTCGATACCAGCAGCCGCCAGCCGATTGATTCCACCTGCCGCTTCCAGTACACGCTCAACGAGCTGTAGCGTATACACCACACAACGGGGCCATCAGGCCCCGTTGTCCGTTATGTCATGCGGTCATCCAGTTTTTTAGAATATTCGCCACCACAGGAGCGAAAGGTGCCAGATAACCGTCGACGGGGGTGAGTAATTCGTCGATAAGCGCTTGCAGCAGGTCGTCATCCTCAAGCCCCTCTGAAGGGTCAATGCCATTAGCCCACAGAAGGCTGTCGGAAAGCTGCTTACGTTTTTCAATTAATGCCCGATTATTACGTTCATTATTGCCAGGGGTGAGACGCCAGTATTCAAGGCTAAATGGCCCGACTCATCCACCTTTTAATGTTCAGGGCAATTCCGGCGGCAGCCACTCATCCACTTCTATCAACACCAGCAATGCCGCATCACCACCGTACTCTTTCGGTGCCTGATGAAATGCCATTACATGGGGATGTTGCGCCAGCCACAGTGGCGTTTGCTGCTTCAAAATATGCTTACCATGACCATGCATCACACAGGCGCAAAACACATGTTCGCGGCGACAGGCGGCAATCAATGCGCCTAACTCCTGCTTGG
>OLRM01001077.1_pt1 | contig 10455 bp, 14 predicted proteins | sample 1643211 | NCBI WGS metagenome assembly OLRM01 (sample SAMEA3136690, study PRJEB25190) | human gut metagenome | biome: human gut; feature: human-associated habitat; material: faeces | place: Austria | collected 2013
AACCTTGAGCACATCAAGTCTTATCTGCCGGACAGCACCTTTAACCGCTACGGCAGGGTGACGGGGCTGGTTGCAGAAGAAATCAAGGACGGGCCGCTGGCGGGCAAGATGGCGCTTTATGCCGATATCGAACCCACGGACGCCCTGGTGGAACTGGTGAAAAAGGGCCAGAAGCTTTTCACCTCCATGGAGGTCAGCACAAAGTTTGCCGACACCGGCAAAGCCTACCTTGTGGGGCTGGGTGCGACGGACGATCCGGCGAGCCTTGGCACCGAAATGCTGGCATTCAGCGCCAGCGCCGCGCATAACCCGCTGGCGAACCGTAAGCAGAACCCTGAAAACCTGTTTTCGGAAGCGGTTGAAACGCTGATCGAACTGGAAGAAGCCCAGGACGAAAAGCCGTCCCTCTTTGCCCGCGTCACCGCGCTGTTCACCAAAAAAGAGCAGACCGATGAGGCGCGTTTCTCCGACGTGCATAAAGCCGTGGAACTGGTCGCCACCGAGCAGCAGAACCTGAGCGAACGCACTGATAAATCCCTGTCCGAACAGGACAAACGCCTTTCTGAGCTCGAGTCTTCCCTGCAGGAGCAGCAGGCCGCCTTTGCCGAGCTTGAGAAAAAGCTGAGCAGCGAAGACAGCCGTAAAGACTACCGCCAGCGCGCGCCGGGCGGTGACGCACCGGCAGGCACCCTGACCAATTGCTGATGGAGCATAAAACCCGATGAAAAAGAAAACCCGCTTTGCCTTTAACGCTTACCTGCAGCAGCTGGCGCGCCTGAACGGTGTGGAGATTGAAGAACTCTCCAGTAAGTTCACCGTAGAGCCGTCCGTGCAGCAGACGCTGGAAGACCAGATCCAGCAGTCCGCCGCTTTCCTGACGCTGATTAACATCACTCCGGTCACTGAGCAGTCCGGTCAGTTGCTGGGGCTGGGCGTTGGCAGCACCATTGCCGGAACCACCGATACCACCACCAAAGAGCGCGAGCCTACCGATCCGACGCTGATGGAAGACGTGGAATACAAATGCGAGCAGACCAACTTTGATACGGTGCTGACCTACGCAAAACTGGACCTGTGGGCGAAATTCCAGGACTTCCAGGTGCGTATCCGCAACGCCATCGTCAAGCGTCAGGCGCTGGACCGCATCATGATCGGCTTTAACGGCGTGAAGCGCGCCAAAACGTCCAATCGTGCTGAAAACCCGCTGCTGCAGGACGTCAATAAAGGCTGGCTGCAGAAAATCCGCGAAGACGCGCCGGATCACGTCATGGGCAGCACCACGAAAGACGGTGCAACGACTGCAGGCGCGGTCAAGGTGGGCAAGGGCGGCGACTATGCCAACCTGGACGCCGTGGTGATGGATGCCGTCAACGAGCTGATCGACGCGGTTTATCAGGATGATGACGAACTGGTTGTTGTCTGTGGTCGTGAATTGCTTTCTGACAAGTATTTCCCGCTGGTCAACAAAGAGCAGGACAACAGCGAGAAAATCGCCGCCGATCTGATCATCAGCCAGAAACGCATGGGCGGCCTGCAGGCTGTGCGTGCGCCTTTCTTCCCGGCAAATGCCCTGCTGATCACCCGTCTGGATAACCTGTCCATCTACTGGCAGGAAGATACCCGCCGCCGTTCTGTTATCGACAACCCGAAACGTGACCGGATTGAAAACTTTGAATCCGTCAACGAGGCGTATGTGGTCGAGGACTACCGCTGCGCGGCGCTGGTAGAAAACATCGAAATCGGTGATTTCAGCGCGCCTGCCGCACCGGAAGGTGGGGAATAACGCATGAGCCTGAGTCCCGCACGGCAGCACCGCCTGCGCATTCAGGCCGAACAGGCCGCCCGTGAGGGCGGCAGTGTTCGCCATGCGTCGGGCTATGACCTGATGCTGCTGCAGCTGGCAGAAGACCGCCGCCGCCTCAAGGGCGTCCAGTCCACGGTGAAAAAGGCGGAAATCAAGGTGGAGCTGCTGCCGAAATATTCCGCCTGGGCGGAGGGCGTGCTGGCTGCCGGAGGTGCGCAGCAGGATGACGTGCTGATGTACGTGATGCTGTGGCGTATCGACGCCGGTGATTATGCCGGTGCGCTGGAGATCGGGCGTCATGCGCTGCGCCATGGCTGGGTGATGCCGCTGGGCAACCGTAACGTGCAGACCGTGCTGGCAGAAGAAATGGCAGACGCGGCGCAAAGCGCTCTGCTAGCCGCAGCCGGTTTTGATGCCGATCTGCTTTTGCAGACGCTGGACCTGACAACCGATCTGGATATGCCGGACCAGTCGCGGGCGCGTCTGCATAAAGCCATCGGCGCTGTACTGAGCGAAAGCAACCCGGCATCAGCTTTGAATCACCTTACCCATGCGCTGCAGCTCGATCCCCGCTGTGGCGTTAAAAAAGAAAAGCAGCAGCTGGAGCGCAGACTGCGCAATGACAGCCGCTAAAGAACGTGCCCCGCGCACGGGCGGCACGGGGTGGCGAAAGGCACTGCCACATCAAAACTCCGTCCACCGCCCACTTATTCAGGAGAAAGCCGCATGAAGTTTGTTGCGCCCGAACAGGCACCGGAACAGGCGGAGGTCATCAAAAATACGCCGTTCTGGCCTGATGTGGACCTGTCGGAATTTCGCAGTGTGATGCGCACTGATGGCACGGTGACGCAGCCGCGTTTAAAGCAGGTCGTGCTGACGGCAATTTCTGAGGTTAACGCTGAGCTGTTCGACTTCCGCAACCGTCAGCAGATGCTGGGCTGGCGGACACTTGCTGAGGTTCCCGCAGAAATGCTGGACGGCAAAAGCGAGCGTATCCAGCACTACCACAACGCCGTTTTTTGCTGGGCGCGCGCCGTGCTCAATGAGCGTTATCAGGACTATGACGCAACGTCGTCAGGCGTGAAGCGAGGGGAGGAGCTGGCGGAGGCCAGCGGCGATCTGTGGCGTGATGCCCGCTGGGCCATTAGCCGGGTGCAGGATGCACCGCACTGTACGGTGGAGCTTATCTGATGAAAGTGCGTGCGCATCAGTATGACACGGTGGACGCGCTTTGCTGGCGTCATTACGGGCGCACGCAGGGTGTCACTGAGCAGGTTCTGCAGGCAAATCCGGGGCTGGCTGAGTACGGCCCATTTTTACCGCACGGGCTGCAGGTGGAGCTGCCGGACATTACGGCGTCAACCACGGCGCAGACCGTCCAGCTATGGGACTGAATTATGACGCTTGAACGAATCAGCGCCTTTATCACTTACTGCATTGCCGTGCTGCTGGCATGGCTGGGCGATTTGTCGCTCAAGGATGCGTCAACGGTTGGCGGCGTACTGATTGGTGTGCTGATGCTGGCTATCAACTGGTACTACAAACACCAGTCTTTCAAATTGTTACGTGGCGGCAAAATTTCGCGGGGGGAATATGAATCCTTCAATCGTTAAGCGCTGCCTTGTCGGGGCGGTGCTGGCTATCGCCGCCACGCTGCCCGGTTTCCAGTCGCTTCATACTTCCGTTGAGGGGCTGAAACTGATCGCCGATTACGAGGGATGCCGCCTGCAGCCTTATCAGTGCAGCGCGGGCGTGTGGACTGACGGGATCGGCAATACGTCCGGTGTGGTGCCGGGAAAAACCATCACGGAGCGGCAGGCGGCGCAGGGACTTATCACCAACGTGCTGCGCGTGGAGCGGGCGCTGGATAAATGTGTGGTGCAGCCGATGCCGCAAAAGGTCTATGACGCGGTGGTGTCGTTTGCTTTCAACGTGGGCACTGGCAATGCCTGCAGCTCCACGCTGGTTAAGTTACTGAACCAGCGGCGCTGGGCGGATGCCTGCCATCAGTTGCCGCGCTGGGTATATGTCAAAGGTGTGTTTAATCAGGGGCTGGACAACCGCCGCGCGCGGGAAATGGCCTGGTGCTTAAAAGGAGTATAGCGAAATGAAATGGTTAAAAAGTTACTGGCTGCCGCTTTCGGTTCTGGCGCTTCTTATGATGGTTGATGTGATTTTTCCTGCATCTTATGCGGCTTTTCCGCTGGCGCTGATCATCTGGTTTGAGTATGCCGCATTTTCACTGGTCTGCTTTGTAGGGCTTTATTCCTGCACGCTGACGGGGAGTGACCGGCTGCAGGTGAGACATTTTCTGGGGAGGGGGCTGGAGTTGTTGGACAGAATTCCCCTCACCTGGTATCAGCGTCTGGTTATTGCTTTTGTTATGTTGCTGGCCGGGTGGAAGCTCACGGGGATGTTTTACGTTTTTACTGTTGGCCTGATCTTAATAATCAAAGATGAGCTAAAGGCGTTGCGGGTATGAATCGCGCGCTGGCGGTCGTGCTGGCGCTTGCACTTGCGGCGCTGTGCTGGCAGTCGTGGCAGCTAAACAATGCCAGCCACACCGTAGAAACGCAGGGTGCGGCGCTGAAAAGCAAAACGCAGGAGCTGACGAAGAAAAACAGCCAGCTGATCGGCCTGTCCATTCTGACCGAAACCAACAGCCGGGAGCAGATGCGGCTTTATGCGGCAGCGGAAAAGACCACCGCACTACTGCGCAGCCGCCAGCACCGGATCGAGGAACTGAAACGTGAAAACGAGGATTTACGCCGCTGGGCTGATACTCCTTTGCCTGCTGACATTATCCGGCTGCGGGAGCGTCCGGCCCTCGCCGGAGGTGCAGCTTACCGTGAGTGGCTGTCCCAGAGTGACGCAGTGCCGCCTGGAAAGGTCAGCGCCGCGCAGTAACGGCGATCTGAATGCGGTGCTGGATGAAACCGAGGCCGCCTGGGCGGTCTGTGCTGACAAAGTGGACACGATTATTGCGTGTCAGGAGCGAGACAGTGAACAAACCGCAGTCCTTACGCAGCGCTCTGAATAAAGCGGTTGCCTATGTCCGGGACAACCCGGACAAGCTGCACCTTTTCGTTGATAACGGCTCACTGGTGGCAACAGGAGCCAGCTCCATGTCATGGGAATACCGCTACACCCTGAACGTGGTGATCGAGGATTTCAGCGGCGACCAGAATCTGCTGATGGCCCCAGTCCTGCTGTGGCTCAGTACCAGCCAGCCGGACGCCATCAACAACCCGGAACTGCGCGAAAAACTGTTCACCTTTGAAGTGGATATTCTGCGCAACGATGTGTGCGATATCAGCATAAACCTGCAACTGACTGAGCGTGTGCTGGTCAACACTGACGGCAGCGTGTCGAGCGTTGAAGCGGTGCCGGAGCCGGACGAACCCGAAGAAATGTGGACGGTGAAACGTGGATGAGCTGCAGAGGGTGGATGACTGGCTGACGGCGCTGCTGGCAAATCTGGAGCCTGCCGCACGCAACCGTATGATGCGGCAACTGGCGCAACAGCTGCGCCGGACACAGCAGCAGAACATCAGGCTGCAGCGTAATCCTGACGGCAGCGGTTATGAGCCGCGCCGGGTGACAGCCCGCAGCAAGAAGGGGCGCATCAAACGCCAGATGTTTGCAAAGCTTCGCACCACAAAATACCTGAAAACAGCCGCCAGTGCGGACTCCGCCAGCGTGCAGTTTGATGGCAAGGTGCAGCGCATTGCCCGTGTTCACCATTACGGCCTGCGGGATCGCGTCAGCCGAAAAGGCCCGGAGGTCCGCTACGCAGAGCGCCGCCTTTTGGGCGTGAATGATGAGGTGGAAACCATCACCCGTGACACTCTGCTGCGCTGGCTGGCGGGGTGATCTTTGTGCCACCGCTGGCACAAGCGCCCGCGCTGCCTCCCTTTTCCCTCTGATGGCAACCTTTCGTTATGAATGCACAACTGACCGAAATAATGCGCCTTATCACCAACCTGATCCGCACCGGCACCGTGACCGAAGTGGACCGGGAAAACTGGCTGTGCCGGGTGAGAGTGGGCGAGCTTGAAACCAACTGGATTAACTGGCTGACGCTGCGTGCCGGTGGTGCCCGTACATGGTGGTGCCCGTCGCCGGATGAGCAGGTGGTGGTGCTGAGCATGGGCGGCAATCTGGAAACTGCTTTTGCGTTGCCTGCCATCTACTCCAATCAGTTTGCACCGCCGTCGGACTCCGTGGACGGTTGCGTGACGGAGTACCCGGACGGGGGCTGGTTTGAGTATGAACCCGCCACCGGGCAGTGGCATGTCCGGGGTATCAAATCCATGGTGATCGAGGCGGCGGACAATATCACCCTCAAAACCGGTGAGTTTGTGGTGGAGGCTGATACCACGCGCATTAACAGCGGGGTGGTGATCAATGGCAGCGTCACCCAGGGCGGCGGCGCGATGAGTTCCAACGGGATCGTGGTGGATAAACACGGTCACACCGGCGTGAAGTCAGGCGGCGATACGTCAGGAGGCCCGGTATGACGCTGTATATCGGCATGAGCCAGGACAACGGCAAGGCCATTACCGATACGGACCATCTGCGCCAGTCAGTGCGGGATATTCTGCTGACTCCCCAGGGCAGCCGGATCGCTCGCCGGGAATATGGTTCCCTGCTGTCCGCCCTGATTGACCAGCCGCAGAACCCGGCGCTACGCCTGCAGGTCATGTCTGCGGTCTATGTGGCCCTGAGTCGATGGGAGCCACGGCTTACGCTGGATTCCATCACCATCAGCAGCAATTTTGACGGCTCCATGGTGGTTGAGCTTACCGGGCAGCGCAATAACGGCGAGCCGGTTTCCCTTTCCGTATCAACAGGAGCAGACAATGGCAGTGATTGACCTTTCCCAGCTGCCCGCGCCGCAGATAGTGGACGTGCCGGATTTTGAAACGCTGCTGGCTGAGCGCAAGGCCGCGTTTGTGGCCCTTTATCCGGCTGATGAGCAGGACGCGGTGCGGCGCACGCTGGCGCTGGAATCTGAACCCGTCACCAAGCTGCTGCAGGAAAGCACCTACCGTGAAATCCTTTTGCGCCAGCGTATTAACGAGGCCGCGCAGGCGGTCATGGTGGCGTATGCCATCGGCGGCGATCTCGATCAGCTGGCAGCCAACTACAACGTGAAACGCCTGACGGTAACGCCTGCCGACAACGACGCGGTGCCGCCGGTTGCTGCCGTCATGGAAAGCGATGATGCGCTGCGCCTGCGTGTTCCGGCTGCGTTTGAGGGATTGTCCGTTGCGGGGCCGACGGCGGCCTATGAGTTTCACGCCAAAAGCGCGGACGGGCGCGTGGCTGATGCTAGCGCAACCAGCCCGGCACCGGCGGAGGTGGTGCTTACCGTACTGAGTCGTGAGGGTGACGGTACGGCAGAGGCTGATCTGCTGGCGGTGGTGGAGCAGGCGCTTAACAGCGAGAACGTGCGTCCGGTGGCAGACCGACTGACGGTGCGCAGCGCCGAAATAATCCCGTACAGCGTGGATGCAACGATTTTTCTTTATCCGGGGCCGGAAGCTGAGCCGGTGATGGCGGCGGCAAAAGCCAGCCTGCAAAAGTACATCGCCAGTCAGACGCGGCTGGGCCGTGATATCCGTCGCAGCGCGATTTATGCCGCGCTGCACGTTGAGGGCGTCCAGCGTGTGGAGCTGGCCTCCCCGCTGGCAGATGTTGTGCTGGATAAGACGCAGGCGGCGTCCTGTACGGAATGGAGCGTGACCAACGGGGGCACGGATGAATAGCCTGCTGCCGCCCGGTTCATCGCCGCTTGAGCGCCGACTGGCGCAGACCTGCAGGGGTATTTCCGATCTGCAGGTGCCGCTGCGCGATTTGTGGAACCCGGCAACGTGTCCGGTCAGCTTTCTGCCGTATCTGGCGTGGGCTTTTTCCGTTGACCGCTGGGACGAAAGCTGGACGGAGAGCGTCAAGCGCCGGGTGGTGCAGGATGCTTTCTATATCCATCAGCATAAGGGAACAACCAGCGCCGTGCGGCGCGTGGTGGAGCCGTTTGGCTTTCTGATCCGCATCATTGAGTGGTGGCAGACCGACGAGGCGCCGGGAACATTCCGCCTGGACATTGGTGTGCAGGATCAGGGCATCACGGAAGAAACCTATCTGGAGCTGGAGCGCCTGATCGGTGACGCCAAACCCTGCAGCCGCCATCTGATCGGCATGTCCATCAATCTACAGACCAGCGGTCCCTATTTTGTGGGGGCAGCTACCTACACCGGCGAAGAAATCACGATCTACCCGTATATCAACGAAACCATTATTTCCGGCGGCACCGCTTACGAGGGCGGGGCGGTCCATGTTATTGACACAATGAGAGTGAATCCATGAGCGCAAAATTTTATACCTTGCTGACGGATATTGGCGCGGCGAAACTGGCAAGCGCCGCCGCGCTCGGTGTGCCGTTGAAAATTACCCAGATGGCGGTGGGCGACGGTGGTGGAGTGTTGCCAACGCCCAGCGCGCAGCAGACAGCGCTGGTTGCTGAAAAGCGCCGTGCGGCATTGAATATGCTGTATATCGATCCGCAGAACAGCAGCCAGATTATTGCTGAGCAGGTGATCCCCGAAACTGAGGGCGGTTGGTGGATTCGTGAGGTCGGTCTTTTTGATGAAACCGGCGCACTGATTGCCGTCGGTAACTGCCCTGAGAGCTACAAGCCGCAGCTGGCGGAGGGGAGCGGGCGCACGCAGACCGTGCGCATGGTGCTGATTACCAGCAGTACCGATAATATCACCCTGAAAATTGACCCGGCAGTGGTGTTGGCAACCCGCAAATATGTGGATGACAAGGTACTGGAGCTAAAGGTGTATGTGGATGACCTTATGGCAAAGCATATCGCCGCTAACGATCCCCATACGCAGTACGCGCCGAAAGAAAGCCCGACGCTGACAGGCACGCCAAAAGCGCCCACTGCGCCAGCCGGAACCAATACCACGCAGATTGCCAGCACAGCGTTTGTGCAGGCTGTGGTCACTGCGCTAAATAACGCACTGGCGCTTAAGGCCCCACTGGCAAGTCCGGCTCTGACCGGAACGCCAACGGCACCCACTGCTGCGCAGACAGTCAACAATACGCAGATTGCCACCACTGCATTTGTGAAATCAGCTATTGCGGCACTGGTGGCGTCATCACCGGCTGCGCTGGACACGCTAAATGAACTGGCAGCAGCACTGGGGAACGATCCGAATTTTGCCACCACCATGACAAATGCGCTGGCAGGCAAGCAGCCACTTGATAGCACGCTGACCACTTTGTCTGGAAAGACCGCCGCGGGGATTATCGAATATCTTGGTTTAGTAAATTCTTCAGGGATGGTTGGTCGACTCGTCAGTATTAAGAAATTCACCACGAGTGGAACATATACACCAACAGCAGGTACGAGGTTTGTTAAGGTCAGACTCGTTGGTGCAGGTGGTGCAGGTGGTGGCGCTGCCGCCTCTACCGTTTCAGGCTATTTAGCAGCCGGGCGTGGAGGTGGAGGTGGCAGTTATGGTGAAACGACATTGATTGATGTCACCTCAGTCTTATCTGTCGCGGTTATCGTAGGGAGTGCTGGAGTTGGCTCTGCCGGAAGTTCAGGAACAGCCGGAGGTTCGTCCTCATTTGGTAGTTATATCACAGCGCCAGGCGGTGATGGTGGTGGTATGGGGGCGTCAGGACCAGCTAACAACAGCCTTGTATCTGATTTTGGCAACTCAGGAAAAGAATGCACAGGAACCGATATTTTTATTTCAATTCCGGGAGAGGGGGGCGGCGGACAGATGTCTTTATCCACAGGAACAGCTAAAGGTGGCCATGGCGGTTCTTCAATTTTGGGAACAGGCGGTTCGGCTTATACCGCAAATCAACAGGGCGGTTATGGTTGGGGCTTTGGTGCCGGTGGTGCCGGGTCTGTTACTGTGTACGCACAAGGCACATCAGCAACGGCGGGTGGACACGGCAGTAACGGAATTGTCATCATTGAGGAGTATGCCTGATGCAAAATTATGCGTTAATCAAAAATGGTGTCGTTGAAAACGTCGTTATCTGGGATGAACATGGAGATATATTTGACGATTACACTGTGGTCAATTTAGAAGGTCTTATAGCCGGTATTGGCTGGGCTTATGACGGCGAAAAGTTTACCGCGCCACCAGAGCCTGAACCTACTCACGATGAGCTTGTTCAGCAAGCTGAAATCCATAAGCAGGCATCAATCAGCGATGCCAATAATTATATTGATAGCAACCAGTGGCCTTCGAAACTGGCACTTGGACGCCTGTCGGATGCAGATAAGCAGTTATTTAATGAATGGCTTGATTATCTTGATGCGCTGGACGCGGTAGATATATCTGCTGCACCTGATGTGAACTGGCCCAGCCGCCCTGAAAAATGAATATGCCCCGCACCTGCGGGGATTTTTTTACCCCTTCCATTGTGCCATTCCCCACACATAGCCCGGCGCGTGCGCCACGCGCATATCAACCAGAACATAGGCATACCCCCTGTAAACCGGAGAGACTGCCTTATGGCTCAGGATTACCACCACGGGGTGCGCGTTGTTGAAGTCAACGAAGGCACCCGATCCATTACCACGGTGAGCACCGCCATCGTGGGCATGGTCTGCACCG
>OLRM01001080.1_pt1 | contig 10410 bp, 9 predicted proteins | sample 1643211 | NCBI WGS metagenome assembly OLRM01 (sample SAMEA3136690, study PRJEB25190) | human gut metagenome | biome: human gut; feature: human-associated habitat; material: faeces | place: Austria | collected 2013
GGGGAACGCGCGATTTTTATGGTATTTACTCCTTGGGCTCGGCAGGCGCCTCGGCCTTGGGGGCGGCAGCGGCCTCCGCTGCAGGCTTCTCCGCCGCTGGAGCCGCGGGCTTGACAGCGGCAGCCGGGGCGGCCTTGGGGGCCGCAGGCTTCACCTCGGGCACCTTGCCGTCCACGGTGATCAGCTTGCGGGGGCACTTCTGTGCGCAGATACCGCAGCCGATGCACTTCTCGTAGTCGATCACCGCCAGGTTGTTGACCATGGTGATGGCTTCCTTGGGGCAGCTCTTAGCACACAGGGAGCAACCGATACAGCCATTGTCGCATACCTTGCGGGCGTCCACGCCCTTGTCGTGGGAGGAACAGGGAATGGTGACGTGGCGCTTGGTCTTGTAGGGCTCCAGGGCGATGATGTGGCGGGGGCAGATGTCCACGCACTTATTGCACGCCTTGCACTTCTCCTCATCGACCCTGGCCACGCCGTCGATGACGTGGATAGCGTCAAAGGGACAGGCCTTCTCACAGGAGCCCAGGCCCAGGCAGCCGTAGGCGCAGCCCAGGTCGCCGCCGCCGGGCAGCTTGGAGGCCGCCACGCAGTCGTGGATGCCCACGTAAGTGTACTGCTTGTAGTTCTGGCCGCAGCCGGTGCAGTGCACCTGGGCAATCTGCTTCACTGCGGCGCCAGCGGACACGCCCATAATCTCGCCGATCTGGGCGGCCACCGCCTCGCCGCCGGCGGCGCAGGCATTGACTGGGGCCACTCCCTTGACCACAGCGGAGGCATAGCCGGAGCAGCCGGGATAGCCGCAGCCGCCGCAGTTGGCACCGGGCAGGCAGCCCAGGATGGCCTCTTCACGGGGATCCACCTCAACAGCGAACACCTTGGAGGCGATCGCCAGGACCAGGCCGAAGATGGCGCCCAGCACAGCCAGGACCACAACGGCAATTATAACAGTCGTCATATTCTTCCGCCCTCCTTAACCGAAGACCTTCAGGCCGGAGAAGCCCATGAAAGCCAGAGCGATGAGGCCGGCGGCCACCAGGGCGATCGGGAAGCCCTCGAAAGCCTTGGGCCACTCGGAGAACTCCATCCGCTCCCGGATGCTGGCAAAGATCACGATGACCAGCAGGAAGCCGATGCCGCCGGTGACGCCGTACACGACGCTCTCAATAAAGCCGTAGCCGTTCTGGGTGTTCTGCAACACCACGCCCAGCACAGCACAGTTGGTGGTGATCAGGGGCAGGTACACACCCAGGGCCTCATAGAGGGAGGGCATGGCCTTCTTGAGGAACATCTCGATGAACTGCACCAGAGAGGCGATGACCAGGATGTAGGTCACGGTCTGCATGAAGGTCAGGCCCATGGGAACCAGAATGAGCTCATTGATGGGCCAACAGATGGCGGAGGCCAGGCCCATGACGAAGATAACCGCCAGCCCCATGCCGGAGGCAGTCTCGATCTTTTTGGAAACACCCATGAAGGGGCAGATGCCCAGGAACTGGGCCACAATAAAGTTATTGACCAGGATGGCGCCCAGGGCGATGGTAAAGAGCTGAGTCCACTCCATTACTTGGCCACCTCCTCAGTCTTTTTGTCGCCCTTCTTGGGCTTGTTCAGAATGTACTGCATGGCCGCGATCACGCAGGCCAGGGTCAGGAAGCCGCCCACCGGGAGAATCATGCCCAGAGCGGGAATGCCCTCGGGCAGGATGCGGATGCCTGCGGCAGTGCCCAGGCCGAAGACCAACTGTCCTTCTGCGCCGATCTCCAGCAGGCCGCCCATAATGGTGCCATTTCCAAGGAACTCGCGAACCACACACATGATGACCAGCACCATGGTGTAACCCAGGCCCTGGAAGATACCGTCCAGCGCAGAAGCGCCGATACCATTCTTGTAGGCAAAGGACTCGGCGCGGCCCAGAATGATACAGTTCACCACGATCAGGGGGATAAACAGGCCCAAGCTCTTGGACAGGGCCGGGATAAATGCCTGCAGGCACAGGTCAACGATGGTAACAAAGCCGGCGATGACCACGATGAAGCAGGCGATGCGGATGTTGTTGGGGATGATCTTACGCAGGGCCGCGATGATGATGTTGGACAGGGTCAGAATCACCAACACGGACAGGCCCATGCCCAGGCCGTTGAACAGGGTGGTGGTAATGGCCATCACCGAGCACATGCCCAGCAGTTGGACGGTGACGGGGTTCTGGAAGAACAGGCCGTCCCTAAATTGTTTCATCACGTTCATATTCGATTACCCTCCTTAGCCCATGCTCGCGGCGGCGGCGATGGCGCTGGTGACGGCCTCGCAAACGCCGCGGGAGGTGATGGTAGCGCCGGTCAGGGCGTCGATGTCGCCGCCGTCCTTGGTGACCTTGACCTCGCCGGTCTTGCCCACGAACTGGGCCTGGAAGTCCGGCTTGCTGGCGTTGGAGCCCAGGCCGGAGGTCTCGCCGGTGCTGGTAATGGAGATGCCGGAGCAGGCCCCGGTATTGTCCACACCCACCATGATAGTCAGGTTGCCGCTGAAGGACGTGGCGGGCTTAACCTCCACCACGTATCCGGCATCGCCGGCCTTGTAGACGGCCTGCACCATAGCGTCGCCGCCGGTGTACTCCACCTCGTCATAGCTGTTGGCGGGGAGCACGGCAGCCATGGCCTCCTGGGTGGTCTTCTCGTTGTTAGCCGCGATAAAGGGGGCGGTCACATAGTTGGTCAGGCCCAGCAGAAGGGCGGTGGCCGCACAGATGGCAAAGAGGACGATCACCAGGGTCGCCATGCCTGGTTCCTTTTTCTTGGTTGCAGTCTCACTCATGGCTTAGCCCTCCTTCCCGGCTTTTTTGGCCGCCTTGGCCGCAGCCTTCATTTCCTTGGTCACTCCGTAGCGGCCGGGCTTGCCCACCTTGTCGATGAGCCACACGCAGCAGTTCATGATCAGGATGGAGTAGCTCACGCCCTCGGGATAGCCGCCGAAATAGCGGATGAACACGGTCAGCAGGCCGCAGCCGATGCCGAAGATGATCTCACCCTTTTTGGTGACGGGGCTGGTGACATAGTCGGTGGCCATGAAGAAGGCACCCAGGAACAGGCCGCCGGTGAAGAGCTGGTAGGTCATCCACACCAGCCGGTCGTTGCCGCCCAGGGGGAACAGGAAGGTGAGCACCGCCACGGTGGCGATGTAGGCCACGGGGATGCGGGCGCGGATGACGCCGCGGACGATCAGATACACGCCGCCCAGCAGCAGGGCCAGGGCGGAGATCTCACCGATACAGCCGCCCACATTGCCCACAAATGTGTCGAGGATGGTGGCATCGGGCAGCAGGCCGCCGTGCATGAAGTCAGCAGACAAGGGGGTTGCGCTGCTGACGATATCCACCCCGGCCATAGTCTTGGTGCCGCCCAGCAGGTCGGCCCAGGCGCCGGTGCCGATGCCGGGGGCCACCCAGGTGGTCATGGCCACGGGGTAGCACAGCATCAGGAAGGCGCGGCCGCCCAGGGCGGGGTTCATGAAGTTCTTACCCAGGCCGCCGAAGAGCTGCTTGACCACCACGATGGCGAAGAAGTCGCCGATGATCAGCATCCAATAGGGCAGGGTGGGGGCGCACACGAAGGCCAGCAGCACGCCGGTGACGGCGGCGGACAGGTCCTTGACGGCGCAGGACTTGTGCATCAGCTTGCGGTAGCCCCACTCGAAGAACTCGCAGGCCAGCACGGAGATGATGGTGGCCACCAAGGCACGGGGGCCGAAGAACACCACGCCCATGACCATGGCAGGTACCAGGGCGATGAGCACGTCCCGCATCAGGTTGGTGGTGTCAATGGGAGAGGCCACGTGGGGGGACGACGCCACCGTGAGTCTCAGCTTCTTTTCCTCGTTCATGCTTTGGCCGCCTCCTTCGCCGCTTTTTCCTTGGCCGCCAGAGCCCGCAGCTCACCCTTGGTCACACGGAAGGACTGGACCAGGTGGAGGCGGGCGGGGCAGATGTAGTTGCAGGAACCGCACTCAATGCAGTCCATGACGTTAAGCGCCTCGGCCTCCTTCCACATGCCCTTCTCGGCGTACAGGTGCATGTAGACCGGAGTCAGGTGCATGGGGCAGACGTTGACGCAGCGGCCGCAGCGCAGGCAGACCTCCTCCTCCACAACGGGGGCGGCCTCCTTTTTGGTCAGGCAGAGCACGGCATTGGTGCCCTTGATGCAGGTGACATCCAGGTTATACTGGGCGATGCCCATCATGGGGCCGCCGGTGAGCACGCGGTCGGGCTCCTCCTTGAAGCCCTTGCCCTCGTCGATGATCTGCTGGAAGGAGGTGCCCAGGGGCACCAGCAGGTTTTTGGGCTCCTTGATGGCGTCGCCGGTGACGGTGAGGATGCGGTGGGTCAGGGGCTTGCCCTCCACCACGGCGTCGTACACGGCAGCGGCGGTCCCCACATTGAACACCGCGCAGCCCACATGGGCGGGCAGCCCGCCGGGAGGCACCTCGCGGCCGGTGACGCGCTGAATGAGCTGCTTTTCCGCGCCCTGGGGGTAGCGGGTGCGCAGGGACTCCACCTGCACGTCGTTCTTGCCGCCCACCAGCGCCTTCAGGTGCTCGATGGCGTCCTCCTTGTTGGCCTCCACACCGATGACGGCGTTCTTCAGGCCGAAGGCCTGCATCAGAATGCGCACGCCGCCGATGACCCGCTCGCCCTGCTCCAGCATCAGCCGGTGGTCAGCGGTTATGTAGGGCTCACACTCGGCGCCGTTCAGGATCAGGGTATCCACCTTGCCGACGCCGGAGCTGATCTTCACGTGGGTGGGGAAGCCGGCGCCGCCCATTCCGGTGATGCCCGCCTCCTTGACAATCTCCACGATCTCCTCGCAGCTCAGCTTGCTGTAGTCGGGATGGGGGGTGAGCACGGAGCCCCAGGTGTCCTGGAAGTCATTCTCGATGACCACCGACATCACCTTTCCGCCGCCCACATAGGGACGGGGCTCCACCGCCTTGACCACACCGGACACAGACGCGTGAATGGGGGCGCCCAGGCCGGCGATCTCGCCGATCTTCTGGCCCACCTTGACCTGATCGCCCACGGCTACAATGGGCTTACAGGGCGCACCGACATGCATTGCCATGGCGATGACGACCTGCTTGGGAGCGGCGCTCAGGGGCGCAACCTCCTTGTGGCGTGCCAACTCTTTCCGGTCATTGGGGTGCACGCCGCCGTAAAAGCTTTGCTTCATAGGTCCACCTCGCAAATCTGACCCACACACGGGCCATTGTTCTGAGTCGTTTGACCGGTATCTCAAACAGATTTATCATAGCGCAAACCAAGCATCTTGTCCAGTTAAAACGCTCAAATTCCCTTCATTTTTTCTTTTAAACCAATTAGTTTTTTCTCTTTTTCCAGAAATATGGTAACATCCGCAGTACCATTTTCGCAAAAACCATCCGGTTTACTTTTTCGTCAGGATGACAACAGAGCTCCGCTCCGTTCTCCACTTTCGTTGTTTAAAATAGAGAAGTTCAAAAAGTGAAATCAACCCAATTGACAAATGCGGTCCGGAACGGTATGATATCAGGTAATTACATTTTCCGGGCTTGCCCGGAGCGTACAAAGGCGATGACCGGGACAGTACGGGCGGTACATAAGCGCAGAGAGGGAGCGGCTGGTGTAAGCTCCCATGAGGCCGCCCCGAACGCTCGCCCGGGAGCAGCCCTGCTGAACCGCAGGTTAGGCAGGGACGGTTTCCCCTCCGTTAGCGGGGCAATGAGTGCGCGGGCGCGCCCCGCGAAGTTAGGTGGTACCACGGAGTCATGGCGGCTTCGTCCTATGGAGGTGGCCCGGACGGGCGTCATCGCCGTTCAAAAAGGCAGCGGTAAAATCTAAGCCGGCGGATTCGTTCCGCACGGCGTCAGGAGGGACAACGTGAAAATCCGAGCCACACAAGCCATCATGGAATGCCTGCTGGAGCAGGGGGTGGACACGGTCTTCGGCTACCCCGGCGGCACGATCCTGAACGTATACGACGAATTTGAGCTCCACGGCTACAAGGACAAAATCCGCCATATCCTCACCGCCCACGAGCAGGGCGCCTCCCACGCCGCCGACGGCTATGCCCGCGCCACCGGAAAGGTGGGGGTGTGCTTCGCCACCTCCGGCCCCGGGGCCACCAACCTGACCACCGGCATCGCCACGGCCTACTACGACTCCTCCCCTGTGGTGTTCATCACCTGCAACGTCAGCGAGAACCTCATCGGCAAGGACTCCTTTCAGGAGGTGGACATCACCGGTATCTCCATGCCCATCACCAAGTGCAACTATCTGGTGAAGGACCCCGGCGCCCTGGCCGACGTGCTGCGGGAGGCCTTCGCCATCGCCCGTTCCGGCCGTCCCGGCCCGGTGCTGGTGGACATCGCCAAGAACGTCACCGCCGCCGAGGCCGATTCCGAGCCCCTCCCCCTCGACCAGCACGCCAACCACGGCCGGCTGGGGGCCATGCTCCGCCGGGCCAGCCACGATCTCAAGACTCCCGAGCCCGACGCGGGGGACATTCAGACCCTGCTGGATCTCATTGAGGGGGCCCGGAAGCCCCTGGTGCTGGTGGGCGGCGGGGTCATCCGCTCCAAGGGAGCTGTGCCCCAGTTCCGCACCTTTATCGAGCGGCTCAACGCTCCGGTGGCCTCCACCATCATGGGCGGCGGCGCCTGCCCCGGCAATCACCGGCTGTTCACCGGCATGATCGGTATGCACGGCTCCCACGCCTCCAATCTCGCCTCCGACCAGTGCGATCTGCTCATCGCCGTCGGCTGCCGCTTCTCCGACCGGGTGGCCACCGACCCCGCCACCTTCGCACCCAACGCCAAAATCGTCCACATCGACATCGACCGGGCGGAGATCGACAAGAACGTGCTCACCCACCACCACATCATCGGCGACGCCCGCCGGGTGCTGGAGCTGCTCAACGAGAAGCTCCCCCAGCACGACTACCCGGAGTGGAAGGCGTGGGTGTTCTCCCACCCGGAGGTGCCCCTCAAGAAAGACGATGTTCTCCACCCCCACGAGATTCTGGAGACCATCCAGGCCGTCACCGGCGGGGACGCCATCGTGGCCACCGATGTGGGCCAGCATCAGATGTGGTGCGCCCAGTACTACCACTTCTCCCGCCCCGGCCAGTTCATCACCTCCGGCGGCTTCGGCACCATGGGCTTCGGCCTGGGGGCCGCCATGGGGGCCGCCGTGGGCAATCCGGGCAAGGTGGTGGTGCACTGCACCGGCGACGGCTGCTTCCGCATGAACTGCCACGAGCTCTGCACCGCCGAGCACTACAACATCCCCGTCATCACCGTCATCTTCAACAACCGCACCCTGGGTATGGTGCGCCAGTGGCAGAACCTGATCTACCAGAAGCGGTTCTCCCAGACCGATCTGGACCGGGGCCCCGACTTCGTCAAGCTGGCGGAGGCCTACGGCATCCAGGGGGAGCGGGCCGCCACCCAGCCGGAGTTCGAGGCGGCCTTCCGCCGGGCCGTGGCCGCGGGCCGGCCCTATCTCATCGAGTGCGCCATCGACAAGGACGCCATGGTCCACCCCATGGTCTCCGCCGGCGCTCCGGTCACCGATTTTATTCTGGATTAAAGGAGGGCGTGGATATGAATGAAGCCAATGTGACCCGCCGCACCCTCTCGGTGTTGGTGGAAAATGCCGCCGGTGTCCTGTCCCAAGTCTCCCGGCTGTTCTCCCGGAAGGGCTATAACATTGAATCCCTGGCGGTGGGCACCACCGACGACCCAGCCGTGTCCCGCATCACCATCGAGGTGTGGGCCGACAAGCCCATGATCGAGCAGATCATGAACCAGCTGCGCAAGCAGTTCTCCGTCTACTCCGTGCAGGAGCTGCTGCCCGAGCGGTCCATCCGCCGGGAGCTGGTCATGTTCAAGGTGCGGGCCGAGACCCCCGACATCCGCAACGAGATCATCCAGATCGCCAACATCTTCCGGGCCTCGATCATCGACGTGTCCCTCAAGTCCCTCACCCTGGCCCTGATCGGCGACGAGACCAAGGCCGACGCCATGCAGAAGCTGCTGGAGGCCTTCGGCATCCTGGAGCTGGTGCGCACCGGCATGGTGGCCCTCGAACGGGGCGCCTATACCATCGGCGACGAGACCAAGGAACAGACCGAGTTTAATCTGGGCAAGAACTTCTTGTAACTCCGGCCGGTCCGTTCCTGCGAGCGCAGCGAGCCGCCGCTCTGCGGCGTCCAAGCGTTTCGCGCAGCGAAACCTTGCCGCAGGGGCAATTCACTTGCCCCGAGGATGTGAATTCCCGCCCGAAGGGCTCCCAAACGCGTCGGCGCGTTTGGGACATGCAGACCGAGTTTAATCTGGGCAAGAACTTCCTGTAAAGCTCCTGTTTCCCGGTGCACAGAACATAGGCCCCGGCAAATTCCACAGAGGCCTCTGTGTTTTTATATCAAATATGAAGTGTCTCATTTTCCACAGAAAGGGGGAAAGCATGTATGAAGCGGTATGAAACCATGTTCCTGTCAACCAAAGGGAGGGTGTTCCTCTATTAGCCCTCCAGATATGAAGGAGGAAATATGAACCATATTACCCTGCAAAAAGTGGATGAATCCAACTTTCTTGCGTGCTTTTCCCTGAAATTAGAGGCCCAGCAGGAGAAATTCGTATCCCACCCGATCCGGAGTCTGGCCCAGGCGTATGTATACTACAGTCAGTGTACGCCCTTTGCGGTCTGCCGCGCCGGTCAGGTGGTCGGATATCTGATGGTCATCTATGACTATGACGAAGAGGCTTACTTCATCTGGCATCTGATGATCGACGCCCAGCACCAGGGCAGGGGCTGCGGGAGGGCGGCTATGGAGGCGGCGCTTGCCTATATCCGTTCCAAGCCTTTCGGGGCTTCCAACCTCGTCCGGCTGACCGTCAGCCCGGAAAACGCGGCCGCCTGCCATTTGTACCAGACCCTGCGCTTCTCTCCCACCGGCCGGGCGGACGGGGATGAGATCGAGCTGGAGCGGGTGCTTGACTGACCTCCGCCCCATGCGGCGGCCTTCCGCTTCTGCGGATTGTATCACAGTTATCATTCTTTTCCCGAAAACTATGCTATCATGAGTTCAAATTCCCCCACCAACAAGAAGAAAAAGGAGTGTATCACCATGGCTAAGATGTACTACGAGAAGGACTGCGAGCTCTCCTACCTGAACGGCAAGAAAATCGCCATCATCGGCTACGGCTCCCAGGGCCACGCCCACGCCCTCAACCTGAAGGACTCCGGGTGCGATGTGTGCGTCGGCCTGCGGGCCGGCTCCAAGAACTGGGCCGAGGCGGAGAAGGCCGGCCTGGCGGTCAAGACTGTGGCCGAGGCCGCCCAGTGGGGCGACATTGTAATGATGCTCATCAACGACGAGGTCCAGGCAGAGGTCTATAAGAATGACATTGCCCCCTACCTGACCGAGGGCAAGGCCCTGGCCTTCGCCCACGGCTTCAACATCCGCTATCAGCAGATCGTCCCCCCCGCCGGCGTGGACGTGTTCATGGCGGCCCCCAAGGGCCCCGGCCACACCGTCCGTTCCACCTACGTCAACGGCAAGGGCGTGCCCTGCCTCGTGGCGGTGGAGCAGAACGCCACCGGCAACGCCTATAAGCTCGCCCTGGCCTACATCGCGGGCATCGGCGGCGCCCGGGCCGGCGTGATGGAGACCACCTTCCACGACGAGACCGAGACCGACCTGTTCGGCGAGCAGACCGTGCTGTGCGGCGGCGTGGTGGATCTGATGCGCTGCGGCTTTGAGGTGCTGGTGGAGGCCGGCTATGAGCCGGAGAACGCTTACTTCGAGTGCATCCACGAGATGAAGCTGATCATCGACCTGATCAACAAGGGCGGCGTGGCGGCCATGAACTACTCCATCTCCGACACCGCTGAGTTCGGTGAGTACGTCTCCGGCCCCCGTGTCATCCCCCACGAGGAGACCAAGGCCCGCATGCGCGCCGTGCTCTCCGACATTCAGGACGGCACCTTCGCCGGCAAGTGGATCGCCGAGAACAAGAACGGCCGCACCTTCTTCAACTCCAAGCGCGCCCAGCTCAAGAAGCACCAGATGGAGCTGGTGGGCGATGAGCTGCGCCGCAACATGATCTGGGGCGGTGATAAAGATCTGGACACTGCCTCCAACTGACCCAGAACCGGGCGCGAGCCCCGCGCAGCGGGTCGCGTCCGGAGCGGAGGCGCAAGGGAGCGCAGCGAGGGATGCCCGCAAGGGTGTCCCGAGCAGAGTGGACTTTGCGCCGACGAGGGGCGGCGACAAGGATCTCGACACCGCCTTCAACTGAACCGGGGCCCCCGCGCAACCCCAGCGTCAGCGGTTTGCGTGGGGAAGCGGAACCTTCCCTTCTCCCCAAAAAGTC
>OLRM01001087.1_pt1 | contig 10313 bp, 10 predicted proteins | sample 1643211 | NCBI WGS metagenome assembly OLRM01 (sample SAMEA3136690, study PRJEB25190) | human gut metagenome | biome: human gut; feature: human-associated habitat; material: faeces | place: Austria | collected 2013
TCTGCGTGGTTCAGGGCAGCTCGATAACCCAGTCGAGACTTTCATACAGGTGGTCGGCCCTGCCGCCGGCATCCTGAATTCTCTCCACAGCCACTCCGCCGATACACACTGCGTCCACCGGTTCCTCCATGCCCTCCGGCTTGATGGCCTCGAACCGCTCGGTGCCGTCCAGCTCATAGGCGCCTGTGATGTCGTGGCAGGGATAGCGCTCTCCCGATGCGCCGATAAAGGAGATGTCGAAGGGCCAGCCCCACCACTCTGTGCTGTCGAAGCTGGCGGATATGGCCGAGCCGTCCTCCGCCACCCAGATGGTCATATCCCCCTGGGGGAGCGTCCAAGTCTTCTGTACCGTGGGGGGCGTCTCCGCCGGCACCAGTCGGAGGGAGAACACTCCCCCCTGGACGCCCAGACCGCTGACATGGAGGGCGCAGTCCTCCGGCGGCGGGGCGGCCATCGTACAGCGAAGGCGGGTGGATGCAGTGGTCTGATAGCCCTGCTCCAGGCGGTAGCGTCCGGTGCTGGACATCATCACGGAGAAGTTCCCCCTCTCCGCAAAGATCGGCGTCATCGCCCTGGTATGGGCCGTGGCGGTGGGCATACCATTGGGCTGTCTGGCGGCCTACAACCGGGGAAAATGGGTGGACAGCGTCTTACGGGTGGTGTGTACCCTGGGTGTGTCCATGCCCGGCTTCGTGGTGGCCACCTTCCTGCTGATGCTTTTCTGCAATGATGGGGCGCCCTTTAAATTCATGGGCATCAACGTTATTTTTGACGCCTCCCAGGGGGCCAAGGCCTACCTGATGCCCTGTCTGGCCCTGGGCCTTTACCCCATGTGCTATATTGCCCGCCTGACCCGCTCCTCCATGCTGGACGCCCTGGGCCAGGACTATATCAAGACCGCGCGGGCCAAGGGTCTGCTGACTCCCAGGATCATCTTCAAGCACGCCCTGCGCAATGGTGTCATCCCCGTCATCACCTACCTGGGCCCCCTGACCGCCTTCACCCTGGTGGGCGGCTTCGTGGTGGAGACCGTCTACACCATTCCCGGCCTGGGCCGCTATCTGGTGCAGTCCGTGCAGAACCGCGACTACTTCATCATCATGGGCACCACCATCTTCCTGGCGACCCTGGTGGTCATCATGAACCTGGTGGTTGACATCCTCTACCGCGTGGTGGACCCCCGCATCGATCTGACGAAAGGAGAGTAAAAATGGCAGAGAAACAGAAAAAAGCTGTCTTTGGCTCCCTTCAGCCCGATGTGGACCCCCTGCTGGAGCTGAACGACCTGACGGCGGCGGACTTCGCCCCGGCTACCAGCGGGGAGAAGGAGGACTTCATCCAGCAGCGCAAGAGCGTATCCTACTGGGCGGATGCCTGGCGCCGCCTGCGCAAGAACGTGGTGGCCATGGTGGCCCTGGGCGTGATTGTACTGTTGGTGCTGTTCGCTTTTGTTGGCCCCATGCTGGTACCCTACGGATACGACCAGTTCAACGCCGGCGCAGAGAACCTCTACCCCTGGCATTACTCCCTTGAGGCCCAACAGGCCTATAAGGAGGCCACCTCCTCCCAGGACCCCGACGAGGCCGTTGCCGCCGCTGAAGCGGAGGCGGCCGCCCGCGGCGAGGAGCTCAGCAGCAAGGACAAGGCGCTCATCCGCGCCCAGGCCAAGGCCGGCGGCGGCGCCGAGTACGAGGGTATGAGCGAGGAGGAGATCTACAAGGCCCTGGGCTACTCCGCCCAGCCCTTCGGCTACTCCAACGACGAGCTGCAGCGCATCGCCGACGGCGAGAAGGTGTTCCCCCATGTGTTCGGCACCGACCGCTACGGCCGCGATATCATGGTGCGCACCATGTTTGCCACCCGGGTGTCCATGATCATCGGCCTCACCGCCGCGCTGATCGTGCTGGTCATCGGTGCGCTCTACGGCTCCATCTCCGGCTTCTTCGGCGGTACGGTGGATGTGGTCATGCAGCGCATCGTGGACGTTATCTACTCCCTGCCTGACGTGCTGATCATCCTGCTTATCGCCACGGCCATGGGCCCCCATGTCACCCAGTTCATCACCGACCACCAGGGCTTCTTCCTGGCGGAGTTCTTTAAGAAGGTGGGCCCCAACCTGATGGGCATGTTCATTGCCTTTGCCTGCCTGTATTGGGTGGGTATGAGCCGCATCATCCGCGGCCAGATCCTCACCCTCAAGAAACAGGAATACGTGACCGCGGCCCGTGCCCTGGGCGCCTCCAGCGGCCGGATCATCAAGCGGCACCTGCTGCCCAACTGCATCGGCCAGATCGTGGCCACCACCTGCCTGCAGATCCCGTCCGCCATCTTCACTGAGTCCTTCATGTCCTTCCTGGGCGTAGGCGTGCTGGCTCCCCTGACCAGCCTGGGCTCCATGTGCTCCGACGCGCTGGGCGGCATCAGCACCTACCCCTACCGTTTGATCATTCCCGCTATCATCATCAGCATTATGATCCTGTCCTTCAACCTGTTTGGCGACGGCCTGCGGGACGCCCTGGATCCCCGTCTGAAGAAATAAGAGAGGAGGAGACAATCAATGAAACAGAACGAAAAGTCCGGCAAGCTGCTGGAAGTCAAGGATCTGCGGGTCTCCTTCTTTACCCCCGCGGGTGAGGTCAAGGCCGTCAGCGGCATCAGCTATGACCTGGATTACGACGAGGTCATGGGCATTGTGGGCGAGTCCGGCTCCGGCAAGAGCCAGGAGGCTTACTCCATCATGGGCCTGCTCCAGTCCCCCGGCAAGGTCATCGGCGGTTCCATCACCTTCGAGGGCCGGGATGTCCTGGCCTTCAGCAAGAAGGAGATGGCCTCCTTCCGGGGCAGCGAGGTGGCCATGATTTTCCAGAACTTCGGCTTGCTCGCGCAAAAGACCGTGTTGGACAACGTGTGCTTCCCGTTCCTCGCCGCTTCCGGCAAGGTGACTGCCGAGAACCGCGCCCGCGCGCTCGAGCTGCTCGATCGCGTCGGCCTGGCCGAGAAGGCCCAGAGCTATCCCAGCCAGCTGTCCGGCGGTCAGAAGCAGCGCGTGGCCATCGCCCGCGCATTGGCCTGCGAGCCCGAGGTGATTCTCTGCGACGAGGCGACCTCCGCGCTCGACCCCAAGAGCACCAACACCATCCTCAAGCTGCTGCGCGACATCAACCGCGAGACCGGTGTGACGCTGGTGGTCATCACCCATTCCATGGATGTGGTCGAGAAGATCTGCAACAACGTCGCGGTGCTCGAGCACGGTCGAGTGGTGGAGCAGGGGAGCGTGGCGAAGGTGTTCGCCGATCCCCAGGCCGAGGCTACGCGCGTGTTGCTCGGAAAGGTGGATTGGGATGCTTAACGATTTCCTCGCGGAGTTTGCTCCGTTGCTCATTCAGGGCACCATCGACACGCTCGTCATGGTGTTCGCGTCCACTGCGGTCGCCTATGTGATCGGCACGGTCCTCGGTGTCGTGCTGCACCTCACCGCGCCGAACGGCCTGCGCCCCGTGCCCGTGCTGAACGCGGTTCTGGGCTGGGTGGTCAACATCGGCCGTTCCCTGCCGTTCATCATTCTGCTGATCGCCCTTATGCCCGCCACTCAGGCGCTCGTTGGCACCTCCACGGGCGTGGTGGGCGTCATCCCGCCGCTGGTGGTTGCGACCGCCCCGTTTGTGGCCCGTATGGTCGAGCAATCGCTCGCCGAGGTGAGCCGCGACGCCGTGGAGGCCGCCGAGGCGTGCGGCGCGTCCGTGCCCCGTATCGTGTTCTCGGCGCTTCTGCCCGAGGCACTGCCGAGCATCGTGCGCGGCATCGCCGTGACGCTCATCGCCGTGCTGGGTTACACCGCCATCGCCGGCGCCGTGGGCGCGGGCGGCCTGGGCGATATCGCCATCCGCTATGGCTATTACCGCTACGAGGACGGTGCCATGATCGCCACGGTCGTGCTGCTCATCGTGCTCGTCCAGCTCATCCAGTCTGTGTGCAATCTCATCGCCCGCAAGGTCGATCACCGCTGACGGGCTTTCCCAGGCATCGCATTTCTGCGTTCAATCGTCGCTTGCGTCAACCTGCGGCATCCGGGAAACCCTGTCTGGCCCCAGACCATTCATCTCTCAACAACGTCCTTCGAAAGGATCTCATCATGAAGAACTTCAACGCTTCCGTTTCTCGTCGCTCCCTGCTCACCTCTTTTGCCGCCGGTCTGGGCGTTGTTGCCCTGGGCGGGCTCACTGCTTGTGGCGGCTCTTCCGCCGCGGCCGATTCCGCCGTGCTGACTGTCGCCGCCAGCCCCGCGCCGCACGCCGAGATCCTGACGGATTTCGCCGCGCCTCTTCTCGCCAAGCAGGGCATCAAGCTCAAGGTGAAGGAGTACACCGATTACATCCAGCCCAACAAGGACACGTCCGCCGGCTCCGTCGATGCCAACTACTTCCAGCACATCACCTATCTTGAGGATTACAACGAGAAGAACGGCACCGACCTTGTGTCCGCCGGCTTGATTCACTACGAGCCCTTCGCGGTGTACGCCGGTGCGTCCGATGACCTCGACAATATCTCCGACGGCGCCACGGTCGCGATTCCGAATGACCCCACCAACGAGGGTCGCGCCCTGCTCCTGCTGCAGGATCTTGGCCTGATTACCCTTTCCGACCCCGAGAACCTCGAGTCCACGCCCAAGGACATCAAGGAGAACCCGCACAACCTCAAGTTCCAGGAGCTCGAGGCCGCTGCGCTGCCGCGTGCCCTTTCCTCGGTCGACTTTGCGGTCATCAACGGCAACTATGCCATCGAGGCCGGCTATCACGTTGCCGATGCCCTCGCGCACGAGTCCTCCGATTCGCTCGCCGTTGAGAGGTACGCCAACATCATCTGCGTCGCCAAGGGCCAGGAGGATTCCAAGGGAATCAAGGCCCTCGTCAAGGTGCTTACCTCTGGGGACTTCAAGGCTTATCTCGAGGAGAACTACGGCGAGGACGTGCTTCCCGCGTTCTAGGTTTCGCTGTCGATTCTGGGCCCGGGTATCGTCTCGGGTGATAAGAGGCTATATGGGGCGGTCGCCGAGGGGCGGCCGCCTTTTTCATGCCGATGACGCCTGTGATTGTCCGTTGCCCGAACTGTCGCAAACGCTGCTTGCATAAGGGGCCGTTCGCGTTACCATCAGGGGCGCGAGGAACCGATTCGAAAAGCGGGGCGCGGCGTGGAAGAGCAGAAAGAGCAAGCAAAGCCAACGGCGACGGAGGCCGTCTCTTCATGGGCGGCGACCCAACATACGACACCGGTCGAGCCCCTTGAGCATCTCGTGAGCGAGGAGGACATCCGCCGCGGCGAGCAAGCTGGCGCTCGTCGCAGCAAGGACCCGGGCTTCCTGCGCTTCTTTGTCATCTTGAATGGCGGGTTGATCCTCACCGCCCTGGCCATCGTGTTGTTCAAGACGCCCAACCACTTTGCGTTCGGCGGTACCTCCGGCGTGTCGGTCATCCTTTCGACGCTGTTCCCCACGTTGCCGGTCGGCGCTTTCATGTGGATCATCAACATCGTGCTGGTGGCGCTGGGATTCATCTTCTTGGAGCGCAAGGCGATCCTGTGGAGCGTGTTCGCATCGTTCGCGCTTTCGGGTTACGTGTCCCTGTTCGAGATGCTGTTCCCCGGGGCGTCGACAACGTCCATCACGGGGGATATGTGGCTCGACCTGTGCTTTGCCGTGATCTTGCCCGCGATAGGCAGCGCCATGGTGTTCGACATCGGCGCGTCGACGGGTGGCACCGACATCCTCGCCATGATCCTCAAACGCCATAGTACGCTCGAGATCGGGCGCGCGCTGTTGCTGGTGGATATCGGCATCGTGTGCATCGCGGCGGTGCTGTACGGTCCACGCGTGGGTCTCTACTGCGTCCTCGGCCTGTTCGCCAAGACACTGGTGGTCGATAAGGCCATCGAGAGCATCCATTTGAGGAAGGTCTGCACCATCATCTGCAAGGAGCCTTTGAAGGTCGAGACCTACATCGTCAAGGAGCTCAACCGCACGGCCACCATCAGCCGTGGATACGGTGCGTTCTCAGGTCAGCTCGTGACGGTGATCATGTGCGTGCTGAGCCGCCGTGAGGCCGTGAAGCTGCGTCGATACGCGCGCGAGGTCGATCCGGGGTGCTTCATCACGATCGTGGACAGCTCCGAGATCGTGGGCAAGGGCTTCAGGGGCGTCAACTAGTCGACGGCGGCCTCGTTCTCATCCTCGCCATCCAGGCAGAAATCGACGATGGCCTGCTTGAGGCGGTCGATGCCCAGACCGGATTCGCTGCTCGTGACGATGAGGCGATCGGCGGGGACGCCGATCTGCTTGCGGATCGACGCGGCTTGCTTGCCCTGCTGCGACTTGGAGAGTTTGTCGGCCTTAGTGAGGCAGACGATGAAGTTGAAGCCGTTCTCGCGCAGGAACTCGATCATCTGCAGGTCGAGCTTGCTCGGGTCGTGGCGGATGTCCACAAGGGAGACGACCAGGTTGAAGCTGCGCTCGGAATCGAAGAAGTCGCCGATGAGTTGGGCCCAGCGGTCGCGCTCGGCCTTGCTGCGCTGTGCGAAGCCATAGCCGGGCAGGTCGACGAAGTGCACGCCGTCGGCCTCAAAGAAGTTGACGTTGGCGGTCTTGCCCGGGGTGGAGGAGACCTTCACGAGGCCGCGGCGGTTGAACAGCTTGTTCATGATCGAGGATTTGCCCACGTTGGAACGGCCCACGAAGCTCACTTCGGGGCAGGTCGACGGCGGGATCTGCGATGCCTTGCCGTAGCTGGCGACGAAATGGACCTTGTTGTAGTTGATGGCTTCTGCCATGGGAAATGCCTCTCTGTGTGATCGGGGGGCGGGGCTTGCGGAGCGCGCGGATACGGCCGGCGCGTCCGGGAATATGCGGTGCGCCGTTAGTCGCGCGGCTCGATCCCGAGCTGGACCGCGAGGCGGCGAACGATGGAAAGCACGAGGGAGCTGGCGCTCTTGGCGTATTCCTCGAGATCGAACTCGCGGGAGGAAAGGGCGTCATAGCTCTCGTCGCAGTTGTCCGAGATGGCGCGCAAGACCAGGCAGTCGATGCCGTTCTTGGCTGCGACGTGTGCGATGGCGGCGCCCTCCATCTCCACGCAGTCGCCCTGCGTTGCGGCGATCGCGGCCGCCTTAGCCTCCGCGCCGCTCACGAAGCGGTCGCCCGTGGCGATCGTGCCGCGCAGGAAGCGCTGCGGCTCGGAATCGGTGTTGTTGCGACGGAAGAGGGTGGCGTCGGCCTCGACCCGGGCGGTTGCTGCATCGCCCTCGGAGAGCGCGGCATCGACAAAGCCGTGGGCGCGCAGGGTCTGCTCGGCAAGCTCGACGAGGAAATCGCTGCTGGAGAATTCCTCGAGGCCGGGCGCGGATTCGGCGATGAGGGCGGTGTCGGTGTCGAGGTAGCGCAGATGCTCGCCGATCACGACGTCGCCGATGTGCAGGGCAGGGTTGAGACCGCCGGCGATGCCGGAGAAGATGATGGCGTTGGCGCCGTGCGCGCTGATGAGGTGCTGCGCCGCGGCCGCGGCGTTGACGGTGCCCATACCGGCCGTGGTGGCAACGATCTCGAAGCCGTGGTATTCGCCGCCCACGATGTGCAGGCCGGCCTCGTCGGCGACGGTGCCCTTCTCGACGGCGGCGTAGATCTGGCGCACTTCCTTCTCGAGCGCTCCGATGATGGCGATGACAGGTGCCATGGGTCTCCAATCTTCAAATTCAATCGCGACCTATTCTACCAGCACAGAGTCTCTTGGATCTCAATTGGGGACAGGTACAAATTGAGACCATTCTCGATTGCGGGCGGCGTGTTTGACCGGTGAAAAACGTCTCGATTTGTACCTGTCCCCAATTGAGACCCCCGTTGGGGCTCTGTGCAGATATGGCCCCAATTCGATAGACGTTCCGTGATGATTCACACTGCGTGCAATAATGCACGTCGAGTGAAATATCCCATATGGAAAGGACTCGATGTCCAGATGGAGGCCATGCGTCCCCTGAAGTCGGATCGGCGTATCCTGCGCTCGCAGCGCGCTTTGCGCGAGGCCCTTGTGGCGGAGCTCAGCTCGGGCGTGGACATTGCCCGCGTGAGCGTGGCCGCGCTCACCGAGCGTGCGGGCCTCACGCGCCGCACGTTCTACTCGCATTACAGGGACATCCCCGATTTCATCGAGCAGGTCGAGAACAGCCTGTTCGATGAGATTCGCATCCGCGTCCGCGCCATTGCCGAGGCGACGCTGCCCGATCTGTACAAGAACATCGAGCGCCTCGAGCCGGCGCCCGGCTCGGTCGAGTTACTCACGTACATCTCCGAGAACCGCGACCTCATTGGCGCCCTCATAGGGCCCGGCGGCGACCAGGCCTTCATCAAGAAGGTCATCGACATGTCGTGCTCTGAGGTGTCCGACCGCATGCAGACCGGAATCCTTCCCGCCGCCGTGGGTGCGTTCTTCGACTACTACCTCGCTTCGGTTGTTTCCGCCGAGGTCGGCGTGGTCCAGCTGTGGTTCGAGCGCGATCTGGCGGAGAGTCCCGAGACCATGGCGCGCATCATGACGGTGATCGCCTTCGTGCGTCCGGGCGACCTGTACGGCATGCCCATTGACGTCAAGGTCCCCGCCTACGGTGCCAAGCTCATGGGACTGAATATTGACATTCCAGCTATAGACTTCAACGACATCACCTCAGGTTCCACAGGGAGGAACGACTGATGACCGACATGCAGACCAAGGCCGTTGAGAACGCGGTTTGGAACCCCGAGAACGCGCGCGGCGCGCTCCACCTGGGCATCGACGTTGGCTCCACCACCGTCAAGCTCGCGGTCCTGAACGACGAGAACGCAATCGTCTACGCCAAGTACCAGCGCCATCACACCGATGTTCGCGCATGCGCGCGCGATCTGTTCGAGGGTGCGGCGTCGCTGCTGCCCGAGGCGCAGATGACCTGCGCCATCACGGGTTCGGGCGGCCTGTTGCTCTCCCAGTGGCTCGGCCTCGAGTTTGTGCAGGAGGTCATCGCGAGCAAGCGCGCGGTGGAGACCCTGATTCCGCAGACCGACGTCGCCATCGAACTCGGCGGCGAGGACGCCAAGATCATCTACTTCGACTCGGGCATCGAGCAGCGCATGAACGGCACGTGCGCCGGCGGCACCGGCGCGTTCATCGACCAGATGGCAACCTTGCTGCACACGGATGCCGCGGGGCTGAACGAGCTCGCAAAGCGCGCCGAGAACATCTATCCCATCGCCAGCCGCTGCGGCGTGTTCGCCAAAACCGATGTCCAGCCGCTGCTGAACGAGGGCGCCCGTCCCGAGGACGTGGCCGCCTCCATCTTCCAGGCCGTGGTGACGCAGACCATCTCGGGTCTGGCGTGCGGTCGCCCCATCCGCGGCCATGTGGCGTTCCTCGGCGGCCCGCTGCAGTACCTCTCCGAGCTTCGCCACCGCTTCTACCTCACGCTCGACCTCGACGACGAGCACATCATCGTGCCCGAGAACGCGCATCTGTTCGTGGCCTCCGGCGCTGCCATGGCGCATGAGTCGAGCAAGCTCGTGCGCCTCGGCGAGCTCGTCGAGGCGATCGATGGCCTGGGCGACACGCAGGGCGCCGAGGTCGCCCGCCTCGAGCCGCTGTTCGCGACCGACGACGATCTTGTCGAGTTCCGCACGCGCCACGCCAAGGAGGTCGTGCCCCGCGGCGAGCTCGAGGGCTACACGGGCCGCGTGTTCATCGGCTTGGACGCCGGTTCCACCACGATGAAGGCGGCCATGGTGGGAGAGGACGGCCAGCTCCTCCACACCTGGTACGGCAACAACAATGGCGACATCCTGGGCACGGCCAAGACGATCATGGCCGACTTTTACGCGCACATCCCGTCAGGGTGCACGATTGGCCACGTGACCACCACTGGATACGGCGAGGCCCTGCTCATCGAGGCGCTCAAGGCCGATTCCGGTGAGATCGAGACCGTGGCGCACCTGCGCGGCGCCCGCGCGTTTTTGCCCGGCGTCGAGTTCATCCTCGACATCGGCGGCCAGGACATGAAGTGCCTGCGCGTGCGCGACGGCGTGATCGAGCACATCATGCTGAACGAGGCGTGCTCCAGCGGATGCGGCAGCTTTATCGAGAGCTTCGCGGTGTCCATGGACATGGACGTGCGCGCCTTCGCCGCCGAGGCGATCGCCGCCCGCGGCCCCGTCGACCTGGGCAGCCGCTGCACCGTGTTCATGAACTCCCGCGTGAAGCAGGCGCAAAAGGAAGGCGCCACGGTGGGCGACATCGCGGCCGGCCTGTCCT
>OLRM01001091.1_pt1 | contig 10288 bp, 7 predicted proteins | sample 1643211 | NCBI WGS metagenome assembly OLRM01 (sample SAMEA3136690, study PRJEB25190) | human gut metagenome | biome: human gut; feature: human-associated habitat; material: faeces | place: Austria | collected 2013
TTTTCATGTTTTCTGGGCTGTTAATCATTCTGGTTCCCCTGATTGTGGGTTACCTCATTCCGCTTCGCCAAAAAGCTGCATTAAGAGTTATTAATCAGCTATTAAGTTGGATGGTTTACCTTATTCTCTTTTTTATGGGTATCAGTCTGGCGTTTCTCGATAACCTCGCCAGTAACTTGTTGGCAATTCTGCATTATTCTGCCGTCAGTATTACCGTTATTTTACTGTGTAATTTTGCCGCCCTGATGTGGCTGGAGCGCGGCCTGCCATGGCGCAACCACCATCATCAAGAAAAACTCCCGTCGCGTATTGCGATGGCGCTGGAGTCGCTAAAACTGTGCGGCGTAGTAGTGATTGGTTTTGCCATTGGTCTGAGTGGACTGGCTTTCTTACAACACGCGACCGAAGCCAGTGAATACACCTTAATTCTGCTACTTTTCCTCGTCGGTATTCAGTTGCGCAATAATAGCATGACCTTAAAGCAGATTGTCCTTAATCGCCGGGGAATGATTGTCGCCGTGGTGGTGGTTGCCAGTTCATTAATTGGTGGTTTAATTAACGCCTTTATTCTTGATCTTCCCATCAATACCGCGCTGGCAATGGCCTCCGGTTTCGGCTGGTATTCTCTTTCCGGTATTTTATTGACCGAATCTTTTGGTCCGGTAATCGGGAGCGCGGCGTTTTTTAATGATCTGGCCCGTGAGCTGATTGCTATTATGCTAATCCCTGGGCTGATTCGCCGTAGCCGCTCTACTGCACTGGGCTTATGCGGTGCGACGTCGATGGATTTCACCCTGCCCGTTCTTCAACGTACAGGCGGGCTGGATATGGTCCCGGCGGCGATTGTTCACGGTTTTATTCTTAGTCTGTTAGTGCCGATTCTCATCGCCTTTTTCTCTGCATAATACCTCTCTGGCGGTAGATCTCTGCCGCCAAAATTGCGCTAAATCAATCTCCCTTAAAGTTGCATTAAAAATCTCTTTTATCCCCGCGTTAAGCGTCTTAACCTTAAACATGTATATTAAATATAACTTTAAAAGGTGTGATCATGTTTTGTGTGCAATGTGAACAAACTATCCGTACTCCGGCAGGAAACGGCTGCTCATACGCGCAGGGGATGTGTGGTAAAACGGCGGAAACCTCTGACCTTCAGGATTTACTCATCGCGGCGCTGCAAGGGCTTTCGGCCTGGGCAGTGAAAGCACGTGAATACGGCATCATCAACCACGATGTAGACAGCTTTGCGCCACGTGCCTTTTTCTCAACCCTGACCAACGTTAACTTCGATTCTCCGCGTATTGTCGGCTACGCTCGTGAAGCGATTGCCCTGCGCGAGGCGCTGAAAGCACAATGCCTGGCTGTAGATGCCAACGCCCGCGTCGATAACCCGATGGCTGACCTGCAACTGGTGAGCGACGATCTCGGCGAGCTGCAACGTCAGGCAGCAGAATTTACCCCTAACAAAGATAAAGCGGCGATTGGCGAAAACATTCTCGGCCTGCGTCTGCTGTGCCTGTATGGCCTGAAAGGTGCGGCGGCCTATATGGAACACGCGCATGTTCTCGGTCAATACGACAACGATATTTATGCCCAGTACCATAAAATCATGGCGTGGCTGGGGACCTGGCCTGCCGATATGAACGCGCTTCTTGAGTGTTCAATGGAAATCGGCCAGATGAACTTCAAAGTGATGAGCATTCTGGACGCAGGCGAAACCGGTAAATACGGTCACCCGACGCCAACTCAGGTCAACGTCAAAGCGACGGCGGGTAAATGCATTCTGATTTCCGGTCACGATCTCAAAGATCTCTACAACCTGCTGGAACAGACCGAAGGCACGGGCGTTAATGTCTACACCCACGGCGAAATGCTGCCTGCGCATGGTTACCCGGAGTTGCGTAAATTCAAGCATCTGGTCGGTAACTACGGCAGCGGCTGGCAGAATCAGCAAGTGGAGTTCGCTCGTTTCCCAGGCCCCATCGTGATGACCTCGAACTGCATCATCGACCCAACCGTAGGCGCTTATGACGATCGTATCTGGACCCGCAGCATCGTTGGCTGGCCGGGTGTGCGTCATCTGGATGGCGAAGATTTCTCTGCAGTCATTGCCCAGGCGCAACAGATGGCGGGCTTCCCGTACAGCGAAATTCCGCACCTGATCACCGTGGGCTTTGGTCGCCAGACACTGCTTGGCGCAGCCGATGCGCTGATTGATCTGGTGAGCCGTGAAAAACTGCGTCATATCTTCCTGCTTGGCGGCTGTGACGGCGCACGCGGCGAGCGTCACTACTTCACCGATTTCGCCACCAGCGTGCCGGATGACTGCCTGATCCTGACCCTCGCTTGCGGTAAATATCGCTTTAATAAACTTGAGTTTGGCGATATCGAAGGTCTGCCGCGTCTGGTAGATGCTGGTCAATGTAACGATGCTTACTCAGCAATTATTCTGGCGGTAACGCTGGCAGAGAAACTGGGCTGCGGAGTCAACGATCTGCCGCTGTCGCTGGTGCTCTCCTGGTTTGAACAGAAAGCGATTGTCATTCTGCTGACGCTGCTTTCTCTGGGTGTGAAAAATATCGTCACCGGCCCGACTGCACCTGGTTTCCTGACACCAGACCTGCTGGCGGTGCTGAACGAGAAATTCGGCCTGCGTTCTATCACCACTGTTGAAGAAGACATGAAGCAACTGTTGAGCGCGTAAGGAGTTTGTCGATGACGATGCCAACGAATCAATGCCCGTGGCGGATGCAGGTTCATCACATTACGCAAGAAACGCCGGATGTGTGGACGATTTCCCTGATTTGCCACGATTACTACCCGTATCGCGCCGGGCAATATGCGCTGGTCAGCGTGCGTAACTCAGCGGAAACGCTGCGTGCTTACACCATTTCCTCCACGCCAGGCGTGAGTGAATACATCACCCTGACCGTGCGGCGGATTGATGACGGTGTCGGCTCCCGGTGGCTGACGCGCGATGTAAAACGCGGTGATTATCTCTGGCTTTCGGACGCGATGGGGGAATTTACCTGCGACGATAAAGCAGAAGATAAATTCCTGTTGCTGGCGGCAGGCTGCGGCGTTACGCCGATTATGTCGATGCGTCGCTGGCTGGCGAAGAACCGTCCACAGGCCGATGTGCAGGTGATCTACAACGTGCGTACGCCGCAGGATGTTATTTTCGCCGATGAGTGGCGTAACTATCCGGTAACGCTGGTGGCGGAAAATAACGTTACCGAAGGCTTTATCGCTGGTCGTCTCACTCGCGAACTGCTGGCAGGTGTCCCTGATTTAGCCTCACGTACCGTGATGACCTGTGGCCCTGCTCCATATATGGATTGGGTAGAGCAGGAAGTGAAAACGCTCGGCGTGACGCGTTTCTTTAAAGAGAAATTCTTCACCCCAGTAGCGGAAGCGGCGACCAGCGGTCTGAAATTCACCAAACTGCAACCGGCACGAGAATTTTACGCTCCGGTTGGCACCACGCTACTGGAGGCGCTGGAAAGCAATAACGTTCCGGTTGTCGCCGCCTGCCGTGCGGGTGTTTGCGGCTGCTGTAAGACGAAAGTGATTTCCGGTGAATATACGGTGAGCAGCACAATGACGCTGACCGACGCCGAAATCGCTGAAGGTTACGTACTGGCCTGCTCCTGCCATCCGCAGGGGGATTTGGTTCTCGCATAATCGCCTGATGCCCGATGATATTCCTTTCATCGGGCTATTTAACCGTTAGTGCCTCCTTTTTCTCCCATCCCTTCCCCCTCCGTCAGATGAACTAAACTTGTTACCGTTATCACATTCAGGAGATGGAGAACCATGAAACAAACGGTTGCAGCTTATATCGCCAAAACACTCGAATCGGCAGGCGTGAAACGCATCTGGGGAGTCACGGGCGACTCTCTGAACGGTCTTAGTGACAGTCTTAATCGCATGGGCACCATCGAGTGGGTGTCCACCCGGCATGAAGAAGTGGCGGCGTTTGCCGCTGGCGCTGAAGCACAACTTAGCGGAGAACTGGCGGTCTGTGCCGGATCGTGCGGTCCCGGCAACCTGCACTTAATCAACGGCCTGTTCGATTGCCACCGCAATCACGTTCCGGTACTGGCGATTGCCGCTCATATTCCCTCCAGCGAAATTGGCAGCGGCTATTTCCAGGAAACCCACCCACAAGAGTTATTCCGCGAATGTAGTCACTATTGCGAGCTGGTTTCCAGCCCAGAGCAGATCCCACAAGTGCTGGCAATTGCTATGCGCAAAGCGGTGCTTAACCGTGGCGTTTCCGTTGTTGTGTTACCGGGCGACGTGGCGTTAAAACCTGCGCCAGAAGGGGCAACTACCCACTGGTATCATGCGCCACAGCCGGTAGTAACACCGGAAGAAGAAGAGTTACGCAAACTGGCGCAACTGCTGCGTTATTCCAGCAATATCGCCCTGATGTGTGGCAGCGGCTGTGCGGGGGCGCATAAAGAGTTAGTTGAGTTTGCCGGGAAAATTAAAGCGCCTATAGTTCATGCCCTGCGCGGTAAAGAACATGTCGAATACGATAATCCATATGATGTTGGAATGACGGGATTAATCGGCTTTTCGTCAGGTTTCCATACCATGATGAACGCCGATACGTTAGTGCTGCTCGGTACTCAGTTTCCCTACCGCGCGTTCTACCCGACCGATGCCAAAATTATTCAGATTGATATCAACCCAGCCAGCATCGGCGCGCATAGCAAGGTAGATATGGCGCTGGTCGGCGATATCAAATCAACCCTGCGGGCATTGCTGCCACTGGTGGAAGAAAAAACCGATCGCAAGTTTCTGGATAAAGCGCTGGAAGATTACCGCGACGCCCGCAAAGGGCTGGATGATTTAGCTAAACCGAGCGAGAAAGCCATTCACCCGCAATATCTGGCGCAGCAAATTAGTCATTTTGCCGCCGATGACGCCATCTTTACCTGTGACGTTGGTACGCCAACGGTGTGGGCGGCACGTTATCTAAAAATGAACGGCAAGCGTCGCCTGTTAGGTTCGTTTAACCATGGTTCGATGGCTAACGCCATGCCGCAGGCGCTGGGCGCGCAGGCAACCGAGCCAGAACGCCAGGTGGTCGCCATGTGCGGCGATGGCGGTTTTAGCATGTTGATGGGCGATTTCCTCTCGGTAGTGCAGATGAAGCTGCCAGTGAAAATTATCGTCTTTAATAACAGCGTGCTGGGCTTTGTGGCGATGGAGATGAAAGCTGGTGGCTATTTGACTGACGGCACCGAATTACACGACACCAACTTTGCCCGAATTGCCGAAGCCTGCGGCATTACGGGTATTCGTGTAGAAAAAGCGTCTGAAATCGATGAAGCTCTGCAACGCGCCTTCTCCATCGACGGTCCGGTGTTGGTGGATGTGGTTGTCGCCAAAGAAGAATTAGCCATTCCACCGCAGATCAAACTCGAACAGGCCAAAGGTTTCAGCCTGTATATGCTGCGCGCAATCATCAGCGGGCGCGGTGATGAAGTGATCGAACTGGCGAAAACGAACTGGCTAAGGTAAAAAGGGTGGCATTTCCCGTCATAATAAGGACATGCCATGATTGATTTACGCAGTGATACCGTTACCCGACCGAGCCGCGCCATGCTCGAAGCAATGATGGCCGCCCCGGTTGGGGACGACGTTTACGGAGACGACCCTACCGTTAATGCTCTGCAGGACTATGCGGCAGAGCTTTCCGGTAAAGAAGCCGCCATTTTTCTGCCGACCGGCACCCAGGCTAACCTGGTCGCTCTGCTCAGTCACTGCGAACGCGGCGAAGAGTATATTGTCGGTCAGGCCGCGCATAACTATCTGTTTGAAGCCGGTGGCGCAGCAGTGCTGGGCAGTATTCAGCCGCAACCCATCGACGCAGCTGCCGACGGCACGCTACCGCTGGATAAAGTGGCGATGAAAATCAAACCCGACGATATCCATTTCGCCCGCACCAAATTACTCAGTCTGGAAAACACCCACAACGGCAAAGTGCTGCCGCGTGAATACTTAAAAGAGGCATGGGAATTTACCCGCAAGCGCAATCTGGCGCTGCATGTTGACGGTGCGCGCATCTTTAATGCCGTGGTGGCTTACGGCTGCGAACTGAAAGAGATCACACAATATTGTGACTCGTTCACCATTTGCCTGTCGAAAGGTCTTGGGACGCCAGTCGGTTCATTACTCGTCGGTAATCGTGATTACATTAAACGTGCCATTCGCTGGCGGAAAATGACAGGTGGCGGGATGCGCCAGTCCGGCATTCTGGCTGCCGCCGGGCTGTATGCGCTGAAAAATAACGTCGCACGTTTGCAGGAAGACCACGACAACGCCGCCTGGATGGCGAAGCAACTGCGTGAAGCAGGCGCGGATGTGATGCGTCAGGACACCAATATGCTGTTTGTTCGCGTCGGGGAAGAAAATGCTGCCGCGTTAGGCGAATACATGAAAGCGAGAAACGTACTGATTAACGCCTCGCCGATTGTCCGCCTGGTGACGCATCTTGACGTCTCGCGCGCTCAGCTGGCGGAAGTCGCCGCCCACTGGCGCGCATTCCTGGCGCGTTAAGGAGGGAGACGTGCCGCAACGCATTTTAGTTCTCGGTGCCAGTGGCTACATTGGTCAGCATCTGGTGCGAACACTCAGCCAGCAGGGGCATCAGATCCTGGCGGCGGCACGTCATGTCGACAGGCTTGCAAAGCTGCAACTGGCAAATGTCAGTTGCCATAAAGTCGATCTCAGCTGGCCGGATAACCTTCCGGCCCTGTTGCAGGATATCGATACGGTCTATTTTCTGGTGCACAGCATGGGAGAAGGCGGTGATTTTATCGCTCAGGAGCGCCAGGTGGCTCTCAACGTCCGCGATGCGCTGCGCGAAGTACCGGTAAAGCAATTAATCTTTCTCAGTTCGTTGCAGGCCCCGCCACATGAGCAGTCGGACCATCTGCGCGCCCGTCAGGCTACGGCGGATATTCTTCGTGAAGCGGGTGTCCCGGTGACCGAATTGCGTGCCGGAATAATCGTTGGTGCAGGTTCAGCGGCGTTCGAAGTCATGCGCGATATGGTCTACAACCTGCCAGTGTTAACGCCGCCACGCTGGGTTCGTTCACGCACCACGCCCATCGCGCTGGAAAACTTGCTGCACTATCTGGTGGCGCTGTTAGACCATCCAGCCAGCGAACATCGCATCTTCGAAGCCGCCGGACCAGAAGTGCTCAGTTATCAGCAACAGTTTGAACATTTTATGGCGGTGAGCGGTAAGCGCCGCTGGTTGCTCCCCATCCCCCTCCCCACCCGCTGGATTTCGGTGTGGTTTCTTAATGTGATTACTTCAGTACCGCCCACCACCGCCAGGGCGTTGATTCAGGGGCTGAAACACGATCTGCTGGCGGATGACACCGCGCTACGTGCGCTCATCCCACAACGGCTGATCGCTTTCGATGACGCGGTACGTAGCACGTTGAAAGAGGAAGAAAAGCTGGTCAACTCCAGCGACTGGGGCTACGACGCTCAGGCCTTTGCCCGCTGGCGACCGGAGTACGGTTATTTCGCCAAACAGGCGGGGTTTACCGTTAAAACGTCCGCCAGCCTTGCGGCTTTATGGCAGGTGGTGAATCAAATCGGCGGTAAAGAGCGTTATTTCTTTGGCAATATTTTGTGGCAAACCCGGGCGTTGATGGACCGCGCGATCGGTCATAAGCTGGCGAAAGGCCGCCCGGAGCGTGAATATTTGCAGACCGGAGATGCGGTGGATAGCTGGAAAGTGATTGTCGTTGAACCGCAAAAACAACTTACGCTGTTATTTGGCATGAAAGCGCCGGGGCTGGGACGACTGTGTTTTACCCTGGAAGATAAAGGTGACTATCGTACTATCGATGTTCGCGCATTCTGGCATCCGCACGGTATGCCAGGGTTGTTTTACTGGTTATTGATGATCCCCGCGCATCTGTTTATTTTTCGCGGAATGGCAAAACGAATCGCCAGACTGGCAGAACAAAGCACAGATTAATCGACAAAACCTGCGTTATTCTTTCATGTTTCCCATTGCATCAAGGGGGAAATCACGGAAGAATGCGCACGTTATTTTCTCAACAACAGTGGATTGATATGAAGGTACTGGTTACCGGCGCCACCAGCGGCTTAGGTCGAAACGCGGTAGAGTTTTTATGCCAGAAAGGCATCAGCGTGCGAGCGACCGGTCGCAACGAGGCAATGGGTAAATTGCTGGAAAAAATGGGCGCAGAGTTTGTTCCGGCGGATCTGACCGAGCTGGTCTCATCACAAGCTAAAGTGATGCTCGCAGGCATTGATACGCTGTGGCACTGCTCCAGCTTTACCTCGCCCTGGGGGACACAACAGGCTTTCGATCTGGCTAACGTTCGTGCCACTCGCCGCCTGGGTGAATGGGCTGTCGCCTGGGGTGTGCGTAACTTTATTCATATCTCTTCTCCCTCCCTGTACTTCGATTATCACCACCATCGCGATATTAAAGAAGATTTTCGCCCTCACCGCTTCGCCAACGAGTTTGCCCGCAGCAAAGCAGCCAGCGAAGAAGTGATCAATATGCTTTCGCAGGCGAATCCACAAACGCGCTTTACTATTCTGCGCCCACAAAGTCTGTTCGGACCGCACGATAAAGTCTTTATCCCTCGTCTGGCGCATATGATGCATCACTACGGCAGTATTCTGTTACCGCATGGCGGCAGTGCGCTGGTCGATATGACCTACTATGAAAATGCCGTGCACGCCATGTGGCTGGCAAGCCAGGAAGCCTGCGATAAGCTACCTTCCGGGCGTGTGTACAACATCACCAACGGCGAGCATCGCACACTGCGCAGCATCGTGCAGAAGCTGATAGACGAATTGAATATTGACTGTCGTATTCGTTCCGTCCCTTACCCGATGCTGGATATGATCGCCCGCAGCATGGAGCGTTTAGGCCGCAAGTCAGCAAAAGAGCCGCCGCTGACCCACTACGGCGTCTCCAAGTTGAATTTTGACTTTACGCTGGATATTACGCGCGCGCAGGAAGAGCTAGGTTATCAGCCAGTCCTTACCCTGGATGAAGGTATCGAGAAAACTGCCGCCTGGCTGCGCGACCACGGAAAACTGCCGCGCTAATCCTGCCCGTATTTCTCCAGCAACGCTTCGGCAATCGCCTGAGTTTCTGCATCCGCTTCGCCGTTATATAACGTCGGGCGGAAATGCATCTGGAACGCCATAATCACGCGCCGCTGCTCGCGCGGAGTCATATCAGGTTTAACGTCATAACCGTAGCGCGCCAAAAGCTCCAGCAATGACGCGGTATTTACCGATGTGTGCGGCGCGCGCCCGGCAAGGTAAAAGTTCACCCGCTGCGCATCCGGCCAGGCACCAATCCCCTGCTGCGCCAGTTGCTTCCAGGGAAATAATGGCCCCGGATCATCTTTGCGTTGTGGCGCAATATCCGCATGTGCCACTACGTTTTCCGGCTTGATGTGATAACGGGCAATAATATCTTTCGCCAGCGGAATAAGCGCCTGAATCTGTGCCGGTTCAAACGGGGCAAAATATTTCACTCCCGCCGATTTTTGCCAGCCACGGTTTTCCAGCTCAATGCCAATAGAGGTGTCGTTAAGGCGCGTTGCCCCGCGCCAGGCGCTAATCCCCGCATGCCAGGCCAGTTCTTGTTCCGGCACCAGTTGCCAGATGCGCGGTTTACCGTTGTATCGCGGTGGCACCGCAGGGACCAGATAATGCGAGCTGACCTGCTTGTCGGTCAGTGTCGCCAGCGAGCTATCAAAATCATCTGCGGTGTAGTGGATCACCAGCACTTTAATGCGCGGATACGCCGCCTGCGCCTGGCATCGGGTATCAAGCTGATATCCCTCTTTCTCGACAATGCCTTTTTCGCCTGTGCACCCTGCCAGTAACAGAGCGGCAGCGACCAGCCAGAAGACTCTTCTCATCGACGCGTTTTCACCGCCGTACCGCTGACGCTAACCATCAGCATACTGCCGTTTTGCCCGACCGTTTCGTAGTCGATATCAATACCGACGACGGCATCAGCCCCCAGCGCTCGCGCCTGGGAGCCGAGCTCCTCAAAGGCAATCTCCCGCGCTTTACGCAGTTCTTTTTCGTAGGCACCGGAGCGTCCGCCAACGATATCGCGGATACCGGCAAAGAAATCACGGAAAATATTCGCGCCTAAAATCGCTTCGCCAGTCACCACACCGCAATATTCAACGATGGTCTGGCCTTCCAGAGTTGGGGTTGTAGAAAATTGCATGATCGATCTCCTTGTTTG
>OLRM01001105.1_pt1 | contig 10113 bp, 9 predicted proteins | sample 1643211 | NCBI WGS metagenome assembly OLRM01 (sample SAMEA3136690, study PRJEB25190) | human gut metagenome | biome: human gut; feature: human-associated habitat; material: faeces | place: Austria | collected 2013
GACATGGCGCGTTTGGCGTCCTCCTGGCCCATGACATACTGGGACAGCGCGTCGTAGATCTCGTGCGGGGTGGGCACGCGGGTGATGATGCGCTCGGCGGTCTCGCGCATGGTGGGGGCCGGCGCCTGATCCTCATCCATATCGAAATCGTCCATGGGCTCGGCGTGATTCACGTAAGAGCCAAAGGCACGCATCATCTCGTCCTGCGCGAATGACTGCTCGAGGATCTCGTTACAGGCCTCGACGCATTCATCACAGATGAACATGCCGTCCTGGCCCTTGACGAGCTTGCGAACCTGCTCCTGGGTCTTACCGCAGAACGAGCAGCGAACCTGGCCGTCGCCCTCCATGCCGGCGGTGCGGCCGAACTCGTCGCCCGCCATTAGCGCTCGCTCCCGGAGTCGTTGCGGGACGTGACGATGCGGTCGATGAGGCCGTACTCGAGGGCCTGCTCGGCACGGAGGTAGTTGTCGCGCTCAGTGTCGCGCTCGACCTGCTCGAACGGCTTGCCGGTGCAATCGGCGAGAATCTGGTTCAGGGTATTGCGGGTCTCGCGGATCTCACGAGCGGCGATCTCGATCTCGGTCTGCTGACCCTGGGCACCGCCGCTGGGCTGGTGGATCATGATCTTAGAGTGCGGCAGGCTGAAACGCTTGCCGGGGGCGCCGGCGGCCAGGAGGACGGCGGCCATGGAGGCGGCCATACCGACGCAGATGGTGGAAACGTCGGGCTTGATGTAGTTCATCGTGTCCAAGATGGCCAGACCGGAATAGACCTCGCCACCGGGCGAATTGATGTAGAGGGAGATGTCCTTCTCGGCATCCTGGCTCTCGAGGTGCAGAAGCTGCGCGATGACCAGGTTGGCAGTCACCGAGTTGACCTCCTCGCCCAAAAAGACGATGCGGTCGTTCAGGAGACGAGAGTAGATGTCATAGCTGCGCTCACCGCGAGGGGTCTGCTCGATGACGTAGGGCACGAGCGCGGAGTCGATGCGACTGATCATATGGCTCCTTTCGGGTTGTGCGGCGCATATGCGACGCGAGGCAAGTTCGGCATGTGCGGACGACGTGCGCCCGCGAGATAGAAACATACGGTGCCCTACCTCGACTTCGCGCGGTGGGGCACCGTAAGAACTTCAGCCGTTCAGCTGTGTATGATACACGTTTTCGCGGACACAAACTTGCATGCGCCGCATCACGTGATGGAGAACCCTAAGGGCTACTCGGCCTTGGCCTCGGCGGCGCGAGCGGCCTCGTCAACCTCGGTGACCTTCGCGTTCTCGACCAGCCAGTCGACGGCCTTGGAGCGACGGATGGAGTCGCGGACGGCGGGCATGCGGCCATCGGCGATGAACTGGGCCTTGGAGGCCTCGACGTCCTCGATGCCGGCGCGCTCGAACTCGCCGTCGACGTCCTCAGCGGAGACCTCGACCTTGAGCTCACGGGCGAGGGCATCCAGCGCGAGGGACTCACGGGCGACGTCGTTGGCCTGACGGTGCAGGTCGGCGATGAAGTCCTCGGAGCTGATGCGGTTGGCCTGCAGCCAGCCGTCGAGGCTCATGCCGCGGGCGGAAAGGCTCTGCAGGAAGTTCTGGCCGAGCTCCTGGAAGACGGACTGCTCGTAATCCTCATCCATCTCGTCGAGCTGGAGACGCTCGGCGAGCTTGGCGACGCAGCGGTTCTCCTTGAGCTGGGGAAGCTGGGAGGACTTGTCAGACTCGATCTCGAGCTTCACGGCGTCGCGCATGGCGTCCACACCATCGAAGCCGAAGTTGGTCTTCGCGAACTCATCGTTGAGCTCGGGGAGCTTGCGCTCCTTAACGCCCTTGACGGTGACCTCGACGGAAGCCTCCTCGGCACCCTCGACCTCGGGGGTCCAGGAGATGGTCTTGGTCTCGTCGACGTTCATGCCCAGCAGGCCCTCGTCGAACTCCTTGGGCAGGTGACCGGCGCCCATGGCGATGACGCGGCCCTCGCCGGCGAGCGCCTCGGCGTTCGCGACGTTCTTGATGTCGACGGTCACGTAGTCGGAACCCTCGACGGCGCGCTCGACGTCCTCGAAGGTGGCGTGGTAACCCATGAGCATGTCGACCTGCTGGTCGATCTCGGCCTCGGTGACCTCCGCGGGGGGCATCTCGATCTCGACGGCGTCGTAAGAGGAGAGCTCAGCGGACGGGCGCAGGGTGAACTCGACGGTGTAGGTGTAGTCGGTGCCATCGGCGCACAGGTCGATCTCCTGGTAATCGCCCTCCTTGACGGGAACGATGTCCAGCTCGTTGAGGACGTTGCCCTCGTTGGAGCCGATCAGCTCGTTGGTGGCCTGCGCGAGCACGGCGTCCTTGCCCAGGGCGGAGTCGATCACGGGACGAGGGGCCTTGCCGGCGCGGAAGCCGGGGAAACGATACTGCTTGGCGGCAGCCTTGTAGGCCTTCTTGATGATGGCGTCGACGTCGGCGGCCGGGATGGTGACCGTAGCGGTGAGCTTGGCGTCCTTCACGTCAGAAGTGATGTTCAACGTTCCTCCTCTAATACACTCGGCAAGGATTTGGGTGCCGATCCCTTGATACCTTGTGTGCGCGCGACTGGTGCGGGCGAAAGGACTCGAACCTTCACGGGAAAGCCCACTGGAACCTAAATCCAGCGCGTCTACCAATTCCGCCACGCCCGCAGCTGGTCACACAGGCGAACATAATAGCAAAAAGGCCGTTTTCGTGTACGTGAGCATAAAAGTGGACACATTGCCGCACCGACCCTGCACATCCATCGCATACAGTGGCTCCCGCATGGGTACAGTATGAAAACAACAAACTTGTTGTCGCCTTGCTCCTTCTGCCCTCCGTCGCAAGGCACACGGAAGGCCCGTCGTGCGGGGAGGGACTGTTATGGAGCAAACAGAGCACACCGTCGTGTTGTCGGGGGTTACAGCCCTGCGCGCCCTGAGGCGCGAAAGGCGTATTTCAAGTCAGATCACGTGGGGCCCGGTCGAGCTGAACGAGCAAATCGATGCCATGAGGCGCGCAACATGCCTGTCCGGCCTCATCGATCTCGAAGATCTTGAGCGACTCGGCATCCTTGTTGAAAACGAGCAGATCGACCTTGCCGTCGGACGCATCGCAAAGCGCACGGCAACCCCTCCCGTAATCGCCCATTGCATCGGAAACCTTGGAGAGGGCGGGCTGATGCGCATAGCCAAAGAGCTGTATGCCCTATCTCCCGCCGCACTTACGCTCGACCTCGCCCGCGACTCATCGTTCGAAGGACTTCTCGCCCTGATGGAAGAGCTCTCCGGCAATTGGTCGTTACCTGAACGGCCCCTCGGAACCAACGAGCTGGATGACAGTCTTGATTTCATTGATAAGCCGTGCGGCTACTACGAGAGCGCTCCCGCCCTCGACCTCGAAGAGCTCCGGTCTTTTCATGCAGCAGCCACGCGCATGCGCGGCCGAAAGGCGGCAGAAACGGCAGTGAAATACGCGGTCGGGGGAAGCCGCTCGCCAATGGAAGCAATTATGAACTGCGTCTTCGCGCTCCCACATGAATACGGCGGACTCAACTGCAGGCCCGTCGAAACCAATCGAAAGATCGCAATGGACGAAACGGCGCACGCGCTCTCGGGCCTGCCCTACGTTATCGCGGATGCGTATCTGCCCCGGTTCAATACGATCTTGGAATACAACGGCTCATACCACGACGACGCAACGATCAGGCGCCGTGACGAAGCCCGGACACTCGGACTTATGTCGATGGGCATCGACGTATACCGGCTCAACAGCGACCAGCTGAGAGACCCGAACGCGCTCGTGGCTATTGCGCGTATGATCTACCGAAGGTCGGGAAGATTTTTCAGGCCCAGGGCAAAGTGTTATCAACAAAAACACCTGCAATTACTCAACGGGCTTAGAAAAGCCTTTGGCCTGAATTAAATCAGCGCCGAAAAGACCGCGGTTAGAGGCCTCGATTGCCAAATTCGACCAAAGTGTAACCATCGGATGTCGAGTTTAGAGCCGCCAAGCCAAAAACTTGAACGTTCGAAGCTCTGACGTCCAACTTTGGCGCACCAATACCCAGAATATCTTCTAAATTGCAGGCAATAAGATGGCAAGCAGCGCCCTTCGCTAGGCATCGGTCACACATCTGTCGAATTTGACAGTACGAACCAGGTCCGCAGACGCGCGCTCAAGCGACCAAGGGGGGGCAAAGGCGTGCGAGCCCCGGCCACCCACAGAAACCGACATTCGACGCAAAACTCCCGCCGATGAGACAAACGCTCCATCGGCGGGAGAACCAAAAGGTTAAATCAACTAAAAATGACTACACGATGCCCTGGGCCATCATGGCGTCGGCGACCTTTTTGAAGCCGGCGATGTTGGCGCCGACCATGTAGTTGCCCTCATAGCCGTACTCGGTGGCCGCATTGTCGCAGGCATGATAGATGCCGCGCATGATGCCCTCGAGCTTGGCGTCAACCTCTTCGAAGCTCCAGGACAGGTGCTCGGCGTTCTGGCTCATCTCCAGACCGGAGGTCGCCACGCCGCCGGCGTTGGCCGCCTTACCGGGCATGAACGCGACGCCGTTCTCGATGAGGTAATTGGTGGCTTCGGTGGTCGTGGGCATGTTCGCGCCCTCTCCCACCACCTTGCAGCCGTTCGCCACGAGCGCCTGGGCGTCCTCGAGCAGAAGGGTGTTCTCACGCGCGCAGGGCAGTGCGATATCGCAGGGAAGCTGCCAGACACCGCGGCCGTCCTCGGCATGCCACACGGCATTGGGACGGGCGTCGACATACAGGGCGAGGCTCACACCGCGGTCGTTGCCGGAGCGCTTCTTGTTGTAGATGTCCTCAAGAACCTTGTAATCGATGCCCTCGGGATCCTCGATCCAGCCCTTGGTGTCGGAAGCGGCGATGACCTTGCCGCCGAGCTGGGTCGCCTTCTGGACGGCATAGATCGCCACGTTGCCGGAGCCGTGCACCACGACGGTCTTGCCCTCGAAGGAGTCGTTGTGGCACTTGAGATACTCATCCACGAAATAGACGAGGCCGTAACCGGTCGCCTCGGTGCGGGCGAGCGAGCCGCCGAAGGAGAGGCCCTTGCCGGTGAGCACGCCGGTCCACTCGTTCTTGAGACGCTTGTACTGACCGAACATGTACGCAACCTCACGGCCGCCCACGCCCAGGTCGCCAGCCGGGACATCGGTGTTGGGGCCGATGTGGCGGTAGAGCTCGGTCATGAAGGACTGGCAGAAGCGCATGATCTCGTTGTTGGACTTGCCCTTGGGGTCGAAGTCCGAGCCACCCTTGCCGCCGCCCATAGGCAGCGTGGTGAGCGCGTTCTTGAAGATCTGCTCGAAACCGAGGAATTTGAGCATGCCGAGGGTGACAGTGGGGTTGAAGCGCAGACCGCCCTTGTACGGGCCGATGGCGGAGCTGTACTCCACGCGGAAACCGCGGTTGACCTGGCACTTGCCCTCGTCGTCGATCCAGGGGACGCGGAACATGATCACGCGCTCGGGCTCCACGAGGCGTTCGAGCAGACCGGCGGCCTCATAGGCGGGATTGTCGTTGACAGCCGGGGCGATCGAGGTCAGGACCTCGTCGGCGGCCTGGATGAACTCGGGCTGATCGGCGTAGCGCTCGTGCAGCTGGGCGATGACCCTATCGGTATAGGTCATGATAGTGCTCCTCAGAAGTGGGAATTCTCTTGCGCTGCATATGGTACTACGGCGGAATAACGCGATTAGGGAGAAGGGCTCTAGGTTTCGTAGTGGTTTCGAAACGTCATGTGCTCAATTTCCGATCTGACCCGTAGCCATGTTGAGCGGTGGGAAGGGATTCTGCGCCTTGAGCACAAGAACAAAGGCACCTCAGTGCAGACCAAAATCAAATCTATCCGGACATTCCTCTATTGGTGCATGGATGAAGAGCGCGGTTGGCTCAAACCCTTCTCGATAACGTTACCGCGAGCCGATATGACGCTGAAGGAGCCGTATACCAAAGAAGAACTCACCGCCCTGCTTGCCCCTCCTGCAAATGAGGACTTAAGCGAATGGCGAAACTGGGCGGCTGTCGGGTTCATATCGCGAACGGGGGTGAGGCTATCTTCCGCTGTCAACCTAGAATGGACAGACATCGATTTCGAAAAGCACATCTGCCTTCTGAGGCATACCAAGACAAATGAGCAGTACTTTGTGCCCATCCCCTCTGCCGCCCTGACCGACCTGCTGACATGGAAGGCTATCAGCCCGGCAACAGCGGAAGGCTACGTATTCTTTAGCACCTACACGGAAAAGAAGCTCTCCCCCAATGCCCTCACGCAGGCCATCAGGCAATATAACCTCTCTCGCGGAGTCTCGAAAACATCGGTTCACTTACTCAGGCACACCTTTGCAACGCTATATCTACAGAAGGGAGGAAGGGCTGAGAAGTTGCAAAAGATACTGGGGCACAAAACCGCTGATATGACCCAGAGGTATGTGCACTATGTAACCGATGACCTCGTGGAAGATATTGACGACTTCACATTCTGACAAGGCTGAATCAATGACCTAAAAGCGTCTGGAGCCACAAATTACGCCCGATAACCAGCCGAGTGGGGTAAGTGTCCACGGAGTAGGTTATCGGGCGTTTTGGAAGGCCCCACGTGCCAATGAAACGGGCTGCTGCCCAGCTGGGACGATGGGGATAGCACATTTCTTCAGAAGGCGAGGCCTGCGACCGCGAGAGATGAAACGCTGAAAGCCCAGCTACGCATCTTCGGGCTCAATCACGTCCTCGTTCGCGGTGGTTTCTTCTTTCATTTTGATGTCATCCATGTCTTCGCTTTTCTTCATGCCGGTGCCAAAAACCGCCAGAACGGTAACGCCCACGCAAATCAGGGCGAGACCGCCGACGGCAAACACCGCTTTTACGGTCATTGCGCCGGAAATATGGCCCCCCAAGATACATGCCCCGACAATGTAGTTATAGGCATCCCCGCCGACATACTCCTCTATATGAAAGTACTCCGCCCCGTTGAGGTCGTACGTCGTCAGGTCTTCTCCGGGCATGGGGAAAAGCAGGCCGACGAGCAGGCAAAGCGCTCCGGCACCGATGAACAGATATGGCGCAAGCTTTTTTGCGGTTTTCTGGTAGTCAGCCTTGCTCGATTTGATGGAAGCCCCGGCTCCATCAGGATTTCCGCTGGTGACGGGTGTAGCGGGGCTAGCTAGTATCTTGGACTTCTTTTGATCGTAATCCTCTTGAGTGATTAGGCCCTCGTCAAGTAGAGTTTTTAGTTCCTTGATTTCGTCAAACATGAATTCATCCTTACGTCCCTCACGATTCTATGAATCGCGATTTACTTCGAACCCCCGCTTATCATGTGAATGGCTTTGCAGGGTCAATCTTCAGTCCACGCTTCAAAATCGGAAAATGACCCGCACCATACAACCCAGAGATCGCAATCATCGTCCAGCTGGGTAACTACCGGGTATCCGCTTTCCGTATTCTCCCATCCATAAGTGTCGGAATCATATTGCTTAGCTTTTGATCCAAACAGCGCTTCAAGTTTGTTTAGAAAATCCTGAGGATATTCATCGTCGTAGCAGATCGTAATCCATCGCAGCTCACCTACCTCATCATTCCACCCAAATCCATAATCCAACGTACCGTCTCGGCCCATAAGCTCGAGATCCACCTCGAATAGCCTTGGGGAATGGGTGTTCAAAGCGTCCTCGACATCGTCTTCATCAAGGCCTATGACGGATAGGTACGAATTAAGCTGTTCCTGCGTTTCAGATGCGAGAACGCGGTTCATCACAGGCGGCGCAAATAGACCGAAAGCTGAAATCAGGGCAACAAGACCTGCGGCAATCACGACCGCAAGCTTCCAATCGGGCATCGCCGCAATCTTCTTAAGTGGGCCCAGAGGTTGCGGCTGAGGCAGACGGGAGCAATCCTCTTCTTCCACAAGCGAATCATCGGCAACGATCGATGTATCATTCTGGCGATGTGATGCCAAAGGAATATCCTCATTGTGCGCTTCGGGGAACAGGATCTCTGCCTTTTTCTCCAAGTACTCCTCTTTAGATATCGCTCCCATCTGAAGAAGATCGTTGTATTGCTTGATGAGGTCGGCGGCGTCGATTATTGATAGGCTGGGCGCGTCCTTTACCTTCATGCGGACTAAACCAGACAGCCCCCGTTCAGAACTGTACGACCTTGCCGACCCGATAGAAAAAGCTGCAGACATCCAAAGAGCAATGTAGTAAAGCGTAATGCTCAGGCACGGCTCATTCTCGCCCCACGCAAACGGGGTCAAGCCCATGAACATCCGAAACAGAGCGTATGCGGATGTCGCACCACCAACAAACAAAAGAACAGAGGAATAATCTCGTTCAACAAAGAGCACCACTACGGAGGTGACGAGCATCAATGCACACATATTGAAGGAAGGCAATGAAAGCAGCGAAAGCACATTGGACGAGACATCAAGCAGGCCATCGCTATTGATCAAGGCCAGCCCAAAGTAATTGACAACACAAAGAGAAAGCGCAAGCAACGAAAAAACGCCTTTTCTTTCGCCGGAGTCGATGAGCAAGCCGATGAGCAGTATCACGCTGGGCACAGTCTGTGCCATGGAAAACGCTGCACCCCATCCAAAAGATTCGTAGGTGTTTAATATCCCGACTGACGGCGATCCCGGTTCAAGAACGATATTGAATATTGCAAACACAATCGACACCACTGCCAAGCAGACGGACGCGATGCGACAGGCGTTTTTTGCGACATGTCCTTTCAGAGAGCTGTTCATCAGAACCACTCTTTTTTGTTCGCCACGTAGATGTTGTAGAAGTCCTCATCGCTTTTCGTGAGGTAGATGATCCCCTCGATGAGCGAGATTACACCCGTGATGAGCGGGCCGATGAGCAGCAACGCCCCGAGAATCGTCACGAGAAGCAAAATGATGCCTTGCGTCGTGTAACCGAGGTAGAACTTATGGATACCCAACCCTCCGAGAAAGATGGCCAGCAATCCAGCCGCGACCTTACTCTTGCTTTGGGGCACCTGTGATGTTGGGGCGTATTGCGGGCGAGTGGGAGTCGATGACGCCGTAACGGGAAGAATCGGATTGGACGAACCGTCTAGGATTTCGCGCTTTTTCCGGTCATATTCCTCTTGGGTGATCGCACCCATATCCAAGAGTTCCTTGAGGGCTTTGATTTCTTCCACCATTTCTGCTCCTTCCCACAGGGTGGTATTGCAATCGCGGAAGGAACGCCCTCTTCGAAGACACGAGAAGGAGGGGTATCCATCCACAGGTCACCACAACCGTCTCTGCGGCACTCGTAGATACGAGTCAGCCAAGGAGCAGGGTGAATACCCCTCCTTGTCGCAGACTCGCAATCTTCAGTTGTGAGTGCCCTCCCCTTGCGAGGCTGACGGTTGTGGTAACCCTCATTATGCCATGAGCGTGAATCAAGCGACCCCTCATCCACCGACGGTCGCGATGCAGTGCCTAGATTTATTGGGGTAAAGCGATGAGCACGAGTGAAATTCACCCGTTTAGAAGCTGCCTGGAATAAATGCCCATGCCGTTGATTCCAGCGGCTAATTTCTCCCTGCAGCGCGATTTAGGCATAAGCCATCTGAGGAAGTTCGCGTTCAGCAGGTTGATGCGGGCGGAGGACATGGGGATTGCAGATAGGCAGCAGATGCGTCAGTAAAATTGAGCAGAAAGTCAAATTGGCATTTCACGATGTCCCACAAGTCATAACTTTGAGACACGTTGCCTGGGACACTCAATTCACCAATGTAGCTAGCGAAATAATGTCCCGATAAGCATTCCAGAAATTAGACTGTCGCCATATGATGAATGGCATATCGCGTTATTGGCGAACTAGGCAGGATGTCTGCGAACACAGACATGTGATTTCAGCCCAAATGAGCAGGATGAAATCGATTAATTCTCAGGTTGGCAGATGAATGCCAATCGGTTCAAAACACGCCAAGTGCAAACGTCACGCGCAGCTGGACTCCCCCTCAACAGAGCTTCTGAGCTGGCTATTTGCTCCTCGGAGTCGAATACTCTATAATCGCTAACGCCTTGGGATAAGCAGGGTCTTGGTACCCCAGCTGCTC
>OLRM01001111.1_pt1 | contig 10056 bp, 7 predicted proteins | sample 1643211 | NCBI WGS metagenome assembly OLRM01 (sample SAMEA3136690, study PRJEB25190) | human gut metagenome | biome: human gut; feature: human-associated habitat; material: faeces | place: Austria | collected 2013
CACCGAGGCCTGCACCCAGTATTACAACGATGGCCGCCAGATCAACGAAGGCATCATGGCCGACATCTACGAGTATATCGGCAAGATGGAGGAGATCGTCGGCAAGAAGTTCGGCGACCCCGCCAACCCCCTGCTGGTTTCCGTGCGCTCCGGCGCCCGCGCCTCCATGCCCGGCATGATGGACACCATCCTCAACCTGGGCCTCAACGACACCGTGGTGGAGGGCCTGGCCAAGTTCACCAACAACCCCCGCTTCGCCTACGACTCCTACCGCCGGTTCATCCAGATGTTCTCCGACGTGGTGATGGAGCTGAGCAAGAAGCGCTTTGAGGAGATTATCGACGACGTCAAGGCCAAGAAGGGCGTCAAGCAGGACGTGGAGCTGGATACCGAGGACATGAAGAACCTGGTGGTTCTGTTCAAGGAGTTCTACAAGAAGGAGAAGGGCGAGGACTTCCCCCAGGATCCCAAGGTCCAGCTCATGGAGGCCGTCAAGGCCGTGTTCCGCTCCTGGGACAACCCCCGCGCCAACGTCTACCGCCGCATGAACGAGATCCCCTACGACTGGGGCACCGCCGTCAACGTCCAGTCCATGGTGTTCGGCAACTCCGGCGAGAACTCCGGCACGGGCGTGGCGTTCACCCGCAACCCCGCCACCGGCGAGAAGGCCCTGTTCGGCGAGTACCTGATCAACGCCCAGGGCGAGGACGTGGTGGCCGGCGTGCGTACCCCCTCTCCCATCAGCAAGCTGCAGGAGGAGATGCCCGGCGTGTACGATCAGTTCGCCGACATCGCCAACCGCCTGGAGCAGCACTACAAGGATATGCAGGACATGGAGTTCACCATCGAGGATGGTAAGCTGTACATGCTCCAGACCCGTAACGGCAAGCGCACCGCCGCCGCCGCCCTGAAGGTGGCCGTGGATCTGGTGGACGAGGGTATGATCGACGAGAAGGAGGCTGTGTGCCGCGTCGATCCCAAGCAGCTCGACGCCCTGCTGCACCCCACCTTTGACGCCGAGGCCCTGAAGAAGGCCCAGGTCGTGGGCAAGGGCCTGGCCGCCTCCCCCGGTGCCGCCTGCGGCCGCGTGGTGTTCACCGCCGAGGAGGCCAAGGAGTGGCACGAGCGGGGCGAGAAGGTCATCCTGGTCCGCCTGGAGACCTCTCCCGAGGACATCGAGGGCATGCAGGTCTCCCAGGGCATCCTGACCGTCCGCGGCGGCATGACCTCTCACGCCGCCGTGGTGGCCCGCGGCATGGGCACCTGCTGCGTGTCCGGCTGCGGCGACATCGTGGTGGACTATGAGAACAAGAAGTTCACCCTGGCCGGCAAGGAGTACCACGAGGGCGACTGGATCTCCCTGGACGGCTCCACCGGCAACATTTACGGCGAGGCCGTGGCCACCGTGCCCGCCGATCCCGGCTCCGGCTACTTCGGCCGCCTGATGGGCTGGGCGGACAAGTACCGCCAGCTCATGGTCTACACCAACGCCGACACCCCCCGCGACGCCGCCCAGGGCCGCGCTTTCGGCGCCCAGGGCATTGGCCTGTGCCGCACCGAGCATATGTTCTTTGAGGGCGAGCGCATCAAGGCCATGCGCGAGATGATCGTCGCCGACAACACCGAGGACCGCAAGAAGGCACTGGCCAAGATCATGCCCTACCAGCAGGGCGACTTCGAGGGCCTGTACGAGGCCATGGAGGGCTGCCCGGTTGTCATTCGCTTCCTGGATCCCCCGCTGCACGAGTTCCTGCCCACCAAGGAGGAGGACATCAAGGAGATCGCCGGCGAGATCGGCGTCACCGTAGAGCGCCTGCACGAGGTCATCGCCTCCCTGCACGAGTTTAACCCCATGATGGGCCACCGCGGCTGCCGTCTGGCCGTCTCCTATCCGGAGATCGCCGAGATGCAGACCACCGCCGTTATCAACGCCGCCATCAACGTCCAGAAGAAGCACCCCGACTGGAAGATGGTGCCCGAGATCATGATCCCCCTGGTGGGCGAGGTCAAGGAGCTCAAGTACGTCAAGGACGTGGTGGTCGCCACCGCCGACAAGATCATCAAGGACGCCGGTATCGACATGAAGTATGAGGTCGGCACCATGATCGAGATCCCCCGCGCCGCCCTGACTGCCGACGAGATCGCCAAGGAGGCCGAGTTCTTCTCCTTCGGCACCAACGACCTGACCCAGATGACCTTCGGCTTCTCCCGTGACGACGCCGGCAAGTTCCTGGGCGCCTACTATGAGAACAAGATCTATGAGAACGATCCCTTCGCCCGTCTGGACCAGGAGGGCGTTGGCCAGCTGGTGAAGATTGCTGCCGAAAAGGGCCGCGCTACCCGTCCCGACATCATTCTGGGCATCTGCGGCGAGCATGGCGGCGATCCCAGCTCCATCGAGTTCTGCCACAACGTGGGCCTGAACTACGTCTCCTGCTCTCCCTTCCGTGTTCCGATTGCCCGTCTGGCTGCTGCCCAGGCCGCTATCAAGAACCCCCGCAAGTAAGAGCTGAGGGAAACACAAAGCAATACGCGGCGTAAGCCGCAGGAAAGGGCTGTGCCACTGGCGCAGCCCTTTTTGCGTACCAAAAAAGAGGGGCTGCCTGTGTTGGCAGCCCCTCGGGTGTTTGTGTGTTTATGTAATCTTGTCCCGGGTGATGTTCCGCAGCCAGCCCTTCTTCCGGTAGTGGATGATGTTGGCGGGCGTTTTAATGGTCTCGTCCAGGCTTAAAATGAAGTACACCCACATGGGCGGCAGCTTCAGCACAAAAGCGGAGAGCAGCCCCAGGGGCACCATAACCACCCACATGCAGATGACGTCCAGAATAAAGCCAAACTTGGAGTCGCCCCCCGCGCGGAACACGCCGCACATCCAGCAGGTGTTCATGGGCGGGCCCCACACGTACACCACGCTGATGGCCGTCATGATCCCAAAGTAAGAGAGGGCCTGCTCCGAGAGGGTGGTCATGGTGTGGGTGATGATGGGATACGCCGCCAGCACCACCGCGCTGCCCAGCAGCGACGCCAAAAAGGTGAGCCCCAGCAGGCGCTTGGCGTCCCGCTCGGCCCGGGCCATGTCCCCGGCGCCAATGGCCTTCCCCAGCAAAATGGCCGTGCCGTTGGCCACGCCAAAGCCCAGCACCGTGGCTACGCTGCGCAGGCTGGCCATAATGGAGTTGGCCGCCACCAAATCCTCCCCCAGGCGGCCCATAATCACCGAGTACATGGAGGAGCCCACGGCAAACACGCACTCGTTTCCCAGGGCCGGCAGGGAATAGCGGATAAAATCCCGCCATAGCACTCGGTTAAACATGGTGAACAGCCCTGGGCGCAGCCGCAGCACTTGGAACTTTTGCCCGTATGCCAGGCACAGCAGGAACTCCCCTATGCGGGAAATCACCGTGGCCAGCGCCACGCCCTGGATGCCCATGGGCGCCACGCCGGGAATCCACCCGAAGATGAAGGTGGCGTTTAAAACCACATTGATGAGCAGCGCGGAGGAGTTTATCAGGGTGCTTATCTTTGCCCTCTCCACACTTTTTAAAATGCTCAAATAGGGGTGAGAGAGCCCCATGAACAGGTAAGACCAGCCCACAATTTGCAAATAGGCCGCGCCTGCCTCGATCATGGAGGGGTCGTTGGTGTAGATGCGCATCAGCTGGGCGGGGAAGAACACCGTGGCCACAAAGAACAGCACCCCCACAGCAGCGGCCAGCTTTACCCCAATAGCCAAAATGTGCTCGATGGCTTTCATGTTCTGCCTGCCCCAATATTGCGCCGCCAGCATGGTGGTGCCGGCTGCAAGGCCGCTGTAGAACATATTCAAGATAAAGTGTATTTGCCCCGCCAGGGAGTTGGAGGCCATAGCGGTCTGGCTGACAAAGCCCAGCATCAAGGTGTCGGCCATGCCCACCGCCGAGTTTATCAGGTTTTGGATGGCGATAGGCACAACCACCGCGAAAAACGAGCGGTAAAATTGTTTATCAGCGGTTTTCAAACATACCACTCCTCTGTAAAAATCCCTCAAAATCACCTTCATGTTAAAAGAAAAATTGGGAAAAGTCAAGAGCGGCGCCAAAGTTTTCCCTTTTGCCTTTGACGCCGCGGCGTGCTATAATACCAGATGAAAACCAGAAGCTACATGGCCTGCTGGAATCTGAAACAGAGAGGGGAGGGGAAGCCGTGCTGTACGCCGCCCGATACACCATAGAAGCGCCCACCCGCCGGGAGGAGCTGGCCCACCAGCGGGCCTTGGCAGAAAAGCTTCTGGCCTATGCCCTCAAGCGGGAGCACGGCCTGGAGCTTTCCTCCCTGGCCCAAAGCCGCACAGCCGCGGGCAAGCCCTATTTCCCAGGCTGCCCGGTGCAGTACAGCCTCAGCCACTGCCGGGGGCTGGTGTGCTGTGCCCTCAGCCTGTCGCCGGTGGGGGTGGACGCCGAGGCCCCCCGCACAGTCTCTCCCGCCCTGCTGCGGCGCGTCTGCACCCAGGAGGAGCTCTCTTGGCTTACCGCCCAGCAGGACCAGCAGCAGGCCTTCCTCTCCCTGTGGACCCTGAAAGAGAGCGTGATGAAGCTCTCCGGCCAAGGCATCGGCTACGGCTTCCAGCGGGCGTCCTTCACCTTCCCAGAGGGCCAGCCCCGCTTCCGGGAGCCCGGCGTGCGCCTGTCCCAGTTCGTCCTGGAGGGAGGCACGGTTGTCTCCGCCGCCGGCGGGGAGGTGTTCCCAAGCATCCAGCTGGTGGAGCTCGCCCCGTAATTCGTTCATATCCCGCCGCCCTCTCTCATAGGTATACCACAAGGACTCAACAGAGAGGAACGGTGGAAAGATGGTCGTATCGCTAAAAGCCAATCGCAAACGGATTCTCGCCTTTATCTTGCTGGCCGCCATCGTGGCGGGGGCCTGCTTTTTCCTTACGGGCCGGGGGGAGGAGGAGGCCCGGCAGCCTATCCCCGGCGGCACCAACGAGGAGCGCGTGGCCTTTTTGGAAAGCTTTGGCTGGCAGGTGCAGGCAGAGCCCACAGAGACCCGGGAGGTCATGATTCCCGCCCAGTTCAACGATGTGTACACCGCCTACAACGTCATGCAGCAGGCCCAGGGCTTCGATCTGGAGCCCTACGCCGGGCAAATCTGCACCCAGTACGTGTACAAGGTGGAGAACCACCCCGGGGACGACCAGGTGTACGCCACGCTGCTGGTGTACGGGGATGAAATCATCGGCGGGGACATTGCCAGCACCGCCGTGGACGGCTTCATGCACGGCTTTGCCTCAGACAGCGCCCACTTTGGGGAAAGCGGCATCGCCACCGCCACGCCGGCGGCAACCGCCTCGCCCCAGGCCACGGTGGCGCCGGAGAGCAGCGCCTCTGAAAGCGCGGTGGGATCCGCTCCGGAAAGCGCCGCCGCAGAGACAGCCCAGGGCACCGAAGCCGCCGGGGAGCCCCTCCCAGAGGACGCCTACCCCGTGGATTGAAAGCTGTATCGTTATCGTATAGACATAGTATAGAAAAAGAAAGGACGTGGAACAATGGGGGAACGGCTGGATAAATTCCTGGCTTCCCGGGGCCTGGGCACCCGCAAGGAGGTGGGGAAGCTCATCCGCTCCGGGGCGGTGCTGGTCAACGGCGCCCCCCAACGGGACCCTGGCGCCAAAGTCGAGCCCGGCGCCGACCAGGTGACAGCCCAGGGGGAGGAAATCCGCTACCAGGAATTCCTCACCATCATGCTGAACAAACCGGCGGGAGTCCTCTCCGCCACAGAGGACCGCCGCCAGAAAACCGTGCTGGACCTGCTCCCGGAGGGCCTGCGCCGCCGGGGGCTTTTCCCCGCCGGCCGCCTGGACAAGGATACCACCGGCCTGCTGCTCATCACCGATGACGGGGAGCTGGCCCACAAGATGCTCTCGCCCAAAAGCCACGTGTACAAGCAGTACCGCGCCCAGCTGGACGCCCCCGTGGAGGAGGCCGACATCCAGGCCTTTGCCGCTGGCGTCGCCTGGGAGGGGGAGCAGTACGCCCCCGCCCGCCTGTGGGCCGGGGAAGAGGACCCGTTTGTGGCTTTCGCCCAGGTCCATGAGGGGCGTTTTCACCAGGTAAAGCGGATGTTCCAGGCCCGGGGAAAGACTGTGCTTTCCCTCAAACGCCTCAAGATAGGGGGGCTCTCCCTGGACAGTACACTACAGGAAGGGGAGTGCAGGCTTCTTACCCCCCAGGAAATCCAGGCAATTTTCCATTAGCAAGTTGTACTAAAATTAAGTGGGTGATTTGTGTTTTAGGGAAAGTCCATAAAGGGCGGGAAAAATCTTTGGGCAAATAAAGACTTTCGCCGGATGGCTGAATCTGTTATACTTATAGCAATCAAAAATGACCGTGAAGCAGCCTTTGCGGATGTGGTCATGAAAAATAGGAGGAATATCCGAATGGCAAGTTTAACTCTGAAAAATATTTACAAGATCTATGCCGGCGGCGTTACTGCGGTCACTGATTTCAACCTGGACATCGAGGATAAGGAGTTTATCATCCTGGTTGGCCCCTCTGGCTGCGGCAAGTCCACCACCCTGCGTATGATCGCCGGTCTGGAAGAGATCAGCAAGGGCGAGCTGTACATAGGCGACGTGCTCTCCAATGACATCGCCCCCAAGGATCGCGATATCGCCATGGTGTTCCAGAACTACGCTCTGTATCCTCACATGACCGTGTTCGATAACATGGCTTTCGGCCTGAAGCTCCGCAAGACCCCCAAGGATGAAATCAAGCGCCGCGTGGAAGAGGCTGCCCGCATCCTGGACATCTCCCACCTGCTGGACCGCAAGCCCAAGGCTTTGTCCGGTGGTCAGCGTCAGCGTGTTGCCCTGGGCCGCGCCATTGTCCGTGACCCCAAGGTGTTCCTGCTGGACGAGCCCCTCTCCAACTTGGACGCCAAGCTGCGTGCTCAGATGAGAACCGAGATTGCCAAGCTGCATAAGCGCCTGGGCACCACCTTTATTTACGTTACTCACGACCAGACTGAGGCTATGACCATGGGCGACCGCATCGTGGTTATGAAGGACGGCTTCATTCAGCAGGTCGATACTCCTCAGAACCTGTACGACTATCCCGTCAACGAGTTCGTGGCCGGCTTCATGGGCTCTCCTCAGATGAACTTCATCGACGCCAAGCTGGGCAAGAACGGCAACGATTACACCCTGACCTTTGGCGCCTGCACCATCACCGTTCCCAAGAAGAAGGCCGATGGGGCTGTGGCCAACCTGGCTGACTATGTGGGCAAGGAAGTTGTGTTCGGCATCCGTCCCGAGGACGTCCATGACGAGCCCGAGTTCATCGAGAAGGTTGGCGGCGCTCATGTGACCGCTGACGTGGAAGTTACCGAGCTGATGGGCGCTGAGACTTATCTGTACCTGAACTGCGAGGGCAGCGCTGTTACCGCCCGTGTGGAGCCCACCTCCACCGCTAAGTCCGGCGACAAGTCCAAGATTGCTTTCGACCTGAACAAGATGCATCTGTTCGACAAAGAAACCGAAAAGACTATCCTCAACTAAAACTTGCCATTCAGAAACAGGGATACCAGCGCTGGTATCCCTGTTTTTTTCTTCCAAGTTAGAAAAAATCCTTCCAATTTTCAAAAAAAGGTTGAATTTTTGCGCCCGATTCTGTAAAATAAAGCTGTATAGCTGTGCCCAATCCGCCTGCCCTTTGTTTGGTGATAAGCCGGCTGTGGAAAAAATCGATGGGGGCCGCGCCCCCTGCACCATAAAGAAAGGGGAAGAGTCATGTCAAACAGATTGTTTCAGGGTATCATCCACCAGATGCGTGATACCATCGACCGTACCATCGGCGTTGTGGATGAGTCCTCCGTAATCATCGCCTGCAGCGAGCTGGGGAAGATTGGGGAGGTCTGCGAGGAAATCACGCCAGAGGAGATGGCTTCTGTAGACGTGTTCCAAACGGATGAATACAGCTTCAAGTCCTTCGGCAGCCGTCCCCGCCCGGAGTACGCCGTGTTTGTGGCCGGCAAGGACCCGGAGGCCCAGAAATATGTCAAAATCCTGGCCGTGTCCCTCAACAGCATCAAGCAATATTACGACGAGAAGTACGACCGGGGCAACTTTATCAAAAACGTCATCCTGGATAACATCCTGCCCGGTGACATCTATCTCAAGAGCCACGAGCTCCATTTCGATTCCGACGTCAGCCGGGTGTGTATGCTGGTGAAGATTGCCGAGAAGAACGACATCTCCGCCTACGATGTGCTCCAGAACTTGTTCCCCGATAAGAACAAGGACTTTATCATCAACATCAATGAAACGGATATCGCTTTGGTGAAGGAGATTAAGCCCAGCATTGATGAAAAGGACATCGACAAGCTGGCCAGCTCCATTGTGGATACCCTTTCCAGTGAGTTCTACACCCAGTGCACCGTGGGCATTGGCACGGTGGTCAACAATATCAAGGACTTGGCGCGCTCCTTTAAAGAGGCCCAGGTGGCCCTGGAGGTGGGCAAGGTCTTTGATACAGAGCGTGCCATTGTCAGCTATAACCACCTGGGGATTGCCCGGCTGATTTATCAGCTGCCCACCACGCTGTGCGAGATGTTCCTGAAGGAGGTCTTCCGCAAGGGTTCTATTGACGCCCTGGACCACGAGACGCTGTTTACCATCCAGCGCTTTTTTGAGAACAGCCTGAATGTCTCCGAAACCTCCCGTAAGCTCTTTGTCCACCGCAATACGCTGGTCTATCGCCTGGAAAAGATCAAGAAGATCACCGGCCTGGACCTGCGCGAGTTTGAAGATGCCATCGTCTTCAAGGTGGCTTTGATGGTGAAGAAATACCTCTCCAACAATCCAGTTAAGTTCTAACCGCAGGTGCGTGTAGTTGCCTGTGTTTCAGGAATCGTAACAATTTATTTCTTATAAAGAATGATACAGGTGGCACCCATTGGTATAATAAAAGCTATGCCGATGGGTGCTGTCCTGTGTGTGGGACGCCTTTGAGGGCGGCTTTCACGCCCTCTAGGCAGTTATGGGGAAGGGGCCGGCCAGGCTTCCCTTGCTTCTTTAACCCTTTCAGAGAAAGGCAGGTCATAGGCTTGATAGAATTTCGCAATGTATCCAAGGTGTACAACAATGGAACAGAGGCTCTGCACAACATCAATTTGACGGTGGAAAAGGGAGAGTTCGTGTTCATTGTGGGCTCCTCGGGGGCCGGTAAAAGCACGTTTTTAAAGCTTGTCATGTGCGAAGAGAGGCCCAACTCCGGCCAGATCATCGTGGACGGCGTGGATGTGACCCGCATCCGCAAGCGGAAGATTCCCTACATCCGCAGGAAGATGGGCATTGTTTTCCAGGATTTCCGCCTGATAGACCACATGACGGTCTACGACAATGTGGCGTTTGCCATGCGTGTGGTGGGGGCTTCTGCCAAGTCCATCCGCAAGCGGGTGCCCTATATCCTCAGCCTGGTCGGCCTGCAGCACAAGGCAAAGCATTACCCCACAGAGCTTTCTGGCGGCGAACGCCAGCGTGTGGGCTTGGCGCGCGCGCTGGTGAATAACCCCACGATGATTGTGGCGGACGAGCCCACCGGCAACATCGACCCCGCCCTCTCCTTTGAAATCGTAGACCTTCTCAGCGAGATCAACCGCCGGGGTACCACTGTGCTTATGGTTACCCACGAGCACTCTCTGGTCAAACACTTCCACAAGCGCATCATCCAGATCCACTCCGGTGAAATCGTGGCGGACACGGCTGAAATGGCGGATGTCTACGCGCCTCCAGAGCGCTATGAAAGCCCGGAGGAGGCGGTGGAGAACGATGATGATTACGCCGAGTACGATAATCAGGAAACCTATGAGGAAGATTACCCCGCAGCCGCAGAGCCTGCCGTCCAGGAGGAGTATGGCGAGTTCCAGGAGATGGACGCCGAACCCCTGGAGGATGGGGAAGAGGAGTCCGCAGAGGACATTGCCGAGGAAATCCTGCGGGAGCAGGAACTCCAGGAGGACAGCAGTGAGGAGGTGGAGAGATGAGCCTGCACAGTATTGGCTATCTGTTCCGGGAGGGCT
>OLRM01001119.1_pt1 | contig 9895 bp, 7 predicted proteins | sample 1643211 | NCBI WGS metagenome assembly OLRM01 (sample SAMEA3136690, study PRJEB25190) | human gut metagenome | biome: human gut; feature: human-associated habitat; material: faeces | place: Austria | collected 2013
CGCTCCTACGATGTGAGGTAAGAAGATGAAAGTCGCCATCGACCTCCCTCTCCGTGAATTGCTTCAGACGGCGCTGGACTATTTCGCAACCACGCCGGCACTCGATGTAGTTTCGCTCCAATACACCTCTCGCGATGGAGAGGGTCACGAAAAATACCTGAGAGATGCTTCGAGCTTTCAAATGGGAGGCGCCCTCGATACCTGGCTCCCGGATGGCTTGACTACTAAATTGGAAGTCCAAGTCAGAACGAACCTCATTCCCACAACCCTGCCGGATGACATCGTTGAAATCATTGCGCTGAACTCTTCTCTGTATCCCTCCACCATACGAAACATGATTCTGAGCGACAGAGAGCTTGCCGACGGTGGAAAAAGCGGACGCTTTGGCTCACGCATCCTATCATTTGAGCTAAGGAACGGCAGCAATGAGGGAACCACCGTCTTCACCTTCGATGACTGTCGTTACAACGAGTCATACATCTGGCCCCTCAACTTCAGAGGTTCTGGGATCACAGCGATTTCCCAATCCGTTGGCAAACAGGTCGAATACTCCTATGAACCAGAACCCACCATCAAGGATTATCTTGATTCCCTACGCCAAGACGGCCGCAAGGTGGCTTGCCCCACATGCGGAGAACCCTTTGTCGGCGAAATACCCTGCATGACTCCGCTATGCGTACAGGCTCGCAAACAGGAGGCCGAGGACTATGCTCGCCATAGAAGCGAGGTCCAAGAATGGCTAATCAACGAGACCAGGGAGGGCCGCATCAACTCCGCTGTTGAATTCGAGAAGTGCCAGAAGAAGCTGAAAGCCGAATACCCGGATGCAGCGGTGCTCATCGCCGGAGCCTTCGGAAGAGCGATCAAGCAAGTGATAGCAGCCTACTGGGAAGCCAACCCCGATCTCAAGGCAATTGTGGATGAGGAAGCCGAGAAGTATGCCAATGAGGCAAGCGCATGCGACCGAGAGGCAAAACGTCTTGCGGACGAGCTCGATTCACTCCCTGGCTTCAAGCTGTTCGGTAATGGGGCGCTAAAAGCACAAAAGGACGAACTCGCAAAAGGCATCGAGAAAGCAACTGAAGACGCAAAGAGGCACAGGGAGAAGCGCGACAAAGTCCTCGATCAACTCAAGCGACTTCCCAAGCGGTGACAAAATGAGATCTGCAAATTTCGATGCAATGTTCGGCGAGGCACAGCAAGCGATTGATCAACTTGATCCAAGAACGGCCTTCGAAGTGAAGTCCCTGTTCAAAGGAACTACGTGGAGCGATCTGCAACGTGGGGAGAAGATCAGCTTTGGCGTATTTTTCTCTAAGAAATACCAAAGCGGGGCCCTTCCCTCCATCGAAAAGATCGAACGCGGCAAAAACAACCACACCCGCTATCGCAAACTCTAGTTTCCACGTACGCCGATAAAACTCAGAGCAAGCTCATGTGGCCCAGATTCGCACTGATGCCGAATCTGGGCCACACTCCTGCCGGTGCTGAACGGTGCCGGCGCACCTCAATTTAGGGACAGTCCCTAAATTGAGGTTTTACAGCTCGTACGTGACGACCTGGGGCTGCACGGGATCGGCGGGGTCGGGGACTTCGACGCGGACGAACTTGAGCGTCACCCGCTCGTACCCGGCCTTGTGCAAGACGTCGGCGTAGACGCTCGCCTGAAGGGCGTGCTTCTCCTGCAGCTGCTCGGGCGTCTCGAGCGGGCTCCCACCGGTCTTGTAGTCGACCAGCAGGGCACGACCGGGACGGGCGGGATCGGTGCACAACAAGTCGATGGCGCCCTCGGCATAAGGCCCGAAGCGTTCCACAAGTCCATCCATGCCGAGGGAGTAGAACGGCACCTCGGCGCGGACGCACGGCCAGGCAAGGGCCTCGGCGCGCACGTCGCTGGAAAGCCAGCGCGCAACCGCCTCATCGAAACGCTCGCGCTGGGCGGCCGTGCAGCCCCAGTAGCGACATAGGGCGTCGGCGCGCTCGACGGGCAAATCGGCACGGTCGAGCTCGATCAGCCACTGGCAAGCGGCATGGAAGGCGCTGCCGAGCGCCGTCGGGCTCCCCTCGTGCGACGGAACGGCCCGCTCATCGCGCGGCGCCTCAACCCCATCCGACACCGCGGTCTCCCCCGCCGCCTCCTCAATAGAGGCCTCCGCAGGCTCGGGATGGTCCTCGGCTTCCTCGTGCAGCTCCGCCGAGACCGACGAGTAACTGTAGGAATCGCGTGGGGCACGTTCGGCGGGCACGACGCGCATGTACACGTTCGCGGGCTCCACGAGCGTGAAGGAGTCCATCGGCTCGGGCACGTGGGCATCCACAACCGGGTCCTCCGCGTCGGCGAGCTCGGCATTCGCCTCATATACGACGCCACCATACGAGAAGTCCCTAAGGGCGATCAGCTCGAAATCGCCCGCTTGTGCGTTGTCGAACACGAGGCGATCGCACGTGAGGGAGGCGCCGGCGTCGGGCAGGATACGTTCGAGCACGGCGGGCGTGAGGTCCAGCTCGGGCTTGAGCGTGAGGGCCGACCCCTTGCCGCGGCCGACAGGGGCGTCCATCACGAGCAAGCAAACCTCGCGGGCGCGCGTCATGGCGACGTACAGGAGGCGAGCGCGCTCCTCGAGCGCGAGGCGGTCCTCCTCGTCGCGCATGGACAACCATGCCTCGGCGGCCGACCCGGTCGCGCACACGTCATCGACCAGGCTCGCGTCGAGCCAGGGACCCGTGGCGCCCGAGCCGCTCAGGTACTTCTTGAACTGCTTCTCAACCTCGGCGCCCTCTATCAGCGACCCGAGCGAATCGCGACAGTCCGGGAAACGGCCCGGCAGCGCGACGAGGTCGAGCGTGCCGTCGTCGCGGCGCACCGACTGCATGCGCGCGGAATTGGAGCGGATGCCGAAGCACTCGGACACCGCGACCACGGGGAACTCGAGGCCCTTGGACGCATGCACCGTCATGATGCGGACCGCATTGCCACCCTCCTCGTTGAGGGCTCCCGGCGCCTGCTTGCCCGTCAGGAAGCGATCGTAGGCGAGCGCCACCTGACGCGGTGCATTGCCCAGTTCCGCCTCGGCCTCCGCGACCGCGTCGATGGCCTTGAGGACGTTCGCTGCCTGCGCGCGACCCTCCGCCCCGCGCTCGGCGAGACGGACCATCCAGCCGGACTCGTTGACCACGTCGCGCACGATCGAAGCGAGCGGATCCTTCCCCAGGCGCGAAAGGGCACGGCGCAGGACCGTGCGGGCGCGGGCGAGCAGCGGAAGGTCGCCGAAGCCCGGGGCGTCGTCGTCAAACAGGATGCCGAGCTCGATATTGCGACGGCGGGTCTCGCCGGTCTGCGCGTCCCACGCCGTTGCCAGCGCGAGGAATTCCTGGACGCCCAACGCGAACAGCGGAGAGGCGAGCACGGGGGCCAAGCCCTGTGCGGTGTCGGCGAGGTTGCCGAGCATATGCACGAGCGCGCGGATGGTCTTGGCCTCCTCCGTGGAGGCGAACACCGAACCGCCGCTGATCACGCAGTCGAGGCCCTGTGCGCGAATGGCATCCGCATAGACGCCCGCGCGGGTCATGCCGCCCAACAACAGGACCATGTCGCCTGCGGGTTGACCGGCATCGGCGAGGGCGCGGAACCGCTTGGCGATGGCCTCGGCCTTGGCCGCCGTGCGCTCCTCGGTGGTGCCGCCCGCGACAAGCAGGGCCTGACTACGCGAGGCGCCCGCGACCCGCAGGCCGTCGGCGCGCCCGTCGTGCGGGAGCAGGTTGAGGAAGCTGGGCATGATGCCGCCCTGTCCGTCGTCGAAGACGCGTGCGACATACTCGAGCACCTCGGCGTGGCTGCGGAAGTTCTTGACGAGCTTGACCACGGACCCCTCGGGACCCGCAGCGGCCCCCTGCTCGATGCGGCGCTGGGCGCGACGGAACACCTCGACCGGCGCCGCGAAAGCGGTAGATGGACTGCTGAGCGTCGCCCACGGTGCACAGCGCGCGACCGCCCTCGCCCGTCAGGAAGTTGATGAGGTCGACCTGTTGCTGATCGGTGTCTTGGAACTCGTCGATCATGACCATCGCGAATTTGCCCGCATACGCATCGCGGATACGGGGGTGATCGCGCAGCGCCTCATAGGTGAGGCGGAGCAGGTCGTTGTTATCGAGTGCCGAGCGCTCCGCCTTGAGCGCGGCGTACTCGTCGCCGACGGCGCGGGCAAGGGCGAGCAACTCGTCGAGAGCGGGGCCTCCGAGAGCCAGATAGGCGTTGATGAAGGCATCGGCGGCCTCTGCCTTGAGCAGAGCCACCTGCTCCTTGGGAAACGCCTTGCTCGGGCGGGGCATGCCGCAGGCGAGCATGCACGCCGCGAGGTCCCCGCGCGTCTGCGGACCGCATCCATAGGCCTCGAGGGCATCCAACGCGATGCGCGCGGTCTCGGCCGCCTTGGCACTCGCGCCGAGACATTGGCGATAGGCGTCCATGAGGCCCGAGAAATCCACCGAACCGCGGATGAGGTGCATGTCGCCGAAGCCGTGACGCGAGGCACTTGCGCGCTCGAGCAGGGTGCGTACCAGGCGCTTGGCGCTCGTGCCCGCCTCAAAGCCGCTCGGGTCCAACTCACCGGACAGCGCGTACCACTCCTGCAGCTCGCGCAAGCCGCCGCGCTCCCGCGCAATCACGGCATCGACTGCCCGGTCCATAAGCGGGCCGGAGACGGACTCGTCCAAAACGCTGAATTCGGGGTCGAGGCCGAGCTCGAGCGCATGGGCGCGCAGGATGCGCGAGCACATACCGTGAATCGTCGAGATCCACGCGTCGTCGACCTGCAGGGCGATGTCGCCCATGCCCTCCTCGATGAGGGCCCCGCGGACGCGCTCGCGAATCTCGGCGGCGGCGTCTTTGGTGAACGTGATGGCCAGCACCTGGTCGAGATTACGGATGAAGGGGCCGGACTCGGGCGAGAGCGCCCATAAGATCCTGCGCGTCAGGGTGAAGGTCTTGCCGGAACCGGCGCCCGCCGAGACGAAAAGCGGTCGGTCGAGAGTCGTCACGATATCGCGCTGCTGCGGCATGAGGGTGGAAAGGTCCATTGGTTATGCGTCCCTCCGCTCGAATCCAAGATCATGGTTGAATGCGCACCGTGCGCCCGGCTTCTCCGCCGCCGAGACGTCGCCCGCCTCGAGGGCGTCCAACTTGCGCGCGATGGTCTGCTCGACTCGTTCGAGCAACTCGTCGAAGCCCATGGTGCCTCCGTGCTCGGCGTCGGGGAAACCCGTCCGCAAGCCCGGCACGCGCCCGTCACCAGACTCGACCTCGACGAACTCCTCCGAAACGGCGCCACGCATGGCGGGAGCGCCGCCCTTGGTCGAGAAATAGAGGGCGCCGCGGGCATCGAGCGCGAGCTCGGAATGGCGCAACGCCTGGGCATAGATGAGCGACTGCGTGTGCTCGGGCAGCCAGTCGGGGTCATCGGCGGGGACGGCGCCGTCACGCTTGGCGACCGTTGGGTCCGTCAGCTTGAAGGCGTTGACATCCATACGGTGCTTATAGTCGATGACCATCGCGCGACCCTCCGCGTCGACGTCCACGCGGTCGATGCGCCCGCCGAGCGGACGACCGGCGTACTCGACCCCGAGGCCGTTGAAGGAGTACTCGAGGTATGCGGGCGCGAAGGGCGCCAACGCCCCCGCCTCGTAACGGACCACCGCCTCGAGCTGCGGCAAGATCTCGTCCACCTGCACATGCTCGAGAGCCGAGTGCGCGACGAGCGCAGCGGAGCTCGAGGTCTTGTTGCGCGCGTGCTCCGCACGGACACAATCGAACACATCCCGGAGCTTTTCCAGACACGCCTCGAGATTCTCAGGCGTGACACGGGGGACACCCTCCTCGGTAAGCTCGGCGTGCAGGCGATACATGACGTCGTGGACGAAATTGCCCTTCTCCATATTGCCGAATCCCGCATCAAGCGACTGCGGACGAACTCGTGAGGACATAAACCAGCACAGAGGACAGGTCACGTACCCCTCGATCTGGGAGGCGGACAGCTGACGCGGCACGAGGCGCGATGGGTCGTTTGGATCACGCTGGTAGAGCACCAGGTGGCGGATGGCGCCCTCGCCCAGCTCCTGCGGGGGAAGGCACGCCACACGCCGACGCTTCAGGCCCATGCCGGCGGCGGTGTCGAGATCGGCCGCGATGTCGCCCTCGCCCACCGAGGTCACGGTCACGACACGCCCCGCCGCGCGGACGGCGGCGGTGAGCTCCGTCCACATCGCTGCGGGATAGCGGTCCTTGGCCTGACGGTCGTGCGTCACACGGGCCAGGACCGCGCGGCTGCGAGCGGCCGCCAGCGCGCGGTCGAACAGGTCGCGCAGACGGGCGGCGGGCTCGAGCTCCATAGGCGCGGCTCCGAGTTTGGCGGCGAGGGTCGCAAGCGCGCCCTCCTCATGCGAAAGCGGGAAGTTGTCGACATCCACGTCGGCGACGAAGACGGCGTCCACGGAACCGGCGGGCAGCAAGGCCGCTTCGGCGAGCGTCATGAACCGCACGCAGGGCATATCCGCATCGCCCTCGTAGCCCGTGTGCGCAAAGTCGGTCGACTCCGTGCGACGGCGAGCGGAGACGGTCAGGCCATCCAACACCGTGACGGCGGCGGATTGGCAAACGTCCAGCTCGTGAGCGACATCGGTCAAGGTCTCGATGGCCTTGGCGGCCATGGACACCTCGACTCCGGCGCGGACCGACCCGTCCCTCCAACCGAATGCGCTGGGGGGCAGAGCGGCGGCGACGGCACACATGGCCTTGAGGGCCGAGACTGGACGCTCCTGCCACAAATAAGAGACGACGCTCGCGCACACGGCGGGCACCTGCGCATAGGGTTTGGACTGGTCGGAGCGCTGACGCTTGGTCGTCGTTTGGCTCTGATAGCTCTGCAACGTGCGCAGGACCGCCTCAGGCGTCAGGGATCGGTTGGATCGGATCTTCTTGTCGAACATCCGGGCGGAATTGGAATCCATGCCGGAAAGCGGCGAGTAAAGCCAATCGGCGAGCTCCGGCGCAGGCCACCACGTCGCCGCGCGCTCGGGGTCCTCCCCCGCATCCTTCATGCGGGCAACCACATCGGACAGGGCAGCGAACTGACGGCCGACTGCGGTCTGGCCGAACCGGGCGACCAACGCGCATTCCGAGCTGATTCCGCGAGCCGCCAGGCGGGACGAGACCTCTTCGAACACCTCGGAGGGGCGGGCGGCGGCCACCACCACGTCACGCCCATCCCCCACGAGATCGGCAAGGGCGCTCGCGTAGGCGGCGCCGCGGGCATGCGGGCCTGCGACCTCGAGGAACTCGGGGTCCCCCTGGAAGCGCGACGCGGGGCGGCCGTCATCGAGCCCGACCGTCTCGATGGAGGCGTCGAGCTCCGATGCGAGCGAACGCTGGTCGGGGTTGAGGAGCAAGGCGACCTCGCCCGCACCGGCGACGGCCCTCAAAAGGCGCATCACGTGACCGGGCAGACGGGAAACATCGCGCACGGCGACGAAGCGCGCGCACGCGGGGGCGCCATCCCCGACAAGGCCCGCCAAGATGGACGCAGCCTCCGAAGCCTCGACGAGGCCGCGCGCGGCGAGCATGTCGGCGTAAGCGCGCACCAGGCAAAACACCACCCGCTCCGATTCGCCGTCGGGCTCGGCCTCCCTCCTCCCTAGCACGGAGGGGGCGGCGATCTCGGGCAGCAGGGCCTCGGCGATCTGGGAGATGAGGCGCACCGTTCCCGGGTTATCGCGCAGCGGGGCGATCTGGCCGGCATCTCGCCGGTCCATGAGGGCCGAGACGAGCATGCGGCGCTCGAGCGAAGACACCACGCGGCGGCCATCGCCGAAGAGCTCCCACAGCTCCTCGATCCAAGCCTCGGGCGTTGCCACGTCGACGCCCGTGCCGACGCGCGCGTCCGCCAAGGCGCGACGGCACACGTCGCGCTCGGCGAACGAGGGTACCAACAGCGTGGCACGGCCGCGCGTGCGTGCGGCATCCTCGAGCAGCGATATCTCGGCACCCGTGAGTGCCGTCACGGATTGCGTCGTATAGACTTTCAGCCCCATGCTCCCCATCCTCGGTAGAAGTTGCATAGCCCTATCCTACACGCCCGCGCGGACACCATCGCGCTCCGAAGGACACGCTCCCGCGCAATCGCGCCAAAGTGCGGGCGCCCTCCCGACACGCAAGAGAAACCGCCCCCCGCAACCTTATGGCCGCGAGGGGCGGAATCTTCTGACCGTGCTGGCCCGCGCTACTGATCGCCGAACTTGACAAGCACCTTGCGGTAGCCGCCGTACTCGCCGTTGAGCGACTTGGAAACACGGCTCACCGTGGTTGAGGAGGCGCCGGTACGGGCCTGGACCTCGACATAGGGCTCGCCCTCATCCAAGTACCGGGCGACCTGCAGGCGCTGGGCGAAATCGCAGATCTCACGCGGGGTACACAGATCGGTCAGGAACGCGCGAATCTCATCGGGGCCCTCGACGAGCTGAAACGCCTCGACGAGCTGGTCCACATCGGGACGCTCGAACATCTTCTCGATATTCAACGGAACCACCAACCTTGCCGCATTGGGCACATAACCGCCCTGGCGATGCGCCGAGGGCATCCATAACGTAAAAATGGCAGCGCGCACGCCACCTTGGCACAGTTTATCACAGTAGCGCGCTAAAGCACTCCATGCGGGCGGACGGGGGCGCACCGTCGGTGAAGGGTGCGCCGGATCCTACCAGCGCGGGAGCGTGGGCACCAAAGAGAGCCTGTCGGCAATGCCCGACGTCCAACGCACCTCGTCCGCATCGCTGATGAACACGCCCTCGACGCCGTCGATCCCCTCGACGAACGCCGGGCCCTCGTCCATGCCCAACATAAGCGCCGCAGTCGAATAGCCGTCGCAGTCGATCGACGTGGACGCGATGATGGTCGCACTCGCCACGTCGGTGCGCGCGGGCATGCCGTCCATGGGATTCAAGATATGGTGGTACGTCCGCCCTCCCCGCGTGAAGCGTCGCTCATGCAGGCCGCTCGTCACGACCGACCCGTCCGAGACATCGACGATGGCGCGGTAATGAGCCGGGTCGCGCGGGTTGACGATGCCGATCTTCCAAGGGGTGCCGGCGTGCACGGGCGGGCGGGCTGCGTCATCTCGAGGCCTTCCGCCTCGCACGAGCACATTGCCGCCCAGGTTGATGACGAAACGCTCGACGCCGTGATCCAGGAGAATGCCAGCCAGGTCATCGGCGATATAGCCCTTTGCCACGCCCCCGAGATCGAGCACCGTCTCGGGGTCGTCTATCGACAACGTCGGCGCGGCGGCGGTACCGCCGAGGGGGATGTGGGAGCACCCCAGGTGCGGCAGCGCGCGTGACAGGGACAACGGACTGGGGACCACACCCTCGTGGAAATCCCACAGACGCGTCACCGTCCCCATCGTGACGTCGAAGGTCCCGCGGCTGCGTTCGCAATACCCCAAAGATCGGCGGATGAGATCGGCCGTCTCGGGCGCGATGCCGACTTCCGCGGGCGCGCAGGAATGGGCACGACAGATGTCGGACTCGGGCCTCGTGCGCGACAGACGGTGCTCGAAATACAGACAGCGGTCCCTGCACGCGGCGAGGGCGGCGTCGAGCCGCCGGCTCACCGCCGGGTCCGAGACGGATTGCCCATCGGACGCATAGGCGTGGAAATGAACCTCGGTGTTAAAGATGAAAAACGAGATGACGCGAGAGACATCGTCCCCGCGCTCCGCGACGGCCTCCCGGGCGTCGCCGTATTCATAGCGTTGCATGTCGCTCCTCACGCCTGATGGCCCATGCGTGGTATGGGTAGAATGAACGAGGTGGCCGAGCCGGCGCAGGCGCCGATTTGCCCATCATA